>Ga0307512_10000640_pt1 | contig 51699 bp, 29 predicted proteins | sample 14_EM_MG_FD_200267 | JGI IMG/M metagenome (GOLD analysis project Ga0307512, IMG submission 200267) | Populus trichocarpa ectomycorrhiza microbial communities from riparian zone in the Pacific Northwest, United States - 14_EM | ecosystem: Host-associated > Plants > Roots > Unclassified | place...
CCACCATCTCTCCGCTTCCTTCGCGTCTTCCAACGTCTCCGCCTTTCCGTAACACAATTCCTTCCACACCTTCCGTATCTTTCTTCTATATTTCCCAAGTACCTTCGTACCTTCTTGCGCCGTGATACTCTCCAGAGCCCAGACACTCCAAATCGCACTTGACTATATGCTTCAATGTATGCTCGTGGGTGCTGAATTCAGAGACTTGTTCAGTTCCAGGCGCCAGGCACAGGGAGGCGGGTGGGGGCAGCCGGAATCATGACATCGGTTGATATCATCGTTTGAACCATATTTGTAGTGCGGCCACCGTGACAAGGTCTCACGATGCCTCACGGTCATGGTGTTGACAATTGCAGCCTGAGATTCTGCAGGCAAGGAAGACAATTAGATCTTGGGGAGAGCAGATCTCCAACTCAGATTTTCCAGTAGAATCTACTGCTCGCTTCCCACTGATTGTGGGAGTCTATGTGCCCATTTGGGGCTGATGTCGATGATGGGGATAGTGATGATGGCGATGGTGATGATGGCGATGTTGATGATGGCAATGATGATAATGGGGATGATGATAGTGTCAGTGATGGTGATAACAGTACCAGAAGCACTTTGACAAGTAGGTTGGCTACATCAACATTAGCATCAAAGCTTCCAGACTTAGAGCCTTCTAGTAACCAAAGCTTCCACAGACTTTGAGCCTTCTATTACCCAAAGCTTCCACAAACTCAGGGTTATACATCAACCAAAAGCTTCCCTTCGAAAACTCTACTCCTCCCGATGCAAGGCTCTCTCAAGCAGACTCTCAAGCAGGCTCCCAGCGTTAGTGTACAGTATCCGTGTAGCAGCGAATACTGCAGGCAGTGAAGACTAGTCTAGGTCCATCTCCAGCCACCAGCTGTATACGGTTTCATAGGCCCATGCGCACATCTCTATGAATCGAAAATAGACAACAATAGGCTGCGCATTACTTAGGGGTCCATGGGAAGCTTGCTGTGAGCTGCGCATGTGTGTGTGTACACGTACCGCAGTCTATAGTCGATTTGCACTTTCACCAATGTAGTTATATTCTGATTTCACAAGCACTCAGTATTTATGGACTATATCAATATGATTGCACATTATATCTGTGAATACAATCTGCCATATTGACAATGTGCTCCAAACTGTGAATAAGGTGGCAGCCAGTCAATACATACAAAACATTTAACTGCTATCTAACAGAACAGAATAAGTTCCCCACAAACAACCAACTTCACAATTTCTGCTATCCTCTGCAATGAATGTCTAGTGCAACTACATTAGGAATCAATTGAACTGAAATTGCTGAATTTCATGAGGCAGACATCTTAACACGAATGTATAATATCGATTGGGTGGTGCAACATACCATACACATAAATTGAACTGAAAGCATGCAAGATAAACACCTATGGGGGTTTGTAATCTGCAATTTTTCTGAGTATTTCTATATTTCGAGTGAGCAATACAGTCTCCACAACATTCAATTCGTTTAAAATTCACTCCACAAACTACCATTGGCCTTGTGAGAGGTAAGACTTAGGAGATGTACATTATGTGCCATGAGGAGGACCACAGGAAAAGCAATAGTGGAGAATTGGATTTTGATGGATTTATGGAATATTCTGGGTAAGGAGAATACGACCATCTGATCTTCCACATCCACTTTACCTTTCATGGTACATCCTTTCAGTTATATCTTACTTAAACAATCCATAGGGAAAGAAACTACAAGATATCAATTCTAATGATTACTGAGAAACCAAATGCTATCTTATTCAAATCCCAGACCCTACTGGTGTTCTGGCTGACTGTATTCCAGACATCTATATATCTTCAAAATGTATGGCAAACTGGTTGTTAAATACATATCACAATTGCAATTAATATGTAACCTTCTACAAAACTCTATAAGAAATACTGCACTCGTATTGTAATTCCAAATTCTGTATTAAATGAAATATCATGTAGTATATCGCACCACAGCAGTCAGAGTACGAATTTCAATACTACATCACTTGAATCTTCTGTGGAGAACCAGTAACAGGCACAGGTTTGGAGCTAGATTAAAAGCCTAAATTATAAACAACTATATATATAGCTTAAAGACATTATGCAGATTCTGGTATTCAGATCACAATATGCCAAGATCTCATTTAAATATAATGTTGCATAATTTGACAAATTTGCAACATAGTTGCAGATTATCTGAAGACTACTAAACTCCAGATGCAATTGATCAGGTTGGTGCAATGTACAAAGACATAACTTAAATTGAGTTGTTCAATATACCACTCCATGAAATACAACTGAATGATATTTAACAACATGAAAAAGCTCACAGCATAGATGATAGCAGTATATATTCTACATGTGGTGCAAGTGAATATATATTATATGGTAGCACTGAAAATACTTACTAAATGGTTGAGAGAAAATAAGTGGCCAGAGCAAATATTAATCTATAAGGTATTAGGTTTATTTAGGATGGGTTCAAGATTGAGGGTTGCCTGATATATTCAAGAAAAATGGCATCCCAATTAAGATATATTTAATATTTCCCGCCAATCCTACAGCTTCTATTGAATCATACAGCAGTCACTATTGACCTATTCTATGATATAATTTGCAAGCTTCACCGTGATGCTTAGTGGTTGCATGTTGTAGATATCTTACTGGTAATATCAGATAGAAGATGTTAGTCAAATTGGTTGTTTTCTCAAATGACATTAGAATAGTACAATCTTAGAAGATATTGGTGGTGGGAGAAATTAGTATGATAAGAAAAGATTGTAATGTATTGAGATATTGAATCATATAGAGGGAGTGCATCAAGCAGGATATATATAATAGTGTGTAATAGTGCAGTTGAGAATACAGAGTGTAAAATATACAATCATGAATGATTTTGTGGTACCAGATGAACTGTACAAAAAGAAATGTGGTTTAGTCATGGAGGATTGCCTCTTTGTGTCTCTTTACTCATCTGCTGGATAATAAAATCAACTTTCAAGATTGGAACAAATCATACCAGGGTTATAATTATTCTTAGAATCAAGTTTGAGTTAATGTGTTGATCTGATTTCACTGTATTATGGACATTTACTAAGACCGACACCATCTGGAACGCTACAATCAGTCAACAAACACATATTTGATATAAATTGTATGTGTATAGATTGTTGGTATGCAAGGATTTTGGTAGGTCTAGACTATCTTTGTACATCAGCAAAATGTAAATCAGTCAGGAAGCCACACATAGACCTTCCAGACACTTCGGTCAACCTCACCAGCACGGTTAGGTATTGCCAGATGCACTCTGCCCCCCCCTGGAACTAAGTCATGTCCTCTCAGACTTTGCAAAAGCATTCTCAGGTGCTTCTGACATCACTTGCTGTTATAGAGGTGGGTATAGAATGCTGCGATATTTCACACAGAGAATGGGCAAATGTTTGAACAGCTGAAACCTCAGTGCAGATCTGTGTGAGACTTTAAACTTGGTGCAGTATTTCTCACAACAGTGGTTCTTATGGTTCTGTAACCACAAGACATTTTGTCTAGTATGTTCATTATTCTTACTGTCACAAGATTCACTACCTCACAATATGGTATGTATTTTCTATATAGGTCTTTCTATCTACATGAATTCAGTGAATATGGCTGCAGTGCTATCCATGTATAATCAGAGGAGCACTGGAGAATACAAATGGTGTTAACTTAGAGAACCACCTAGAAGTCGTGCTGGAGTGAGTGTGTAGATGCACTTCAACCCAGAGATCAACTGAACTCTGATATTGACTTCGACGCCATTATTGTGTGGACTTAGAGATTCACTAGCAGGCCAAGATTGACTAAACTCACAGATGCACTTGGTGGCTGCGTCTGAGCGAATTTGGAGTGGCACTTGGAGGTCATAATCATGTGAACATGAAGGCTATACTTGAGAGATTTTCAAGCTGTATGCAAAGGTAGTCTGTCTGAGAGTAATAATTTGCAAGCGAGGTGCGACTGGAGCTGAGATTCCATATACTGGTTATCTCGTAATTGTGGAAATATCAAAACCGAATATAACAAGATCTGGTGCAAGTTGATAAATGAGAAATCAGAAATGAGAAATGAGAACTGAAAGTCTAGCTAGAAGCGGGAGACAGCCAATCTTAGCAATATTCAGTACTTGGTAATGCAGTAGTTAGTGTACGCTATTCATGGTGTGCCTATATGATGAAGGCATGGTGAGATTGAACGGAATCACTGAACTCAATGTGCTGAAGTAATGGTAGAGTTGAGGATGAAAAAGAGTGAGATGAGAGGTGATATGAGAAATAATAATCAGAAACTGGTTCTGAAGAGAATGTCATGTGTCAGTCAATGAATCATTCCGGAGACTGTATATATCACTCCAGATCTGGTGGGTAAAGACACCGATCAGTGGTATTCTAAATATGATCAGGTAAGTCATACCTGTGATTTTCCATATTGACTCATATCCCGAGGATCATTCCCCTCCTGATCCTCAATCCCTCTTTGTCATCAACAACTCTACCATCAGCCCAGAACACCACATTACGACATACATCACTATCTCTCCATGCCATGATGATGAGTTCAGACGGAGTACAGCACACAGTGAGATCAGGACTCACCCAGGATTGTCTATCTTCCCTTCATCTCGATGATTATGAGTTGAAGTCAGAATATACTTTCAGCCTCTGGCATGATTTCCTTCCCATCAACTGCCACAAGCAAGCTTGCCATGCATCAGTAGAGTCACCTTGTCATTGTCCCGCAATTGTGAGTTAACTGACTGATGAATAGTGTCACAGCCGCCTGCGCCCCTGCCATCAACCACCTCCAGATCGATTTCTTACATACACTCCCCCAATCACACTCAATTATTGCCTCCCTGTGCATCTCCAAACCAACTGAATCATAGTATCTAATATTGCCCAATCTTGGATTTCAAGTGCATTTCGGAAAGTGCTTGATCCTGGCCTCCCAGTGCATTTCTTTGTACATCCTATAATGGCCTACAAGTGTAACTAAGAGTTCACACCATCACCATCATCTGGGGCACCTTGAATTGTTCTCAGGTGGCACCTTCAGCTAGTCCAGATACACTAAGTGTAGTTGTATAGCTATATAGATCCATTAATGAGAATACATACTAGATACATCAGTTTTAAATATCCTTCAAAGATAAGTTACTACAACTACAATTACCTAGGGTACCAGCTGTAATTCCAAGGTAGAGATCGTTTATCTTACACTGCTTTACTGTGATTCAACGTTCTCCAATACAATTCACTTCCATTCTCTATTGCACACAGGCTCCTTACAGTTGCTCCTACACATCTCACAGGTACTCACAGGTACTCCCTTGGTGGTTTCCCGATCTTCCATGTACTTGAAGATATGGAGCCAGCAATCACTGGTTCACCTGAAGGCCACTGTATTGGTCCAGTCAACCCTGGGATTTGACTACCTTGGAATTCTTCTCTGACAATTCCCAAATACTCCCATAGTCTGCCACAGGCTGCCAGAGACAAAAATACATTTTGCTGATGTATACTCAATCCATATCAGTTGTATAACTAATTTTGTTGATATTTATTGGCTGCCCAGTGGAAATATATTTATCTACTTTATATCTGACATACAGTTATATTATACTTGCTTTGACTTACTATGCTTTCTTGGTGTAATGTATTCTGTCAGTCTTATTATACTTACTTCATCTGGCAATACCGGTGTTGTCTTGCTACACTTTCTTGGAGCATTCAGATTTGCTATTTTTAATAATTCTGTGAAAATAACCTTTCACAATATGCAAGATAACATTCAAGAAGTCATTTGCCAACATTTCATATAAAGTTGGATATGTTATTACTGTTACTAGTGAACTTACTTTCCTCCAACATGTAATTTTTATACATTATATATTACTATTTGCAGTACAAGAAATAGTATAATAGCATAAATCAAAATAAAGTACTAATAGCAGTCCAAACTAACTTTAAACAACATTGCTGTCTTTAGTAATTGGTAAGTAATATTGCAGCCACTGCTCCAACTGGACTCTTCCATACAGAGCCAAAAGCCATTTACTTCATGGAGAATCAATAATATACACACTAGAAACAGTATATGCCAAAGTATGGGGTCATTAGATTGATTCTAATGTTTCTACTTGCTTAGCTTCTGCTACTCTTCCCCTCTTATATATCCCCTTCTCTGCTGCTTACTTCTTCTGCTGCCTTTCAACTCAAACTCCAGCTCCGGTTGAAAGCTGCTGCAGATACTATATTTCATTTATCATAAATTCCACCGAGGTGGCGAAGCCATCTCAGGTACTAGTAACTAACAAAGCTAGTCCCATTTATCCATATATGTATTTTCGATGAAATTTAGGTCTAGTTTCAGTCGTCAAACATGTTTCTTTGCGGTGAAAACATTTATTTTAAACAATTACGCATAAACCACCATATAATTATGACAGGAAAATTCCCTCAGTTACAGTTGCTCTCTGGCCGCCTTTCTATCGCTCCCACCCTCTTCCACATCACATCCCAACTCAATCTTCAGCCAACCATCCTGCAATCACAGCAGCAGGGGCGGTGCCCGAAGGTTTATTGAGGGCACAACCAATACATTCGGCTGAGTATACCATATCGTGGATATCGATGACTCCCAGGCTATACAGTTGCATCGACTTGTCGTCCCCTGCATTAATGACGACTCGATCGTTGTTATCCACACCGATCCGGGAGGCTCTGCTGTCAAGGCACCTCCGAACCGACAGTAACTGCCACCTATCCGCGAGATTAACTGTAGCGTTCTTCAGGTACTGACCGCAGTTGCAGTTGGCGATGTTGTTTTGCAGGCGTTGAGAAACAACTATGGGACTAAAGGCAGTTACACATACGCCCTCTTCCCTGACTCTAAAGACGACCGACCGGGAATCCGATTCCCAACTCGTATCGACATCTATCCGGATTTTCTCGGTGTGGGCCTTGCTCTTGATTATTGTGTTTTCTGGATGTGGATTAATAGCAGGAAGGAAGGTAGACGACCTCGGCCGAGCTGCGCGTACATACCCGGCATCATCCAGAGGCAAGTACAAGAGCTGTCCGACTGCGACGTGGAAGGTGACGAGTGTATTTACACATGCTGAGGGCTTCACAAGGAGGTCGGAAACGATTGCTATTCCGTTTGCCTGCCTTCCGAAAATGGCCCCACTGGCATAAGAAGATACATCGATACCATTTGAAGATTCAGTTTCTTGCCACTCGCCGACGACCAACTTCAACATGAACTCTGTCCATTGATTGACATTCACAAGTCCCTGGAGGGCTAATCCGACAATTCTTGACCATTCCTTGATTGTTTTGCGATCTCGGATGATATCTGGCCGAACAGCCACCTCGGTTTGTTGACCAGCGTCCGATTCCATTGACTTACAGCACACTGAGAACACTGTTGCGATCACTATTGTAGTTACGACAAGCCACGTCCGAGCGCCCTTTCTCGATGCTCGAGCTTCTTCTATTGTTGCATACGATATATTTGGGTTGTACAGAGTTTCAGCGAAGGCGTCTAAGTCTTCTGAGGACACCGTACCCACATGTGGGAAATAAGATTCCATTGGTTTACGTAGCACTCTGGCGAGACCTGGTGACCAGCGCCCCAAAATCTCTTTATGCTGATTATGCTCTACCATATGCCCGGGTTCCGTAGAGATTAGTACGGATCCTCCTGGTTGAACTACCGGCCTCTTCAAAGCGTCCATCAGTTTATTGAATGTGTAGTCCCAAATGTCAGCGAGATCTTTCATATCAATATCATGGATGTCTTTTCCGATGTGTCGAAATACTATCCAAGGGATGGCCTTAATCGGGACGATACGCGGACGGCGGAGTTCTTGGCCAATCGTCGCAGAACCAAGATCCGACATAGCTCATGGGTCAGTATGTCCGACAGAAGCAGTTACAAGCATGACATCAGGATATGGAGTTTCCGACCGCGTAGCAGAGATGTATTCGACGTAAGACTCTTTAGTGTTGATTACGAAAGTTGATGCGGAGACTTCAAATCCGAGCACCGAAAGAACTAAAGCCATTTGCCAAGCCCCGAGTGAGCAGGTAGGATATTTCGAGATGTCCCGCTTGTGCACCGGGGTAACAATCCACCTTAGGAGGCCAATTATATTCATACTGTCTCCATAAACCATAGACTCCGAGCGCTGAACTTCCACCCTGGTGGCTCGGGTAACCTGCGCCTGCATTTGGTCCACCCTTTCCAGTAATACACGTCGCATGGTATTGCTGTCTTCTTCAATCGCAATGGCATCAATATATTGCCGAAGTGAGGCCAACACATGACCTTCGAGCTGCTCGGGAGCGGCATCTGTGTCGAAATCAAGCAGGCCACCAGGTATAACGTAGCTCAAAATGTGGGTCACATGGTCTGGTTGATAAAAGCACAACAACCCTGTGATGAGAGCACGTAGACAGAGCTCTGCAGGATTTCTGGGAACGCCAGCGGGTGGTAACGCGGTAGACGCCATTGGAAGATTGGCGGTCGACAGACGTCCGTCACTCAGCGCGACCCCTTGTACGACAGTTCCTTGTCGGGAGAGCTCATATCTACCAGTATCGAACGTACTCGTGGAGACCAACTGCCAGTCCGAGGTTTTCAAGACTTGGATAAACGATGCTTTCCTCTCCAATGCTTTCCACCACCCATATATACCAACACTAAGCTGAATCAAGGAACCGAGGTCGACCACCGGAACGCTTATTTGTCCGAGCGGGCCAAGTTTAGTGACGGTAAATCCGACTTCTACAAACGGCATCTTGGTAACTTGCAAATGGTCAGCAGCTTTTATATATGACAGTCGACTGAAGGAAGCTTACCGTTGTCTGGATAGTATCAAAAGATCGGATTGGCGAAGTCAACCCGCCGTTTGCCTAATAATTAGGCCTCAATTACCACTCCTCTGTTGAGTGCTGAGTTGGGTGGTCGTGGATTCTAGTTCGGTAGGGCAAAAAGTGCGTTTGCCGACGCGCGATGTTTATTCGGATGGGAGGATAGGAAAATGTTGCTAGAACTTGGGCGAACTGGCCGACTTGGATGCAACTTTTAGTTAGGTTTGGTTTCTAGAAAGTCGGCAGTTTGGATTTTTTGGCGTCTATGCCGGCCACAAGCTACTGTTGCACAACTTTGGTGCTTGGCTATTAACCATCTCGCTATTGGGAGACCGTATGTTCTGACAAAAAAAGAAGGCTGAATGACTGCATATTAGTGCATACGGAGAGTCATGCGGAAACTCGCCTTCCCTGCAAGTGCTAATCGTCTCTCGTATTTCGGCGCTGCTGTACTACTGTACTCTAGTTCAAAGGGCACCAGAGTATTCGTTGTGATGCAGGTCTGTCGAGTTGCGCGAAGACAGGCAAGGGTGCAGGTGCAGGAATTCGGAAGGACGGGACAAACGTGGGAAACAAGGCTTCTCCCTTGCAGGAGGTTTGTACACTTCCCTTTCTTGGGGCAGATGTACTTTTTCGATTTTTATTCGAGCTTGGTGCACAGAACTTTATGGTCGTTCTGTCAGAAGGCAGTAGATTTCGCATGGTAGTCTGGAACACTGGTGACTCCAGTGCCCAGCCGTGAGTGAAAATTATTGAACATTCTGCATATTGGATGGACTGAGAAATTACAGCTGATCATTTCCACTAAGCTATCATAAGTATGCAAACTAACCGACTTGTTAGTCTGTCATCCGGCTTTTTATCGCTGGCGCTTGATCTACTAACTAGTTTACGATGATCGCCAGAAGAATGGTTCTGCCTTGTGCTGCACGGTCATTTTACTGCGCCGAGCACCAGAGCCTTGTTTACAAATGCAATGCAAGTTTAGATACGTAATTGCATTGACTGTGGCTCCACAGCCATCATACTTCCAGATACTTATCGCTATCTAAGTGGTAAGGGATATTTCGGAATTGATTGCAAGGCTGCAGAGATCCCATGACACACCAAAGCGCCGGCGTTGATCTTATCAGCATTGATTGATTGGCGGAATAAAACAATGGGTGATGACGTGGAGATGAGATTGATTATCTGATGCGATATGGATTAGATACGGATGATCAGCAACGCCAAGAGATAAGTGTTGAACTTGGAATATATCCACCTCATCTTCATCTTAGTCCCTACAACTTTGTGTCTTCCATATCCGTATGAGCAATTTAGAGAGATAAAGGCAAAATCAATTCTTGGTATAATTTTCGTGAGCTAAGCCTCCGTACGGTTCTTATCTATTGCAGCTACGTATAATATCATCCTAGAACTTTTTTAGTGAATGAATAACTGTCGTTACAGTAATCACAGTCTGTAACTACTTGATAGGAATGATGTGTGGGTCTTTTCTTGATGACTTCTAGAGGGACTAGGTCTCATTCGTGCGGCGTTTGAAACAACCGAATATTGCATGAGCTATCACCCCCTTTCAATACTAGACATAATTGTTACTTGTGAAAATAGCTGATTATATTCAGTAAAGAGAGAGCTTGTCTTGGTTACTACGTACATATCTGTGTGAGAAGCTATGACTAGCTGTAGACAGCGTCACATACACAGTAGGTCAGGGTTTCTACGTTCACATGCATATATGCAACATTAATGTTTCGCAGATGTTAGCCGAAGCAATATCTGAGGTCATCAGCGAGACTTATAAAGACGCCTGTGCTGGGCGGAACTGATTCGCCGACGGAAGCCTGGGGGACTTCTATAGATGTTCCAGATATTTCTTGCCGGTTTCTCGTATTACAATAATTCACTGAGAACTCATTCATGCTGCAGATACTAGTGTTACTTCATCGCATTTAACAATCCGTGTATGAAACCACCTACATTGGCAGCTGTTGATATATATCTATTACTTATCGGCATTTAAAGTCTCATGGCCATTGCATACGACCAAATTCTGACAACCGAATCTCTCTTACCGTCATCAAAACACGGCCTTCCAATCGTTCTACCTGAATTAAGCTAGCCCAAATATTACCGTCCGCGTCGGAAAGGTTATTGTTGCAGGTCACCCAACAACACAGTCCAACACAGCTGAGGGGAGGTGGACGGGTTTAGAGGCCGTGGTATTCAAAGTAAAGATACCCATTGTGCCCTCCGTTGCATAGCGGTAGTGGGTGAGGAAGTCACAACTTGAACTCGAAGGATCTCCTTAAGGCAGTTGCGGGGAAAGGAAGGAGAAGACAGAAAGACTCCAAAAGACACTCCAGCTATCTAAGCGAAGGAGGAGAAAAGCTGAAACGCTGGCACCTTCTAACCCTAACTAGTAACATCTACAAGCCCACAATAAGTGCCAACCATTGACCGTACTCGCCTCAACTAAGTCAAAATAGGAATATTTTCGGGGATATCGTAACGCAAATGTCTTCTCGATAAACGTAACGCAGGTGACGATCGTCACCACCGAAATTGTCACACAGATATTTCTTTGATCATGGAATAGGGGATGCCGATATTGGAGGAGATGAATCAAGTGAAGAAGAATGCTTCGCTCCACTCACCCGTGCACTCCGGACACCGAAGTAGAAGTGAACTACCAGTATAGCAGCCAAAAGCAGCAAGCACAGAGCGGACACTGTTCCCAAACACGACAACGCGATCTATAGATTGTATCTGGATGGCGATAAATTGTTGGATTTAATAATTCTGGAGTTTATGTCGGTGTTGTACTCACACGCTGTCCCAAACTGAGGCCGTTAGAAATTCCATGATCGTAAAGTTGCCTACAGGGTAAACATTAGGTCTATAATGTAAGTCAACGCCAAGAAGATATAGGAACCGGGCCCCGAAAGTGATGTGTACTGATATCGCTGATTTCGATTATGAAGAAAGATTCGATTAGGCTAGGTAATGCCGCGGCGGCGATAAGACTCGAAAAATAGGTATTTCCAGCGCCATCATTTGCCTTCGAATGCGCCAAGGATGAAAACTGTTGTCATGGCAAAAGACTATAGGGACTATAGGACTTCGGCTGCGCTCTGCTCCATTTTCGAGAATAAGGCCTGAAAGTTTCGCAGTCGCTGATTGTATATACTCTCCAACCCGTACCCCCACTCCATACATGTCACCGGAGCCTTTGAATCCGCAATCACCGTCAGACCCCTTTTTCGCTGATGTGGCTGGCATTTCTGACGGAACGGCGGTCGGTATTGGCGCGGTGGTAGCTAAAGCCTTGTTACTGGGGGCTGACATCGGGTTCCTCCGTCACCGATACAATACGGTTGGAAAGTTAAGCTGTACTCATCGTACTCATTCCTGTATGTGGGTACAGCAAACCCACTGCTGGCAAGTTGAAAGCAATAACGTCCATAACAAGACGCATCTCGTCGACTATTGTACTGGGAAATAACCAATGCGACCGGGCGTGAACTAAGTATAAGTAAATTGCCAATTCTCGTTGAACAGAATGCGCACGCATACAGCTAATATTGTTTTCAAAAGTGGCGGAGGATATGTAATATTGACTCCTACTAGCTGTATACCTCATACTTTCATTCCAGCCATACACGAGCCATTCAAGACAGCACATAGACTACGCCTCATCCAAAGGCATAGATACATGCAGTCAGCTTCGAATTAATGTTTCGGGGAATAGCTGCGTGTCGCTATATAATTTGTAGGGAGGCTTAGTTGTATCTCTACAACTTCGCCTTCTTTGTTGCTGTTGCTGGGAGGTCCAATTGTTAAAGAAGGACGAGTTCATCTTCTCCAGGCCACATACATCTGAACTATATTCCACTAATAAACGTAGTAAGACCAACAGCACCAATGCCTTGGAAACATAAAGTTTTATAAAAATGGCAGCTCTATGTGCTTCACTTGAGAGCCTAACAAATAATTGAATGATATCTTCCTAAGTGGTCCGGTCGGCAGCTAGCCTTTCATAACTAGGCTAGGTCAACTCCCGAAAGCATCCGAAGTTAGTATGAAAGCCTTCATACGTTATGAGGATAGTTGGCTTGCCTGCAAAGTTGCCTTGATTCAAGCGACGCTAATCGTGGATATACTTTGCATATTTTGGGCCGAATCTTGAAGATCTTTTTGTAGGGATTCCCTTTTAGGTTAATCGTTGCGACTCTTAATAATTATGGCGTATCACTTATTGCCGACCCATTCCTTTTGCTACGTCCGACGTTGTCTCGGTATTTGTTGGCATTAATGACTTTATCAACTATTATTACTCTCCTGTGAGATAAACTGAGATATACTCTAGTCCCCAAATCGGCGCATTGGTTGCAACCAATTGGACATCATTATATATCACTCGAGCTGCTGGGTGAAGGGTTTATTGCATGATAGGTCTCTGTCTTCTGTGGCCAGAGATGAGTCTCGTATGGCCGGAGGTGAGCCTCGTATGACCGGAGATTGCTGTCGGCCTGAAAAGTCTATACATAGATGCGTACGCACGCATTCACACTTGTACTCATATATATATGGCCTTGTGGCACTCTTAGATAATATACAATCAATCTTCTCTAAGTATCACTATTTGAACAGGGTTTGTTGCATGAACCTGACCGAGCTGAGCTTCAAGCTGAGCTGATGTCGGGGCACACAGCCGGTAGGGCATAAGGCACCCAACTACCTTGTATATATCTCGAGTCTTTCTCCTGCTCTCCAGTCTCTGTACCTTAAGTCTATTCACACGGTTCTCCCCTTCCATATTTCAACTGGGTTTACGATGGATGCCGCATTGGAATATTTATGAGCCCTACCTAGTTAATATTCTGGTTTGGCTCAAGAATGAGTCCTCTTCTTTGATGCCGCTCTGTTGATATGTAAAACCTTCGCAAGCCTACTATTATGAGAGCAATCGGCTGTCAAAGTAGAATGTTCTAGTCAGGTCACGGATGATATCAGTCCACGGAGTTACCGGTCAGTTCACAGAGCTCCGTGAACTGACTTGAAAATATATACTAAACTAATGACACTCAACAAAATAAAAATTACTTCATCGCCATTGCTACAATCAACTGCGTCCCTCAACGTCGTGGTGCAACTACAATTACACTATGCTCCATGTCATTATCAGCAACCTCATAATTCATTGTCCTCTTCCTCCTCTTTATGTTCGTCCATTGCGACTTCTTGTTCTGTCCGATCACTCTGTGCCCCATCTTCAACCGAACTGAAGTCTGTCTGCTCACATGCATCTGTGTGTTCGATCGATGATACTTTGAATATGACTCCATGCAGGCGGAGCAACTACTGAATTCTTTGCAAGTTTGAATGTACCAGATCAACCTGTACGATCCCCGGTATTTGTACACCTTGAAATAAGATTTCTATGGCAATGAAGTGTGCACTCAACCTGTGATTTCAAATACTTGTAGCGAATTGTAGAACAGTTCGCTTTACACTCACGCGTAGTTAGATAAGTTCTGCAGGGGATTGGAGGCGTGCAGCTTCCCGAAGAGTAATTATAGAGAAGTGGTGGTTCTGTCATAGCTAGATCATCTACTTAGTTGCAATCAATCTATGTAAATCAGTATAATGTGGTCCGTACATACCGAGATTGTCTACATCACTACAGATCTATACATGCGCTAATATTCAGCTTGATTGAAGGTATTTAGTGCGATACTTGGATTCAGCTAGTAATGACCGGTTGAGTGCCCATACTTGAGTGCGCATATATGCGAACAAGATATACATACATACGAGACACAAATGGGCGACTGTACAATTCTAAGGTAATACTCCGTAAACTAACTGGTTACTTGCTGAGTTCACAAACTCTGAGTTGACTGGTTACTTCATGACGATCTGTTGCCACTCTGTGAAGTAACTGCTCAGCTCATGGAGTGTGTGCGTTCGGTGAAGTAACTAGTTCATTCATAGAGCTCAGTTACTCCGCGGGTTGACCGGTCACTCCGTGGACTGACATCCTCCGTGAACTGACTAGAACATAGAACTTTACATGACTAGCGCTGAGCCTGAACTTAAGTTACCCCATACTACACTTTGCATTACCCGGCTGTCACACTTCGCTTCTACGTCGCGTTTAACGGTTACAAACGCCGCAGCGCTTCTCATCACGAGCTTTTTGATCGATAATCTTAACTACGATGGCCCCTAAAGCGGTTCACCTGGACGTGTGCCTCTACGGCGCCGACCTACGGCTCCGCCTAACTACGCCGACTTCCGAAACAGCCTACCTCGTTTCCTCTCACCAGCTCTGTAACAACTCACCCGTCTTCCGCAACCTCGTCGCTCAAGCCCGCCATGTCCTCTCTCAGAACGAATATCGACCTCAGGCTACTAAAGTTTTCCCCGAATTACTCCTCACGGGTAGCCATCCAATCGCATTCGGCATCGTGCTCTACGTTCTACATGCGCGCCCCGACCAGCTTCCCGAATCTGTATCATTCGAAACACTGTTAGAGGTTGCTGCCGTCTGCGAGGAGTACCGATGTGCGGCTGCGATGCGTCCATGGGATGAGTTATGGATAAGGCCATGGCGGAAGCACGCTTTGGATCCCGGGTACGAAAACTGGTTTTTTATTGCGTGGGTATTTGGCGAGCAGTACGTATTCAGGAAGTTAAGCAAGGAACTTATCAAAAATGGAGTTTTAAAAAGCGGGAGTATTGGTCTGGTGATTAGGGGGTATACGAGTGAGGTAGAACTGGACCACCGTATTTCGCGGAGTATCATAGGTTCGCGGTCACCGGGGTGTAAGGGAACGCACTACCTTGTAACTGATACTGCAATGCAGACGCGATAATCACGCAGAAAGCCACGGTAACAGACGGTCTGATGCGGATATGCGCTTCGTTATACTCGAAATATGAAGACACAAACGTGGAGACTCGCCACTGCAAACACCGCTCCGAGCTCCTGGATGCGCAGGCGTGCGACAACATGAGATTTGGCGCGCTGCATAAGGGATTTAAGCAGCTTGGTATATTGCCGCCCCCAGGCTCTCACTTCGAGAACATCACGCTATGCGAACTGCTGGATAAGCTGCGCAGTGTGGACGATTACTTAAAACCGGTGCATAAATCCGAACACCGTGAATGTAACCCTTTTCCTGAATTGTGGAAGCGTGTGGAGAAGGTGGTTGATGACATCCTACCGCTTCAGTTATCCGAGTTTCACAGGGATGCTGGAGTGGGCACGGGATGCACAAGGTGGATGGAGGCTTTGCGAGAACAGCAGAGTAAAGTGTTATAATTTCGATTCACTCCATATCTTACTGTACCTAGGTAGTTTCTCTCTGTGTACGACATTATCGCGTATGTAATCACGAAGAAGTACAGAATAGCTAGCTGTTTTGATACGATGAATACAGTGGGTTGGATGGACTAAAACAAGACCAGCAGTCAAGTGATACTCCCTAATAACAGGACTTTGAAATAGAAATCTGGGTTGTTTCTCAGGGCATCAGCATGCCCCAATGGAAGACGGGATTGCATTCAAAGCGTTTCGGGTGTGTCTACCTAGCTGTGCCATACTCTAGATTGATGTACTGAAGGTAATACCAGATGCTTCTTGGTGTACAGTATATCTATAAACTGTCCGACTCTTTCGGATTAGAAAAACATTTTACAGTACCTCTCCTTCCCGTCTCAAGGATTCGGTACTCGCTGTTCAGGGGGTTGGCCTATGTTTGACTCCTGCGAATGTAGCCGAGTCGATGAGAATGTAGTAAGCGTGTGCAATTAGCCGTTGAATCAAGGAGAATGAGAACCTATAACAACGCTAATCTTGTTTTTTACTAACGAGCTCCTGACGTTAAATTAAGCTTTCTCTAGCGGATTAACTACAACCTGGTAATCGAGCATATTACTACATGCAAAAGGGGGGTTTCTTAACGGCGGTCGTCTGACTGTTATCCTTATATGACTATAGCGCAGCCATCTGGATACCATTTTTCATAACAATGCTTAACAGTTGTATGATAACGACGGTCTTACGACTGCAGTTAAAACCCTCCCTTTTTTCAATCTGTAGCCATCTTATATAGCTGTCGACCTTTGCAAAGGCACGCATTAGGGAATGCACCAATAACTTTCTGCTGAATTTCAAGACTGCGCAATTTAATATGTGACTAGATATAATACTGGTTCCTCCACGAAAATGGCGGCTTTTGTCGCGGAATGTAGGTATTGCGCAATGGCCAAGAAATCTCACGCTATCTAATCTAATCCTATCTCATCAAATCCATCATATCTCCGTCTCTCGTTATCTCACCCTTATCTCGATCTCTATCTTTATGGACTTCTTATGGCGGTCCTGTGCATGACGACTTCTTTTGAATTCATTTTCATTGTCGTCAGCTATTGCCATCATCTAGTGGCATTGAGTCATATTAATCACTCGCCTGGGCCTTTAGTGTAGTAAACTTTCCACTAATCGAATGTGAGTAGTAACAAGATACGTCATTTGCGAAATACCGACTGATCGTGTATGATGATAACTGTGCCCGAACTGAGCCTGTGCGGTGCAGCATGATTCATCGATTGTAGGGCCGTAAGATCAATCTAAACGAACAAATTTGCTAAATTAATGTTATTCGGAATAACCCCCGGTTACCGATCATTTCTTCGCCCTCAACACTTGACTGGCTTGTATCGCGGAAATTTCTGGTGCGGCTCTTTGTGTACCTGCTGTACGATACGCTGGACATGTACAGTACCAACATCCTCAGTGAGTGTGGTGACGCAGGGTTGTCCCGGGCCGGTGAGTTAAGAGTTGAGGCGGGGAAACATGTTGCCAAGTTGAATGCAATCATAAAGAAAGCGGAATAGCTAGCGTCTTCTCTCAATTAGAGAGAGGAAAAACTTCATTGCTACTTACACTAACTTGCTGTGTATAGCCGATCAGCAGTCTTGAGGAAGGGAGACCTCAGCCGGATTATCGCGGTTACATAGGGTAACCTCAAGGTTCTCAACATTCGAGCCCTTGCTTTCAGCTGCGTGAAAGAGACGGAACCTGGTCGAGTGATACCACGATAACCGGCCTTTTAAAGAACGTTCCGGCTTGTTTCGGAAGGGATCGCCATGCATCAAAGGAATATAAAATTACATCCGAAGTGATTTCGGGGGAGTTGAATTCTGTTGCGCGTTGCTTACTTCTCTCGTTATATCTAGCAACCAATTCTGTTGCATCAGAGAGATTGTCTACAATTCGTCTCGTCTACCTCTGAAAGATTGATCCATACTCGTTTCTCGGGGAGCCCGTATCTGTTTGAGTAGTGCGGCGTAGCTAGCTTGATGTAAATGAGGTGGATGGTACCAGATATTCAGGTGAGCGTTCTCTATCTGCTAGCTAAATCCAACAATGACAATATCGTCAAGCTCAATGTGCAATTCTCCTGGCAGTTTTGTCGCTACGCAATAAATCCCCACAGAAGCTCATGTTCACTCAGAGACTCAAGTGCTGCGGCAGTAATCGAAATCTAGCGAGAGTGCGGGCCAAGGAGCGGGACTATGTCTGCAACATGAGACTGACACAACAGTGTATGTACACGCCAAACCCAATTGATCCTAACGTTAAATTAAGCTTTCCCTTGCAGCACTAAAACCTGGAAGTTCGCTTGCCTCTGGCTGTGTATCGTTACTGATCTGCACATGGGGGCATTCGCTAGTAGCTTTCTCACAGCGCGATCTGCCATGTGACAGTACTTGCATCCTCGGCATTTGTTGAGGATGCATTCGGATCTGCATGTACGAATACGAGTTTTTCGAGTGACAGTTGTGATACACCCCCGATTCACAACCTCCTACCCCTGCCGTCTTCTCACGGTTCACCCCTCCGATTAAACGGCCCGAGGCCCGTTTGCTGCTCTTCCCCACAAATAATGTAGTCTGTAAATCGATTTCAAAAACATTTATAAATATATTAATGCATCGAATTACTCCACTAACCCCGCCCTATCGCAACGAATCCCGGTCGCATTCCGTTCCCTCACTCCCAAGGTGTCTTGTCTCGTGCCCGTCACGTTGAACCCGAAATGCTGGTGCGACTACTTCTCGAATACATCCGGTACGTTGGACATGTATCATCCATTTGGCGGGTGTGGTAGCACAAACGTTTCCTGGTCGGTGACTCAAACATTGAAGGTGGGGAAAGCGTCGTGTTGTCCAGTCCAACTCCTCCAAGTCGTCCTCTTTTCAAACAAGACTTCATCCACGGAGCTTGTATCTAACGGCCCACCAAGACGCGTTGGGTATACCGTTCTGCCGGTGAACTCTGAGTTTTAGCTCTCCGGCCTTGGTCTCACTCTGGCGCTAGGTACCGTGCTACGCCAGCTCTCAACCGTCTGGTCGGATTTCATTTGATCTTATCATATCCCGTAACGGGTGTCTTTACTAACACCACCCAAAAGACCCGGGCCTAGCCTACCAGTCCTCTCCATCCAAACATCCACAATGCCGCCAACCGGCCTCAAATACGCCACTGTTGGCCTGACAGGCCCCCTCAACACCTGCGTTCGATCGTACGACATAATCACCCCCGGTAGCCGGGATCAGCACGTCCTCCTGACAAAGATCAATATCGAAAAGATGCGGCTAGTAGCCTGGGGCAGAGCAGTCGGAGTATGTACAGCAACAGACGTACCAGACATTGAGCTCCCACCTTCCGAGAGTCTCCTCCGCCCAGACATCCGCGTGGCGCTATTCGAAATCCTCAACTCCATCCAACTCACCTTCACAGATGCAGACCGACTCGTGAGCCAATACGGGCTACAGCAAAACCTCGCAAATTCCACACAGCAGCAGTTCCTCCGCGGAGGCGCCGGTAGCGAGGACTTCCCCGGCAGCATCCGTTGGTGTCTCAAGGACCAAGCACTGGACCTTCTCGCCTCGCACCTGCACGATTTCAACAATTCCTTACTCGCCCTGATCCCGGACCGGGCCGCAGACGCGAACCGTCTGGTGGAGGCCGAAATCGACTCGGTCGATGACGTGGACAGACTGCGCATGGTGGAAGACGCATCGAGCGAGCTGAATGCCGATATCTGCGGCATGGCCATCATCCGGCGGATATTATTCAAAAACGGGCAGCTGCGTTCCCGGGCCGATGCTCCCCGCCATTCTGTGCTGCTGCAGTATTTTTCGGGGTTGTCGTCCGTTCCGCCGAAAGATGCGGTTGAACTGGCCCAGCCCTCCAACCCTCCGCGTCGAAGCACACCGCTGAAAGATATGGTTGAACCGGCCGAGCCGTCTAACCCCCCGCGTCAGGGCACACCGTCGCAAACCCCGAGATCATTCCAATTCACGCCGCCTGTTCCTACTCAGAATGCGCTCGAAGCGGAAGAACCTGACTTGTCGTCGTATCATGTGATCCAGCCACAGGACCCGGAAGGGTACACGTACGGTCAGAATCTGGCCCCGATTGTAGCTGCCCTGAGGGCTGCTGATAAGAACCGCTTTATCGACAGTTGCAACCAGCCTTACAGGTTGGCGGGGGAGGTGCGGAAGGCTAGGTACATGCGAACCAATCATTTCTGAATTAGCTAACTTGACCGCGAAGGACGGACGCGGATTATTTTGGGTACATCACGCCGGTCGGTGATGATATCGTGGGTCCTTTCCCCCCGTCTGACGGAATTCGGAGCTAAGCGGTGGTGTAGTCGGATCTTATTGGCTGTTTTGAAGGCCCGGTATGTCGAAGGATTGTTCAACCCCCGCACTTGATGCTCATGGAACTCATAGCTATTCACCCCCTACCAAGGCGGCATATTCTTCATAAGCGTCGAGATCCCGCCCAACTACCCGATGCAGGCGCCGAGGGCGCGCTTCCTAACGAAGGTCTACCACCCCAATGTCTGCCCCAACGGCGCAATTCATGCCGATATTTTTGGAGGCTTCTGGTCGCCGGCGATTACGTTGGAAGTTTGTATGTACACACCCCCGATATACTCTTGCTCGGCTGATGGGTGCTAGTATTGCTTTCGGTGTCGGTCCTGCTCTCGGAGCCAAATCCTGATGAATCGGTTGTGCTGGATATTGCGGAGATGTGTAGGAGTAATAGAAACCAGTATAATGCGACGGCGGAACGGTTTACGGCGTTGTATGCTACGGCTGATCAGGTTTCTTTGGATCAACCCCGGGTGTGGTGTGGTTAGAGGAAATATGGGTTGCGATTGCAACGATCGGCTTGCTGCCGGACAGGTCATGTTGTGTCGTTGGGTTGCTGGTTCGGCGTGGGCATGGGTGGGGATACGTATTGGTTCGGGAGTCAGGCGTTTATATTCTCCTTTGTCTAATTTTGGTAGTACAGGGGGTTTGTATCTGGGTGTTGGGGGATGCGAATGCATATGACGTTGTCACCATGCTTGATATGTCGAGGAGTAATTAGTGTCCCTCTCAAGTCCCGCAACAAAAAAACCTTACCAGTATCCACGTTAACAATTTGAATACTCTCAACCATCTATTGTAGCAATTAATAATCACTTCTCTCCTCCTCAAAACAAAACAAAAGTATTATATGTTGCATGTGTACCTGCATCGTGAGCCTCACAGCTCAGGTCCGTTTGATATGCAGTTGGTGTATGAAGATATGCCTCAGGAGTGCGGCTCGTATCAGTGCAGAGCGGCTCATATCAGTACAAATGGATGAGCAAACGGAGATAGATATGGAGACGAATATGGCTGTGAATATGGGAGACAAGTCTGTATATATACGGGCCTTCTTGGCTCGAGAAGATCAGTCAATCAATCAAGTCAAAGAAGCATCCAAAGTAACATTATACACCCGCAGCTACTCGAGTGACCCAGGATGATGTTACAAAATAGGCAACAACCAGTTTCGTGGGCTAGGGAGACCCCCGAATTTTGTATCGATCCCCTTCTCAACGTATATTCCGCCCAATGACCCCCATAGAGTTGTCTTTGATGCAACTCTCGTCACGTAAATTGCCCTTAGTGCTACCATGCCGGCAAATTAGCGTCGCTTGAATCCCACAACGCAATACAACCCGGATTGAACGATTCTAGCGTCATACCGGACAGACTTGTGTATAGTTACAGTCACGCCTAAAAGTGACATAGATGTTGACTAAGAATTTTAGCCCGAAGGCTACCGGAACTAAGGCGGGCACTAACTTGCGGGCTTGGTACGGTGCCTATCTCCCTGCGAGCCTCGGGCCGGAGTAGTGCCTTTCTCGTGATGCTTCGCTCTTAGTGATTTGTTCTTAGTGCTTCAGATGATCTCTTTCTTTATATATGTCTATCTTCTTCTCTCTCTGTACGACAGACAATTAAGCTTCTTCGTTCGTTCTCTTTTGCTCTCATCAAAAGACGCACGAACGGATTTTGGAAAGTCACCAGCCGATCCCACAACACAACCAGTGATGTTTAAGTCAGCACATCATTAGCTACGGTGGCGTTCAACAATCCACCACTCAGTTAGAACGATGCATACCAGATGTGAATGAAGTGACGATAGGAACTATGTATAGTAGGAGGAAACTTTTAGCAACTCTTGGATATGAGTTTACACAGGACAGGGATAGTTCGGACGGATTGCAGACTTCTGACGTATCCGTTAGTATCATGTCACATGACTAGATCAGAAACACCTAACTTTGCTACCTGTTAAATTCACAGCCCTTGGGGCAGTGTCTTGATGCCTCAACTTCTTATTGTAACGCTTTAATGTTCTAATGTTCTAATGCACTATTTCCTACGGGTAGAACGATAGTTTGAAAGGAAGCATCAAGGCTCGCACGCGCAGCATGCCGTCATAAGAACCCTTCTCCAATAGAACGCACCGCCCTAAACGCAGCCAAGAGCTATCTCATTAGTCGGATTTTGCTGATGGCTGAAAACTCTATTGTAGAGCGAGACTTAACAAATGTGGTAGTACAGGAACGCGCGGATTTCGGGGCTGGTTTAAAAGCTGACGACGCGGGGTATGCTACCCTGTCAAATTTAAAGAGTCGCACCTACCCATCCCCACACTATCACTGCATCTCAACGAAAGCTGACCAGCAAAGACGCGTCGAACTATACGTTCTGTCAGAACCGTTGATCAGCTCCTCCGACTTTTGCAGCCAGTTGACTCCCGGCACAACTAATGTAGTCCCATATCCTTTTCAGCTCTCTATGCTGGAGCGAATGTCTATGCTGACACGTCGAAGGTAATTCTTATTCATCATTACTGCTACTGTCGCAAATCGCTCCTCCAGATAAGAGTTTTCAAAATGGAAGCAACTGGCCTCGGTGTCGGCATTGGTGGTCTTATAGGCCTCTTCAGCGCCTGCGTCCAATCCTACGAGTTGATCAACCTGGGCGCGTCTCATGGACGGGATTACCAAGTTCTTCTCACAAAGTTGAAGATAGAAAAAGCCCGCTTGATCAGCTGGGGTGAGGCTGTCGGATTATACACCATAATAAACGATTGCGACGATCGACAGCTGGAACTTGAAATGGCAAATTCTTACCACGAGAGCCTGTTTAGACCCCATATACAGGGAACGGTGCTCAGCATTCTCAACTGCATTCAGCTTACCTTCACCGACGTACACAGGCTTGTCAACCGATACGGCTTGGAACCGGATGACAAATACGACGTAGTTACATCTCGAAACTTCATACCAGCGGTGAGCGACGGTTTCCAAAGATTTCAGAGGCGCATGTCAATGCAACAGCAAAGAGTTGGCTTTTTCGACAAGGTTCGATGGTGCTTGAAAGATAAGAAACAATTCGATGTTCTGGTTTCTGATCTCAATGGTTTCAACAACAGTTTAATCGAGCTAGTTCCCGACCGAATCGTGAATGTGAGACGTCTAGTGAAAGCCGAAGTGGATTCTCTCGACGACGTCCATAGTCTCAAGTTGGTGGAGGACGCTACAAGAGATATACATGCCGATATCTTCGAAATTGCTAGCGTTCGGCGAGAATTGGTAGAAAACGGAGAGCTACACACTGTTCCAGATGATACTTGCACAATATGCAGTTCTGTGCTGTCAGGATATTTTTCTACTTTGTCGTACGTTACAGCGATGGAGCCCATTGAACCTGACTCATCGGATTCTCGGTGTCAGGACAGTGAGGACACGACAGGCGAGTCTCAGAACAGCCTGCTACAACAATCACAGCCTCCAGTGAAGCATGGCAACGCACATCAACAACGAACCGCTGTATTGCCGTCTGGACGTAGCTTCCAGCCCTGGGATATCACACAATACGCTTGGGGCGAGCGCCTGGCTCCTATTCTAGCTGCGCTGAAGACTGCTGAGGAAGACCATAACATTACCTATTTCCCCACCTTTAAGAACAGATTGATAACAGAACTGGTGAGATTGAGGTACGGATGTTTCTGGTGCACAGTTTTTTTCATTCTATGGCTGACTACGCAGGGAGAGGGAATCATTTGGATTTCCCGGATACCTGACATTCGTTGATTATGACATTGTAAGTATCTGTTTCGATAGACCCTTAGAGATTCGAGCTGATGCAATGATATAGAGTGATTGTATTGCCTGTTTTGAAGGACCAGTAAGTGCGGGATTCTAAGTGTTATTCGTACCCTGATGTTCTCAAAGCTTAATTCAGGTCTAGGTAGCCACACCATATCAAGGCGGCGTTTTCTTTTTGAGCGTCAAAATTACCGAACTCTATCCATTTAAACCACCAAGATGCCGGTTCCTAACTCGAGTATACCACCCAAACATCGGTCCCCAGGGCGAAATCTGCATTGATGTGCTTGCACAAAAGTGGAAAGCAGGGATCACTTTGATATCTCGTAAGTACAGTCCGATTTATTCTTGTAGCCAGTGGAACTGTCCATTTAGGTATGAAATATTTTGGTTATAAACTATTTCTAATTGGTACCAGTTCTCAATTTAATCTGTTCCCTCCTTTCCTGTCCTAACCCTGAAGATCCACTTGTTCCTGAGATTGCCATGATATATCAAAATGACAGATGCCTTTTCGATACGAATGCCCAGCTATACACAACCAAATATGCCACAGCGGATCAGGTTTCTCTAGACGAACCACGTATATGGCGAGGTTCTCAACACCAGAGGTTAGAGTGACCCGGCTTAGCGGAAGAAGAAGCTGCAATTGAACTCCAGCGGTTACTGGTACGTGGGTTATGATAGGAGCGGTTATGTTAGATCGGAATACGAGATATAGTTAGGTTAGTAAGGTTAGCTTTATGTCTCTATTTGTATCATTGTGATAATACATGGGTTTTATACATTTGGTATGGAAGTATATCCCAGGTTGTTACTATTCGTTAGCCCTTGTTCGACGCCGGTCATGTCATCCCTAGATACACCGCCGTTTCTCCAAAGATGTCCCGGACCAGCCGAAGTGGTATTCTGCCTGGGACACCCCTAGTATACAACACTCAGTGGGGATGATTCCAACTATATCATTCGATTCCTCTCCGCCTCCAATCCCCCGGGAATCTTCTGGGAAGATCAGCCGCAGAATATAGACTGCTAGTAGTAAAAAAGTATTATTGATGTCAATCAATCAGCTTGGAAAATTCAATGTGGTAGCGACGAGTCAAAGCGGAGGTCAGCGCCAGCCATACAGTTCAACTGCAATAGCTGTAACGTTGGCCTTGCTTTGATTCTTCCCATGTTTCGGTGTAACAGCTGGTTGAAAGAGTAGCTATGGAGTAATTAATTGATTCCATTGAGCCTGAATGCTGATGTATGACGGAATGACGGGAAATATGATGGTTCCTCGTCCAAACTTCGGCTCCAATGTCTAACTGTGAACCAGCCAAGACCCCCGCCGTCTAAGAGAAGGATAGAAGGAGGGGAGCTCCTCCACCTAGCCGGCTATCTAGAGGGGAAGGGAAGCAGGCACTACCATACTCTAGTTTGAGTGAATGCAGTATGATTAAAATACCCCCGCCATCTGATCTAATCTCCGCTCCTCTCGTCTGATTAATCTAGTCTTCATTAATAACAAAATGCGGGAGTAGCCTCAGAAAATGTGCCGAGTGAACATTTAAACTAAATTAAAGATAGATTATCTAGAAGAGGAATAAGATTAGATATAAGTCGAACCGCTAGCCGAAATAGAACTACCTCGGTACTGTATCTTTTCTGAGTGATTGCCCCAACATTTACAATAGTCTTTCGGCCGGCTGACAGACTACATTACACGTTTGTCTCGCACATGACCTCGACTAAACCTTGCATCGCTACTTTGAGTTCAAAGTTTAATCGACCCGCAACCGGTAGAGCACGAGATACAGGAGGCAGGCACGAGGGACGAAACCACCTGCGACCCGCTTGTGGTTAGGTGTTGCATTAAAGTATACGGGTAATAATAATTGATATAAAGGAATGGTAGCAGGGCCTCGCCATACCTAATCTTATCAATCGAATCATCTATCTAATCACATCTCGCATCACCACCCATCACCTTCGGCAAGCAAACACATGGAAGAGGGGCGCCGAGTGCAAATTCTCGGCTCTCCAGAACACTCCAGTCCCACAAGTCAAACCCGACGATCCCAAGACATCGATCAGAGTCCACCTACCACCCCTCCAAGCGCCGAGGTCACATTTATCTTCCCGCGCCTTTAGTTGCCGATGCGTTCCTTGTTTTCTGGGGTGTTATTCATAGAAGAAACGTTAAGTCAACCTGTAATGGAGTATAGGGACTGTATTTCCCTGTATTGGTGTGCTACTTCCCGTGGAGATATCACAGACGGTTTTACAATGGTAAGACGTCAAGGGCTATCATCCGCAAATTTTGGCTGTCAGTGTTACTTTGAACGCTAGAAAGACTTGTTGTTTGACTTGACTGATCTCTCGAGGGCGAAGGCCCGTATATACAGACTTGACTCCAATATCTATATCCATAGTCGTCTCCATATCTACCATGGAGGGGGAGTATTGCATATACAGGTCTCACCTGAAGATAAGCCTCGATGGCCGGAGACGGTGTCTTGTATGGCTGGAGACGATGTCTTGTATTGTTGTACGGTGGCGTGTGCTCGAGTAGTCGAGTGTGTGCGGGCGTATGAGAAGGTGTGTCTATTGTATCGTGTAACGAGACATGTCGCATCGACATAAGGTCGATCGATGACTTATGGCGCTAACTACAAAAGAGGCAAGTTACATCATAGTCCTTGGCATAGTGATATCCGTACTTCCAATCAGCTCAACATGTATGTCCGGAGACAGTGATGTCTGGTATGGCCGGAGATGGTGATGTCTCGTATGGCCGGAGATGGCTGTTGACTTTGATACGGACTGATGGCATTCAGCCGTACTTGTACTCTCATATATATTGGCCTTGTGGCCCTCTTAGATAGGACACGATCAAGCTTCTATATCTCTCTACTTTGAACAGTTCGGAAACGGCTAGGTCTACCGAACCGCACAGTCTGAACCGGTTCGCTATTTCCTAAACTGCTTCAGGAACCAGTTCCACCCAGTCCTGAGTGATATCGAATGACCACATACTCTTGGCAAGTAATCTTGCGAATTCTCTTAACGATTCAGTTGCATTGACCAGTCACCAGAGGTCTGAACAATCCGGCGCGACTACAGTCTTTCGGAGCCCGACATCACCGTCGCGTCCCGGTCTTGATTTAGATGGACTGGTTCGTCTGGGACTGGTTTAGGCTATCCCACAGTTCCCAACAGTCCAGTCTAGCATTTTTGAGCCTTAGACTAGCCAGCCTACCAACTCGTAACGTTAGGGGGTGCAGGGAACGGTGATCTTCAGCGATTCCCAGGCAGCAGTTCGACGAGCAACACATCTCGAGATTGGCCCAAGGTAGCAGTTGGCGCGCTAGATCAACAACGAAGCACAAGCCCTTCTACTCAATTATGGCATCGAAACGGAGATTCATTAAATCCCTGGGCACTCGGGAATCCCTGGGAACGATGAAGTAGATCGATAAGTGAATGCAGCACGCGAAGGTCGCGGAAGCACTGTCCGTGAGCAAGCCTTCATCTTAGCAGTGAATAGAGCAAGAAGTATCACCGAACAGGCGGTCGTGGCAAAAACCGAATCGGAAAAGAAAAGATTGAGCAGGTATTACGGGTACCGAAACGGAAGGCTAGGAGCCGAAACCCAATCCCAATGAGAAGCAAGAAGGCTCTTGCCTTACGATACTACCAGTTGAAGTGCGGCATGCACCCACAGCCATATACCTCAAGCGATTCGGGCAGCGAGATGATGATCAATGCGGGCAGTGCGGGAAGGCTGCCCAGACCAGGGATGGAAAAAGTCCGTCCTGTCCGTCCGATGGCTCGTTTCTGAAAAGTAAGACCGTCAACCTATAGGGCCTTCCAGGCTATCGAGTGACTCGTCGGTGATTCCAAGTGATCGAATGGTGATTCCGAGTGATGCGGTGATGACCGAGTGACGACTATAATATGGCTGCAAAAACCAAATAATTGCGCACTACCTCCCTAAGACACAATAGAGTAGTATGATACCCCTGCCGTAAATTTAGAGCTAACAAAGCCTCCTATTGCAACCAGCTGGCACGAGATGTCACTCGGCAGGTACCTACAGTCCTGCCCCTGGTCCTGGAGATTTGAGAACTGGATGCCCTAGGGCGTCGAAAGTAGTGGCCCGGGCTAGACTGTACGCTAGTCCCCCTGATGACTACAGTCCGGATGGACCGTTGCCATCCCTGGCCCAGACGCGGGAGCACCTCTTTCCCCAGTGCAGGAAATGGACGAGCGAGCAGCAGCAACTGTGCAAGGCTGCCGGGCGGGAGACCGGCTGGAAGCGGGAAGGCGCAGGCGCCTGCAAATATCTGCAGACTTCCGAACGGTTGAACCAGTACACGGGTTTTAAGCAGTACACCAGAGCGTTATGCAGTTAGTTCTTGGCGGTACAGTGCAGTTGGTGAGGCTCGCAGTGCAGTGCGGTACAGTTTGTAGGTAGAAAATCCACTAGTTTACTTCCAGTTAGTTAGTTTAGGTTTTATGTAGGAGGGGAAGACGTGGGAGTATGGTATATTACTGTATACGTACATAACAACCTTCGCCACAGCCCTCTACTATTTGCTATCCATCATAAATCTTCTCGCTTCTTCTTCTAGTATTCCTAAGCAGCCTGGCCCTGTTGGACTGATTTGAGTACCGATGTCACATTCCTTTGGGTTAGGGATTATTGAGACTGCTAGCGTGTTAAGTGTATGCTACGTGTGGTCGTAGAGTAGAGTTAGATAGTTAATTTAGGTCAAAATAAATGTCGGCACAACAGGCCCGGCTGGCCTGCGGCTCGGACCGCTTGGGAACGCTGGTTCTTCACCACACACCGCTCTGAGCAGAGTGAGCATAATGTAGAGCTGCTGATGGTGATGGCCAGAGCAGATGAGAATTATATGGGTAATGAGCAGCGTTAGCAATGGGCAGAGCAGGCGAAGGAAAAGTACATGGCTGTACTATGTAATAGTTTGTACCAGTTAGTTAGTAGAAACCAATATACAGTTACCCAGTGGTCAACCAGTTCATTGCACTGGATGAGCATACAGTGCAGTTCTAATAGTTAAGTAGTTGGTACAGCGCAGTTTGACCCCAGAATCTCAACTGGTTTCCACTTTTGGGAGGTCTAAATATCGGAGATGTTTTCTCTGGAAATGTGTGATCAAGGGGTGATGGACTTCCTGGTGGCCACAAGGGTCGGGAAGTTCCCATACCGCTGAGCAGAGCGGAGGAGAGTAGAGCGGAGCGGAGTGTAGCTAGCGGTCGTTCACTTTCCTTTCTTTTGTCTTGTTTCAGTAACTATTCACTTTCATCTTCGTTGTTAGAGGAGAAGAAGGGTAGAAGGAGGGGAGCTCCCCCGTCTAGCCAGTTGTCTGGAGGGGAAGGGGAAACTGGACATTGCCTACTCTAGTTAGAGTGAATGCAGAATGATTAAAACAAACAAATCAAACTCGTAACGTTAGGCCAAGCCAGACTAAATAAATACCGGTACCTGTTTCAAGAACTGTAGGTACCTGGCGGCTTTTGCCTGATACAGAAACTATGTTATGGAAAACTCTAGAATGTATTGATTGACAATATAACCTGAGATCAATCGGGGAAAGTAGCTCTATTTATTCAAAGCGAACTTCAAGATATGCGCTAGGTGCCTGTAGGCACCTTGTGATCATGCAGAATGTCGAAATCAACTGTAGAAGCATATGCTGGCTCCTATCTATTATTTCGCTAGCCTCATAATCACCCCCGAGAACTCCGCCTATAATCAATCCCCGATATTCACCTTCCCAGTTACCCGCACCGCGTAGTTCCCACCACAGCAAACGTTTATGTACGGACCTAACTATGGTATGGTGTTACCTGGAGACTATGATTCTTGCCTTATGGATACAAGTCGAACGTTATGCAACGACTGACAATACCAATGCAAAATCGTGATTTCTGAGGGCTAGTTGTCCATTATTCTAGTGAACTTTGAATGAGATACGATGACTAAATAATTAAGTGCAGGTCCGTTGAGCATCTCGTGTGTTTAATACTAGCATTTCGACAATCTACATACTTACAATCAGATCTATTTAGATGCAGTTAATACTTACATAGTTACGATCCTCCCGCTTGCCGGGTGAAGGCTTTCACAATTGTCGGCTCGTATATAAGATGAAGGAGCGAAAAACGTAGTATCTGAAATTTCATCACAACATGCACAACAAAACGTGGATGGAGTGCTAAATGGTGTGGTGATCAAGTAATAGACCCGGTCCGAGGCAATTTCATTAATATACCACATCAACCGTTCTAGCGACTTAAGGATTGCAGAGATTGTAGTTTATTGCAATGAAAAACCGATTTTCGCTGAAACCGGGGGTCTCTAGTTTGTCTTTAAGAGACTAGAAAATGTTTTATTGTCAAGTTAAACTCTTCGTATGGGACTTAAAAAACAGATGATTACACGATACCAGCTTTCATCAGTAATTATTTGTTCCACACTTTTGCATTCCCGACCGCCACCCACACCTTCACAAAGTCACCATAGTCATCCCTTTCAATAGGTTTTTCTCGGCCAGCCAAAACTGACTCCTTCATTCCTTCTTCCACCCACACATAGCCAAATCCAGTGTCATTTCATCCAATATCATCTGTACCCTCTTGTTCGTGTCTTTAACATAACCAAGACACGAAGAGTGGTCAATCTTATCCGTTCCAGTAATTCGGGAAATTGAATCCATCGCACTTAACACTTTATTGATATCCCGAGCAATCGTCATAAGGGGGACACGCGTTGGGATTTGAATATTATTGCCCTTCAGCAAATTGATAGATTTGAAACCCATATGTATATTGGCGAAAATCAAGCGACTGCATAACTTCGCAGTGACAGTTATATGAGACTGGAGACATTCATCGGCGGAGGGGTTACAGTATCGCTCATATAGACTCATGCAAACATCAGCAATCTTCATCCTGATGTTACTTTCATGCTCGGAGATTTTCCCTGTGTGTAGTATGTCAACGTAGTGTCGATGATTAGAAATGAAGTATCACATACTTAAAATCTCATAAGGAATATGTTTACCCAGCGCTATGGCATGCCGTTTATCTTCTATAATGAGAAAATCCCCATATCTCTCGGTAAAAGCGTTTGCGGTAAACCACCTGGTCAAAGTCTGAAAGATGTTGTCAAGACCGAAAACCCATGCAATATACAACCATTTCCCGTCCATCGGCCTGTCAATTGTTTGTCGCAATCCCTCAATCCAGCAGAGGCACCATGGCAGCATTATCGAGGCACATTGATACTTCTCGCAGAGCACTGCTATATCATATAGATGTTCACAATCAATCTCATGGGGTATTTTCTTCCCGAGGCCGTGTAGCGCATAGAAGACCACACTGAGTACTACTGGATTGTAAGCTTCGTCGATTCTAAGTTTATGCCGTTGTATAGAATAATAAGATAGGTCTTGCATTCCGCGAGATTGGGTCAAAAAACCACATGCCCTTTCCAGGAGGTGTCGAAGAATTGGAGATGCAGTACGCACAGCATGGGAAGAAACCCGGAACGTTATTCCGAGGGAAGAGTAATATATCTCCAAGTCTCCATATGGACAAATCACAACGTACGCGTACCTATCGGTTCGGGCATGCGGCGGTTTGATGTCGATATCGTCTGGCAACACGCTCCACCATTTCACAACCCCGAAGTGTTGATACGATTGGAGAGTTAGACTCGTAATATTTTCCAGGCATGGATCGAACATCTTGACCTTTTCCTCTGCTGGTTCAATGCAATCTAGATGGTGAATACCATCAACCGTGACAGTGCCGAGATTTTGCCGAATTGAGGTCCACAAATTCTTAAAATTGTCAACGGTGCTGTCAAATGACCTGTTTCCTTGGATGTCTGGTTGTTTCCTGTGCATATTCTCCTTTTCAAGTAGACCTAGTTCTGATAGTTCCATGTGCAAAAATGCAAACACAATTCTGTCGCAATACTCTTGGCCGTGTTTACACCAAACTGTGCTGTCATCTTGATACATATCGTAGGTTTGATGACACACACGCATAATATCTTTGACAGCCTTTGCCTGTTCATTTGCCATGTCATCTGTGTCAATATTAGACCATATCACTGGTTCCGAGACTCGACAGGCCTTACAGATAATCTCTTCCGGAAGGCGATTATGCATCTTCCTTACATCGCCTCCAATCATAACTCCAAGCTTCCCATCCTCCGTCCCTACGACATTTCTTGCAAGCTCTTTGGTAATTTTTCCGAATAACTCCTGGTTCCTAAACACATGTGCAATAAACAACCAGTCCAGATATGCGGGCAGCAACACAAGCTTCTCGAGCTTAGGCTGTTTCATCCACACTTTGTCCCACGGACTTATCGTATCTCCGCAGCGATAATGATCACAGATAACCGCAATATCAATAAGGTTTTCGAAAGTGATAGTTTCCGGGACGTGTTCAGCTCGCCCGTGAATGACATAGAGCATCACCGCCATGATTATTGGAGCAATTCCTAGGTTGTCTTCGATGTCCATTTCGTAGAGTGAACTTGAATTATTTGAATCCGACGGAGTCGCTGCCCTCAAACCGCGAAGGTCGATGATCTCGGAGGATCCCCAGCCAGTGGATGGCGGAATACGAGCTCGGAAGACAGGTGACGCGTAACACAGTTGATGTGACGATACCAAATATGTCGCGTTAATAGCGGAGGTTTTTAGACAGAGTTGTAAGTCCCCATAGGGGCAGATGGTGAATTGGACTGTGGTAGGTTCGGTATCCGCGGTGACTTTGGTATCCGCCATTGTAGCTGGGATGCGGGGCTGGTGGCGATGGATGGATGCGACGATGAGTTAGAGTCGGCAATATGGGCTGCGGGGTTCATGCAAACTGAAAATTTTGCGTATATGGTGGGGACCTAATTTGCAGATAGATAACCCATTCCGAGGCACCTGTTCGGATATTTAATTTACTACATGAATATCCATGACAAGGTTTAGGGACCTGTAACCAATACGGTGCAATGATGTACCTATGTACCCTCTTCCAATAAGTAAGCGTGGCCAATAGCAATTCTTCTTTATATCAGCCGACCAGATTTAATAGATGCATATCGATCCAGACAATCTCTGTGCATTACAATACACACTCTATCACAGCCCGAGCTCGAGTGGTCCTGTTTGTTGCTATACACTGCCTGCAGATGATCACCTGGAACCAATTTCCGGAGCGTGCATTCGCATACCTGGTGCCAGCAGCGGGAAAGGGTGCAAAAGTGGCACCGGAATACCCGGAGATATACCCGAAGATGCTTTGTATATCTCGAGTCTTTCTACTTCTCTCTTCTCTGTACCATAGTCTAGCTAGGCACACGGTTCCTCCCTTCATATTCGCAATGCAAATGCCTAGGTGATGGGATAAGATTTGATATGACTCGAACCTCTAGCCAGCCGAGAAAGAACTGTTAGTTCCTGCGAGACCCCGAATTGTCAAGTGGAAGAGTAAGAAGGAAAACGAGGCATACACGTGGTCGCCCATCCGAGTCAGCGCTCGGAACAGAAATTACGTGACATCTATTGCCCTTATCTACTAATATATGCATCATTCTGTTTCGCCACCCCTTCTACTCCATCGGATCCTAATCGAGTACAGATTGTCAGAGATTTATGACTTGTCATCAGCTAACTAGCCGGACGATCGAAACTAACCTTAGCGTCGACGATTCTGACTTGCGATAAGTGGCTGATTAATAATATCGGCACCTGAGCAGTGTTCCTAAGCGGCCCGGCCGGCCGCCCGGCTTTTTAGCGGCCTCCATTCTGAAAGCCAGCGCTAGCGGCGGCCCGGCCCGGCCTGGGTCAAAAGCCGGCCTGCACGTGATTTAAAAAGCCTGCATCAGCCTGCATAAGCCTTGGTCTGGTTGATGGATGGAATACGGCAATGGTAGGGCTACGATGATTGAGTTGGATATGGTATATGTTTTGTACTTTGGAGACTTTCTTAGTATAGGCAGCAGAGAATCTTTCGAACAAAATATTCTGTTTAGGCTTAGTCCGCCAAGAAAAGCCGCCAGGCCGGCCGGAAAAGCCTGCAGGCCCTGCCCGGCCCTCATTTGAAAGCCGCCGCTAAGGCCGGCCTGGCTGCTCAGGAACACTGGTTCGGACCGGACCGATCGCAGTTTGGACCAGACCGAGCCCTACCCCAGACAGGGATCGTCTGGACTGGTGGAATCATAGTCGGTGATTGATGCGAATTCGCCCTTTGCCTATATCGAATACCGATCAAACTCTGCGGATCGTTGGCCACCCTTCGATCACAGCCATGATTCGTCCAGCGAACCACAATTCGACCAAATTGATTCTACAATGAAAATACGAGCCAGTCTTACGTCCACCCATGAAGCGTTGAAATGGGTTAACACTTGGTCTCCGTCTTATTGGAGGCATATCAAATCACCTTCTGTTTGGTCATGCACTTCCAGTGTCATGCCAGAATCTTCGCCTTCCCGTAACAGTATTACACCATCAATCGACAGAGGTATTTTTCCCATAGATGGACACCCAGCCTTGGTTAGTCGAAATCGCACCGTAGTAGAAGCAGAAGCCATGGAAGTGCTGTTACATGGTACAGGGCAGATGTTAGAAAATATTGCTGATGCTGGCAAGTAACACTCATCAGTACGCGGTCATTATGCTAACCTCCCTCCTGAGGTAGAATTTAACAATGTACGGAGTCTCGTTGAAACGCTTGACAATAACCTTCTTACAAGCAAACTAGGGGGAGCATATCTATCATTATACCGCGAAAAATTACATTCCATCCTAGTCTTGTACCTAAACAAATTATTCTAGAGCGTTACTGCTTGATTGCGGCGTTTGAGATATCCTTCGAGGCATTTCAGCGGGTAAATGTAGAAGCAGCTTATTTCTACAAATATGTTCCTTCCTAGATAACGAAGACATCTCGTACGATTTAATGCGGCGTGGTAGAGGTTACGATGGTAAGTTTTTCAATACAAAATATCTATTCTACAATTAAATACTAATATAGCTGTTTCCGACAGATTCGACTATCAAGCGAATGATAGATGACTTGCTTGCATACTCGTTCATTGATCGGCAGTCCACCAGGTTCGAGGATACATTCCCTGTGAATTTGAATGTTCACATATGGTTAATGAAATGATTGGACATGGAGGCACGCAAGCAAATGCTATTGCAGGCAGTACAACTCGTCACAACATTAGTCTCTTTTTGGCGGCGGAGGTTGTCCGTGAATCTCATATCGGAGAGATGGATATTACCTCATATTAAAGCATGCTGCCGGCATATCAACGAATATCTTCCGTACCACATATAGACCGCAGACGATTAGCACTATATAAAAAAATTATCCATACGTCATTTAGCCCGTACATTCCATCGGCATACAATGTAGAGGGAAGAAGAAGAGCTATGTTGGTACTGGATGGAAATGAGAAATAGGGTGCTCGGCCAGGAGCATCCGGATACCTTAGAGATCATAAACAGTTTTGCATTGGCATACAGTAGGCAGGGTCGGCTGACGGAGGCTGAGAAGCTACATGCGGAAGTCTTAAAGTCAAGACAGAGTTTTGGGCGAAAATCATCCAGATACTTTGAAGAGCATGAACAACCTTGCGATAGTATTTTGGGGGCAGAAGAGGTCGGTTGAGGCTACTCTCCTGGAGGTTCAGGTCGTGGAAATTAGAAGGAGGGCACTCGGTGCAGAGCATACAGATACATTGAAGAGTATGAGGAACATTGCGTCGACATACGGTCATCAGAAGAGGTAGAAGGAGGTTGAGGAAGTACATGCAGAAGTCAGTGACATTTCGAATCAGAAACGGTGGGAGGAGGCTGCAGAGCTGGAGATACAAGTCATGGAAATTAGACAGAGGGTACTCGGCCAAGGACATCCAGGTACCTTAACCAGCATGGACAACCTCTCTGTGACATTTTCGAGACTGGGGCAGTGGAATAAAGTTGCAGTTCTAGAGGTGCAGGCCATGGAAATGAGAAGGAGGGTTCTCGGTGAAGCCCATCCAGATACCCTGACAACTATGAACCATCTTTCGACGACATTCCGGTGTCAGGGGCGATGGAAGGAGGCTAAGGAGTTGCTAGTGGAGGTGATATAGCTAAGTTCAAAAGCACTCAGCCCAAGGCATGAAGACACGTTAATTAGAAGGCGGAATCTCGCGCATACGTACAAATCGCAAAGTCGTACCGATGAAGCCATTACGATGATGGAAGAAGTGGCAACGATTTGTTCTCGCCACCTCGGCCAAAATCATCTAGACACATATGAGTCGGTCCAAACTTTGTCGAAGTGGAGAGACCCGGGTGGAGTTAGTACCAGTTAATTGTAGAGTTAGAGCATGATACCTACAAAAAAAATTTATCTTCCTTGTCTGTTTGATCTAGCCCTGTAATTAGGATGTTACCGTTACCTTGTAGCAGTGGTTTTTACAGCATGAAACTTTTAGAGTTCACTGATATTAAGGACTAGTGTTTTACTCCGGGCCGACTGCCCTTAGTGCGGGATTTTTAAGAAGCCCAGCTGTTACAGATGTACATGAGCCGGATGTTGATAGAGCCCTAAGGTTCGTGACTGCTCTTGTAGACTTCACACTTTACTCTTCCGTACGCATCTTGGATCTTTAGACCAGTACCTAGACGGCCAGCGCACCATAGTCAATGCACACGGTTCTCCTCATATCGTAACACCGGCTGTTGAAAAATGTACTGATTGCTCTATCTCGAGGGCCAAAGACCGTATATGTACAATCTACCATATGTGTACGCGTATGCTCTATCTGACATGAGACGCATCACCCTGGTCCTGATGCATATCCTCATACAGTCACCATCTCTATACAAGTCTTCATTCTCATACAAGACTTCAGACGATGCTGAGACTCACATGCAACACCGGCTGACGCTCACAGGCCGAGTGACCGCCTATGCCCACTCGAAATTTGTATCACTACTAAAAATAACTTGTTCTTCACATAAAATAGTTCTCTACCACTCAAAATAACATTGTCTACTACCCATACAGGATAGTTGCTTGCTGATTTTCATGTTTCAGATTGCAGACGGCCTACGGGCCCTTACAAAGCCGACGCGCTTTTCAATAAAAGCCTGTCCCGTTTTAAACACTGTTAAGGACAATATTAGTAAATGTAAAAGATAGGAGCACTCACCTAGAGTTAGTTCTTGCCGTGCTTGAGGTAGTCAGCAGACAGAATAGAGAGCCACATATACATTGCAACAGAGCACATGACAAATTATACCAGACTCGGCAAGAGTTACAGGTTCATTCCCTGCGCATGAGGTATTCGCTCTGTTCAGCTACAAGTACTGCAGAGATTGGTATTGATTATCTGGAAGCCTCGTCCCCCAAATAACACCGCGCATCCGGACCCTAGTTGGCGGTGGTTGATGCCGTATTTGTTGAGGCCAAACCCCTCGAGCATTCTTTGACGGAGGTATTCGAGATTTCTCATATCCTTCAGCGGTGGGCGGGCCACAAAGAGCCATGTTGGGGGTCCATACGTCCATAGAAAAATCCTTATGACAGCTTCGCATAGTATCCAATAGAATAACAGGTAACGTATTTGACGGTGTATCCGCCCATGACCAGGTAACCGACCAAGGCCACACAGCACCAATATAACACCAATAATACAACTGATAGAGCCTACAACAACCTGTAATCAATCCAGATTGATTTGCAACCATGATACCCCTTAATCCATAGTATAGAACATCCCAAGCAGATGTTCCGCATCACTAGATGTAGTTATATGTATGATATCTAGATGTAGTTATTGTCAATCTAATTACTATGGCACTCAAATCAGGGTCCCCAGGGAATCTTATCCCCCAATTTTCATTCAGATACATAATAGAGATACATTATGGAGGTACATTACAGACACATTCCTGTGATACATATCAGGTGAGGATCCGCCAGATACATTAAGAAATGTAGGATGTCACTAAGATACATTTTAGATACATATATTTCTATATGGGAGGGGTACAAGACTGATATATTAATAAGATCCATTTTTGGGTTTCTTAGAGGAACAGAATATAAAAAGGTCGGGAGAGTCTCGCCAGTGATTTCTGCCAGTGAGTCCTTGGAGCCCGAGAAGCCGACAAAGCGTGGGTAGCACCTGCTCTTAGAATCATAAAATATATTACTGTTGAAGCTCATGTTGGCTCGTCTCTGTTATTTGAATAAGCTTCATAATCACCCCCCAAAGATCTCCGCCTACTATTAATCACGACCATCCCTCCAGCATTTAATGCCAGTCACTCCCGAAAGTTGATGGACCTACGATAGATTCTCAGCCTCCTTTTCTATAACACTTCCACTGCAGCGGGGGTTGAGGTACGAACCTAGATAGCATGCGCTGTTGCATGAAGATTGTAATTCTTGCCTTACGGTTGCAAGTAAATTCTGAGAAATAGGTATTCTTGATCCCAGTGAATTTTGAATAACATATAAGACTGAACCACCAGGACTAGCCCACCGAGTAGGTCGTGTGTTTACATTTATCAGCAACTGGCATACTATATTACAATCTGGTATCACGAGCTGGTATCAAGATATTTTCGACCCTCCCGTCTATCAGACGAAAGATTCCCACCACCGCCAACTCGCATGAGAAATAACACACACCTTCGGCAACACACCTCACCGTCTAGTTTTGCCAAGCTTTCCCCTCTTTGGAAGGGAGCGGGGTTTTATTTTGGCTTCATTTTCGCATTCCTGTGTATGTCCGCTCGTTTCCCCTCCGGGAAGTTAGTGTATCTCGTCGATTACAATGCTTGATACCACTACAGTATGAATAAAACAAACAAAAATGCTTAATACCACTCAGCATCGACGCCGACCGGTAGTCACTTCGGTGCAACTCGCCTTTTCGGACGTTTCACGCCATTATACGACGCTTTTGACATGCCATTGAGCATACGGCTTTAGGGTATGAAAGCACAGTGAGTTCAATGAAGAGAGTCTCTGAGGACAGCATGCTCTACCCAAGCAATTCGAACTGCTACGATATATTAGACCCGCTTCTCGGACACTGCGAGCACGAGTACAAGTCTGGCCTGGTACCTTCCTCCCACCCACCAGCTTAGAGCCCAATGATGATCAGGGCGCCGTGAATGACCTAGGGAGATTTTCAGTCCCGGACCTACGAATCCTGCCTGGTTTGGTTTTGGCGGTTGGGGTATTCTACTGCGATCATATCTTATGAAACCCTGGAGGGCGACAGCGAGGGACTTTAACGGGGCTTCAACTAAGTGGGGCAAGCAGGTTTAAGGAATGGGGGTCAATTAGTATATTTCTTTCGAGAGGAACAGGGAGGCGGTCCGGAGTAGTAAGGCTGTTTCGGGGGAGCCGGGTAGAGACGGCGGGGGGACGGCAAAGTGCCCGGAGGTTGCAAGAAATACATATAGGTCATGATCAGTAATGGTCGAATACAGTATGATTCAAACAAACAAACAAACAAAACTCGCATGAGGAGTAGAAGCGTAAGAACCAAATATTGTATATATAAGAAAGTTCATCGTAACCTAAACATAGCATAAATAAGGTGTAGTGATTCCATGAGCCCGATTGAGTTGAGTCAGCTCGGCTCATATAGAGTCAGGCTAGAGGAGGGTTGCAATATTCAGCCGCTCGATGTAGAGGCTCGAGCCTAGTACGGAAGTGCTAGTGATTCAGTTAAATATACCAGTGGACCTGCGGATGAATGCTGCGTCGTCCTACTAGGTGTCTACCGTTTGTGGCGGTGGTTAAAGTGAGTATTATAATGACCACACACGGTTGGTGGCGGCATTGCCACCGATACGATGTGAACTTCGCTGTGCTCAGGAGTTAATATGAAGATTTGGTTAGCACACTTGAGCGGTCGACAAAGAAGTTCACAATTCTCAAGTAAAGAAGTAGAAAGAATTGGAGCACATTTGTTCATCGCTCCGGTTTCTCGGTCGCTGCGCGGCCTCATTCTCACAACCTACAGCGACTCGCCCACGTGCGAGTGCTGCGCACCCGTTTGTTTTCACTTTTCGCTCTCCCTCTAGTTGCCATTCTGCAGTCTCCACTAGCACCCTTGTCCTATCTTCTCAGAATGCATTCTCCCTCATGCAACGAAACGCCACATGGCACTAATGCACGAGTCCAACGAAAATCACGATGGTGGAAGACCCCGATGGTGTTGCGGATGACGCCACAGAAACTAGGGGTTGAGGGTAGTGAAGGGGCCTACAGCTTTACTTTGTTTTCCTTTTTGGTTTCATTGGTGACGGAGCCCAGTTACTCCGCGGGTTGACCGGTCACTCTGCGGACTGGCAAATGGATGGGGGCGTAAAAAACTGCGTCAGAGCTTATCGCTCACCGGACGTTACCCCGCCTTCGAAACAATAGTTAACCGCTTCCGGCGAACAGCTTCCGCTCTGAACCGAAATTTCACGGAGTGTGGTACACCGTAGCGAAAATACAAAATCCTTCACTCAGCCAAAATGACTTCCTGTCTGTCCAAGTCGCACGTTCCCCAACTACTACTACCTTCATCCCTATAATCTTCCACCCTCGGAACACACACGACACTGTCACAACCATTGCGTATTATCAACTTCCAGTCTCGTTTAGTGTGAACCACGGAATGAAAACGGGACGGGATTACCGTCCAAAAACCGTCCCGTGCAAGACGGTATTTCTCGCGGTCCGGCGAAAACACGATATGCGGACGGGATTGTTTCTACCGGTCAAAAATCACGAAAACGGTCGCCGAGTAAGAACAGCTGCTTCGAATCAAGATCGGATACGCGGGGCTAATAGAGCCCATTGCGTGGATCATTTGACGTCTACCAAGCTTCCTTATCGGACAAATATTCATGAAGTTGGCATGGGTGAATGGTTGGCGGATCATTCGTTTCGCTGATTTGACACGAAATAACACGGAATCCCGTCCAATACTGCCTGGGATGCCGCATTTTTGGTATCCCAAATCCCGTTCACAGATGGGATGATTGAGCATGAATCCCGTCCCGTTACCATCCCGTGATTTTCACTTGTCTCGTTCATACCCCCAACGATCAATTTCTCTTCGGTGGTGTTCTGTTGAGCTCTTCGCCACTTGTCTTCGTCGGACGGAGATCATACATGGTATCAAGTTGATGCGACCACAATTGCTTGCACCTCGGACCTTGCGATTACTCCGAACGGCACGACGGGTCTACGCTACTTTGTTCTAGAGTACTCGAACGGATTCCTTCATCGGAGCGAAGGGCCGTACTTTTCTTTAGGAGAAGACGACTCTGAGTTGGCGGTGCGGACCGTACGATTACTCGAACAACGCGGCGATTTTACACTACCTCGATAAGACTCGGAACGGGACGCTTCATCGGGGCGAAGGCCGTACTTCTCTTTGAGAGGCTCAGAGTTGGCGATACGTCTCCAGACAGTGCTCAGCGAATCGGGATGCGCTATTCGTCCCTCTCCGTTCTTGTCAGCTGCTAGATGGCTTTCCACTACAAAAAGCGATGCACGGAAGCCTTCGATACCGCCTCGAGGAGTAAGAAATCCCGCCGCGAATGCTGGGGCACCGTGTACGGCTGTAGGATTGATGAGCACGGACAAAAAGTAAAAATCAACACATTGCAGGAACACCGCAGGACCCTCTGTGGCGATGCCTTTGTGATTACATCAACTGTGTTCAATGTCAGGTGGAAGCATTATCGTCATCACCGAACAACGAATCATCATTATCACGGAGCGACGACGATGATACAAGTCGTATCATGCCACATCCCCTGTAGATTCTTCAAGGACGCGCTTATCGTCTCCTCTATGTCGATTTCTACAGGAAGTTTCCAACTGACAAAAAAGAGTATGAACGCCCATTCGCGTTCGATTCTGAACCGCACTAGACCAATGGTAAACCTATTCACCGAGATATGGACAGGTTGCTACGTGTAGTCCCTGTAAGAGATATTGGCCGCAAACGGTCAGACAAACTCTTACAACAGCTGGTGGCGGAGCGTAGTGCCTCAGAAGTAGAACCTGATCATATATTCTGGTACTTCGAACGAGGCATGGACATACAACCGCCAAAAGCAATGCACAAAAAGTGTCCCTTCGCGCTTCCGGATGCTGTAACAGCAACAAGCTGTATGTGCACATACAATGCGACGGGGCGCCACTCATTCGCAGATATGCGCGTCGACGATAGCTGTGCGGTATTAGCCCAGCCGTTGGGAAGCGTCAAGATCTGGATTGCTTTTCGACCGGAAAAGCTGGGAAAGCGAGCTTTGAAACGGGATGACGAGTTCTATAAGAGTCTGGTGAAGACGATGATGTGGGAGAGCGGGGCCCCTTGTGAGGGTTCCATACCAGACACTGAAAAATCAACGGTCAACCCCACAAAATCCTCGGCAAAATGGCCTCCACATATTGTTCGCGGTCACGGTCCAGTCACTTACTCTCAGTTCACGCAAGCCAAACTCCCTGAAAACGGCATCTATATTGCATGCACAGAGGATAATCACGGTTTATATCTCCCACCCGGATATAAACACATTGTTTATACCCTGCGCGGAGAAGGAGAAGACGAAGAAGCACAAGGAGAAGAAGAAGGAGAAGGAGGTGTTAGTACACTACCACGGGAGTAAGAAGTTAGTTGGGAAGTGGAACCAACTTGCGAAGAAGGTTGCTAAGTGGACGGGGAAGGATCCGCTGCCTTTGCTCGTGATGCAAGAGCTGAAAAATACGAAGCCGAGAATGGTTGTAAAGAGGGCCATTAACGTTTCAGCCTCGCGATATATGACGAGAAGTAGAAGTTTAGTTTAGATATGCGAATACTCGATATGACTGGCCAGAGAACTGGTTAAGCGGGAACGGTAGGAGTAGCGGGCACGAGAAAAACAGTGTTGGGGGCGAGGACTATGGGCTCAATTAAGCTTTCGCTTACCCCCGCCGTATCCTAGCGCGATCAAGCTAGGATGGAGACTCACCCACCTTGAGATTAAAATCTCCAAGAGCATTTGGCACTCCGATGAATATCATATTCCCAACCTTATGATATCTTGGCGGTTTCTTTTGTTAGGGGTTTGATGGGGCTCGCGACTTTGCTTTTGTTTCTTTATGTTACAAGGGTAGCGGGGAGGAAATATGTTAGGTATGGCCGCAAACAGCCGAATGCAATATGATCACAACCTTATGATATCTACAACAAGCACTTAAACCACCGGAAAATGTTCCCTTATGTTCAACCGCAACCAGCATCTCATCAGTATTCAATTCTAGTCATTCCTAAATTTGAAAAACCTCTGCTCAAACTTATTGATGTCATTAGTATCGTCCTCAGCGGAAGTTGGGACGACAGACGCCAATGCTACCCGGCGCTGTCAGGGGTGATGTGCGAATGTAAGTTACTTCCTTGCATAACTGCAAAAGAGCAAGCGCACTCTGCACATATGTTGTGTCGAGCATCAAGGTTCTTACGAGGTTTGGAGCGTGGTAGTTTTATATCGATACCGAATACCCCAAGAGTGGAATAAAACTTCTCTTGCCATACCCTCCTGAAGTGTGACGTAAAACCCTCGGTACAGCACTCTGAGAAATCTAGATACAGATAAAGAGCGCTAGATGACATGGTGATGAAAACAGGAGGATACATAACTGGGTACTTGATATTCTAACAGATCTATTGACACCCGCCTTGTCCCCAGACCGTCAATTTGCAGTCACTCTCCAAAGGACCAAACATAATGGAAATATTTAAGAAACGTACCGGTTGTTGTCCGATTTCCTGTGTGCCGGTGCAGTGTTGTGGTCAGCTTTTTGTACTTTTCCAACCAGCAGATGACTTAGATGACCGATCCTGCTGTTTGCACATTCGTTAAGACTAACTCTCATAGATCGGATTATTTTGTCCCGTAAAGAAATGATAAAAAAGCCGCCCCTATAAACCAGATGAGTCTTTGACACTACTTTAATTTCAACCTGTGGAATTGAAATATTTCTATTATTTAGGCATATCTCTAAGATTTGACTAGCACGAAGTGACCGCGAATTGACTATGACTATCCGGAGACACGGTGATCGATATAGTTCAAAGTAGAGCTAGGGAAGCTTGATTGTATCCCATCTAAGAGGGCCACAAGGCCACATATATATGAGAGTATAAGTACGAATGCGTGCGTACGCATCTATGTATAGACCCTTCAGGCGGACAGCAATCTCCGGTCATACGAGACTCGCCTCCGGCCATACCAGACTCATCTCCAGCCATGAGAAGGCAGAGACCTATCATGCAATAGAGACTGTTACAGATGTACATGAGTCGGTGCCCTAGGGTTCGTGACTGCTCTTTTAAACTTCGCACTCAACTCTTTTCCTCCCTACTATCTTGGACTATTAGACCTGTACACAGTCATCACACCATAGTCAATGCACACGGTTCTCCCCATATCGTAACAGATAGCATATCTCTGGTGAGAGTGATAAATCATGACGTAAACTTGACAGTAGTGACTTTGCGAAAACCACAACACCAGCCATTCCGGTGTCTCAAAGATATCGCCAATTGTGATTTGGGGTATTAACGCACGATTAGTACTAATTCCTGGGGTCTCTGATAAATGCCGTTTCACCAGAATGGATCGGAACGTTGCGATATATTTACATCGCAAGCGTCTCCTGCATAGAACCGTAGCCGCCAAAAAAGCAGGTCTCCACGGATTGTGGTACCTGCTATGACCCCGGAGAAACCCAAAATATTCCTACAGATATAATTCCAGCTATCCTATCCCCAGAACCACAACTGCACAGCCACGCTTTTTATCACAATCTCCATCGATACTATCGGCTTCGCCGTTGAACCAATCGATACCAGGTGCATTACCTAAACCAATGTTGGTACGACTCCTTTGCAGTTTTACCTCACAGGCTTGTGCTTTTCGTTATATTTTCGTAGAGAGTGTCGATCATTCGTATTCGTTCCCAACCACTTGTGTTACAGCTGTATATGAGTCGGAGCCCTCGGGTTCGTGACTGCTCTTTTAGACTTCACACTCTACTCTTTTCTTCCCTACTATCTTGGATCTTTAGACCTGCACCTAACCATCGTACCATAGTCAATACACACAGTTCTCCCCATATCATAACAACTTGCAGAACCAAAGAATAGAGTGACTGCCCATGATACTATTGCCCGCCATTGCCGTGATTTCATTGTCGCAAGTGAAATTGCTCGGATAATCACCGCCCCCACCTTTTCTTTTCGGTACCTTGTTGTTACATATGTAAGATCTGAGACGTGTTACAGACCTAATACAAATTTACTGTGATCATGGCCGGGGCTGTTAGTAAGGCACACAAATCTCCTGAATATATCTTGAGTCTTTCTTTTCTTCTGTCCTCTCTCCGTATCTTAAGTCTATACGCGCACACGGATCTCCCCTAAATATTCGCACCACTTGATGCGTTTGGTAGACCGAGTGAGACGTCATGATACACCCCTGCAGCTCAATCCATTGGATTAATTTAGTAGTCTTGTGCGTAAAGACGCAAGGTTCTGTATTTCAGCAGATACGGCCATCTCCTATCTTACTCCTCTTGTTCGTGCCCCAAAACGTCTCGAGCCGCCCCCCATGTAGATCTCTTTATCCCATTCTCCTGCAAGCTCAGATTCAAACTTCTGAATTAGGCATGGGAGACAGTTGGACAACACAATTACCCTCGGTTCTACATCGCTGCGGGCGACAGAGATTCATCTTGCCATCTTACCCAAGTCATTTTTAATTCGTCAATAACTATCCAGGTAAGTGTAGTACAGGGAAAGAAATACCGCCCCGTCGATCGGATGTTGAATAATCCTGGCCCTTTGTGGCTTTACCAGCCGTCCGAATAATCAATGCCGTATTGACGGCTGTGCTTGCAGAATGGAGGAGTTAGTACCAAAATATTGCAGTCTGCTGGAGGCGCGCTAAACTTATCTTTAAGCTAATTAGGAACATATTAATACGCTGAGCATTAATCCCAAAACAAGGACTCCATCTACAACTTGCAGGTCCTTTCTGACAGTGATCACTGTTTCTCTTTAGATGGAGGTAAAGAAACTTACTGCAGTACTCGGTACAAATGGATAGCATGGCAAATGGCAATACGTGGTAAGCGCCGTGCCCATGTTCCGGTAATTCTTGGCAAATATTTCTTGTTACAAGTTAAAAATAGACAACTCTCACCGGGTACAATCGATTTACGAGATTTCAACCTTGCGCGGTATCTGGTAAAGCAGCAAATGTACCTCTGTTCGGTATCTTGTTGCAGAGTAGCTTTTCCTCCAAATTTCAAATTTAGATTAACGTATCTTCAAATTCAGCAATAGCTATTTATGCTCTCGCAGCTCAAGTATCTCTACAAGCTAGATAATTGTACTGCTTCCTTAATCGAGCTAAATATATTGGTTAGCATTATACGGTACTTAAGGGTTAAGTCAGCATATTTCACAGCTTTACAATAGCGCGCAGCCAGAAGGCACTAATCGCTCCTTCATATACCCTGGGACAAGTTCCAAGCTAGTTGGGCTCCCTGTGTTGGAGGCAGTGCATGATTGCTGACAGTAATAGTACTGCGCTAATTTAGTGTGCAAACTATATTGTTGCCTGGTTAGCCTTGCACATCTAGACACCCTTGTTGTTGCTCACGTTTGGCTAGTAATTCTGCGTTAATTCTGAGTCATGCAGGAAACGTTAAAGGTTGTACAAAACAGGGCAACGGAAGAGAGTGCTGCAGCTACGAGCAAAGGGGGGGGTTTGGAGAACTAGGGTAACTTCTTGCAATATTAAGGACTCCATAACACGTTCCCTTTTACACTTATCCTGAGTATCATCGATCCTTCTCGTTTCAACTTGCCTAATGTCGAGTGCTCCCTGGACACGAATACCCTCCAGCGACGAATCTCTCACGCAATGGCAGGGTGAAAGTGAACTTTCATCCGAAGACCCAATCCCTCTCAAAAAGTAAGTTAGAACCATATTCCCCACGCAAAGTGCGGGGTTGCGCGGTATCCTAATTCATGGCATAGCATGCACAGTCGTGGCGTATCGTCAGCTCATGCGAGAGCACCACTGCTCCACACAGAACCTCCCGGTTCCTTCATCATCACAGCTATACGCAGACCGAGCACTTGGATTAGCGATATCTTCGGTCCAAAACTCAGATTGACCGGCTGGCGCATGGGTGTCTTTGGGTCGCTGATCAGCATAACGCTGGTATTACTCATCAACCTCGTCGCCACAATCTGGGCCATCATCAATCACCCTGTAGAAAGAGGTATCGGAACATTCTTTTCAGGTCCGTGTGAGGACGTAAAGAAAATGTCGACTTGGATACACTTCGGCATAAATGCACTGGGCACACTTGCTCTTTCCGGCAGCAATTACACCCAGCAGGTTCTGATGAGGTATTTCCTAAAGTACTTAATGATGCCTATGGATGTCTAATTTCAGCAAGCCCCACTCGAGATGATATCAACAAGGAACACAATGCCGGGCGATGGCTCGATATTGGCGTGCCGAGCATTAGGAACATGATCGCTGGGAAAAACCCTAGGCGAGTTGTGTGGTGGTGGTGTATTGGGTTATCTTCAGTCCCTCTACATTTATTGTATATATTCAACGGCACCTAGCGTCCCAGCTGAAGACTGACATCATGGTAGGTTTAATTCTGCTGTATTTTCTACGTTATCCGCGAATGCATACGCAATCGCCGTCACGCCTGGAAATATCTTCAGCTCTGCTCCCGCGCTGCCTGTGGTTGCTGGGATCTCGGGCGATATCACATTCTTCACCGAACCCTCAAATTTCACACTGTCAAGTAACCACACGCCGACACCATTAACAGATAGATATTTATCACTGTTAAACAACTATACGTCGTTGTACACTCAAACCTTGGCGTTAAATAACCGCACGTTTGCGTCGTTGGATCAATACAATTCGTCGGTGGAGAGCTTTGAGTCGTACATGCAAGCTCAGAACATAACAGATCTAATGATAAAGGATTTGGCGTTTGCAGTAAAGATAGATCGCTTGATAACCAAATACTACTACATGCTGCAGGATGCAGAAAAGCGTCTCCGGCAAAGCCGGATGTGGCAGGCCCTAATCAATAACGCTCGAATGTCAGCGGCGCTTCCTGAAGTTAAGAGAAACTGGACACAACTCACAATACAGGATTGCGTCAACACTTATAATACCAATTTTCTCTCAAAAAATAGGAACCTCATAATCGTACTGTACAACGAGGACAATTTAAACGGCTTGAAGTACGGGATGCAGATCGCGACATCCCAAGGACAGCCACAGAGCTGGATTGGATGCCCGGAATGGTACTATGCGTACCGTTGCCCCGAGTTGGAATCTGTAATATCGGATGTCCGAGCAGGAAGTAATTGGACTATTGGCACGCATGGAGTAGCGAAAGAGTGCTGGACCGAAAAGACAGACGAACAGTGTAAGCTGCAATTTTCTGCACCAATTTTGTTCGTCGTCATTGGCTGCAACTTTGTCAAGGCGATGTGCATGCTTCTAGTCTTCCTTCAACGCGACTTCAGCCCGTTGGCGACAATCGGCGATGCGATCCAGAGTTTTATGCGAGAACCAGACCCGAATACATCTGGCATTTGCTATGCGGGAAGGCACTACATCCACACCCAGCGCAAATTCTATCAGCGATGGAACACAGGAAAGCCGAGACCGCTTGAGTGGGTACCAGCAAAGCACCGCTGGTGGCAAGCTGTTAGTCTAACACGTTGGATTGCGTGTATAAGTATTATATCGGCCGCCCTCATTACGACAGCGGCGCTTTTGGGATTAGCGGTGGAAGCAGATTTAGTGTTCTACGGAAACCGCAACATTAAAAGTATGTGGGGGCGCGGATTTGGCAGGCCTAACCTAAGTTCGGTTATAGATACGGTGCGAGGCTTTGACGATCGCTCGCTTTTCACCGCCGTTCTTCTGGCCAATACACCGCAACTGATATTCTCGTTCCTTTACCTGATGTACAATGCGGTTTTCACTGGCCTACTGATGGGAAGAGAATGGAACCGATACGCATACTTCCGAAAACCCTTACGTGTCAGCGATCCGGCGGTTGGACAAAGGTCAACTTACTGGTTGCAGGTTCCATTCCAGTATGGTATCCCTATGATGATCCTGTCTGGACTGCTTCACTGGCTTATCTCGCAATCAATATACCTTGTGAGGGTTCAGTTTTTGCCAAACGATGAGAAATACATAATCCCCCCCACTTACAACAATATCGATGCGTACGGTACACTCTCCGCCGTCGGCTATAGCTCAATTTCTACCGTGCTCGTGATACCGGCGGGAATGCTGATGGTAATTGCGATTGTGACCTGTGGATTCCAGTGGTACAGGTATGATATGCCGCTTGTTGGCAGCTGTTCAGCGGCTATTAGCGCAGCTTGTCACCCTGTAAATAGTGACACAACGGCTACCCTTCGCCCACTGATGTGGGGTGATGTTGGCGCTGTAGATGGGAACAGCACCAGACACCTGTCATTTTCAGACGGCGATGTGAAAGCGCCAAAAGAGGGTGTATTATATGCCTGATGCGGTACACGGGCGAGTGTTGAAGAGGTCGACCAGCTACTGGATTGTGTAGGGAGAGGTAGTGGGAACTAGTCGGTCTAGAGGGGGTACGGGATGTTTTTTCTCAGCCTTTTCGTGGGTAAGGGTTGGAGAATGGGCTTTCGAGGAAATGGGTGATAGAATCGCATCTTTCTTTTGTTCTGCTGCTTGCTGTTCATTCGGTGCATGCATATTACTCGCACTACTGCTATAACACTAAGAGTTAGAGAGTCTATCCGCTTGGTTCATAGGCTTGCAATGCACCAGACTGTGAACCAACGCCATCTTTGGAGTTTTAAGAACGGAAGACAATTATATATCGGTGGCGAGAGGGTAAAGGGCGGCAAAGAGTGGCAATGTAATATGCGAAGATTATATATCCGGAGTCTTTCTTGTCACCTTCTCTACCCATACCACATTCTGTACACACGCACACAATTCTCCTCTTCATATAGTAACAGGGCATATTACTTTGATACGAAGATAGTTGATTGTATTCAGTAAGAGAGTTCGTCTTTGCTCCCGTGTACATATCCGTGTGAGAAGCTATGAACATCTGTAGAAAGCAGTCACGCACAGAGTAGGTCAGGGTATCTACATGCATATATGCAACAGGCAAAATCACTCGCTATAAAGTGATGCGCAATGAAGATAAATACTTAGCCTAGTGACTAGAACTGAAAAACTATCTCATCACATACATACCGAGTCTACCTATTTATATTACCAACTGATTGCATGTGTGCCAGTGTACAACCTATCTAAAGAAGACCCTGTCCCCTGGATCGTAACTTTGGCATTCCCGGCCCGTTTGGGCATGGCAACCGACTCCCCCCACCTGCAAATATTTAGCGATGCAACCACAACTCTGTGGGGGTGGCCTGGGACCATTATAAACTCACTTTCTTATGGCTTGAGAGCATTTTTGGCAAAATTAAGGGCTGTACAGGAATGGGGTGCCAATAAAAAGGGCAGTTTTTGTTCAAAGGGTTGTCTCAAGATCAGCTCCCCAAAAACTCGAAAATGTCACTGTGCAGCCCAGATTGACAACTCTGCCCATAACACCCAAAATATCCTTCAAGCTTAGTGCTAAGGACATGCTTTGAAGTCCCAATATCATTGCACACAAGGAATTCCATCTGCAATATGCCTGAGAATTGAGGCTCAGAGGGGGGATACCAATACCCATCACACAGCTCTCATAGTGAACAAGGCTAAAACACACTTTGTCAAACATCAAAGAGGGCCTATCTTTACCCCTCAGCCAGAGCTGGAGTTTCGGGCAATTTTCAGTTCACCTTGAGAATGGAAAGTAGCTGGGATGGTAGCTTTGCCAGCACGAAAGCCCAGCCAGAAATACCAAATCTCCACGCAAACCTTGCTAAGCATGTTCAAAATGCAAGTAACTGTGGTGTCTCAATAATGAAAGGCATCATTTTGTGGAATTCAATCACCTGTAAAGGAGAAAGGTGGGTAGTGGTGCATAGACATGGGGTGGGTTGCCAGTTCAGAGAGCGAATT
>Ga0307512_10000641_pt1 | contig 51692 bp, 38 predicted proteins | sample 14_EM_MG_FD_200267 | JGI IMG/M metagenome (GOLD analysis project Ga0307512, IMG submission 200267) | Populus trichocarpa ectomycorrhiza microbial communities from riparian zone in the Pacific Northwest, United States - 14_EM | ecosystem: Host-associated > Plants > Roots > Unclassified | place...
GGAGCATGGGTTCAGTTAGGAAGTCGAGATATGGAGATGGGATCACTTTTAGATGTTTTCTTGTTTCTCTCTTCTCTTCTTCTCTTCTTTGGATCTCGGCCCGGTACAAATGGCGTCGGCACGGGTTTTTACCACCAGTCAATGGTTGTGGAGTTTCCCCGTGCGCCGGATCCGCCGAAAGGTCGCCATTGAGCTGTACCGATCGGTTGTGGGACTTATGGGTTCGTACGATTGCGTACGTAGGATGATTGTTTCATTCTTTGTTTCCCTTTCCTTTCCTTTTCTCTTGTACGGTTTATGCAGCCCAGGAGGTCTGCGCCTAAAGAGAGGGAGAATGTAACGGCGGCACGTGACCCCGGGCCGGGTAACGGCCATTCTATATAGTCGGCTCGCCACGAGACTTAGATCTCTAGCGATACTCTTACCTATACACCTATATTTACTATCACTCGAGTCCACGTTTGCAACTGTATACCATAATTACCATACGTATGCCTATAAGGCCGAACGCTGGCGTACGTGCCCTTACACCTATGTATCATCTGTACTCACATTCATCGCCATCGATGGAAACACTAGATCAGCTCGATTGTGAAAGAGTTCCTGGTAGAAGCGCACATTGCAAAGTTCAACAGTTTCACAGAGCCGGAAGCAACTGAATTGAGTAGTTCAACACTCAATGAAACACCATTGCCCATAATGAAGAGACAAAGAAGTTGCGGAATACGAATCATAAGTTTGCCAAGGATGTTCATATTTGACATTTAGGTTTTATTTATTCAATGAATTGACAGAAACAATGCTCCAAGCTGGCAGCGAAGGACTGTGATCACGCCAAATTGCACTGAGATGCCTGAAATTGCTACCTCATGATAGGATTTGATTTCTCTCATATTGCGTGGCATGTTATGTCAAACCAAGAGCTGTGATGGTGATAAAGCGAATTCAAAAGGGAGTTGGTTTTGCCATCCACCCACACGCTGAGCAAAATTTGCTGGAGGGAATACACACTGACAGTAGATGCAATTAAGAAGCAATGGGCATTAAGCATTGAGGTTAGTTCGGCTTCAGACAGGTGGATCTCAATGGACACACTACACATATTGTTGGTTACTGTTTACAATATTGATCAAGATTGTATATGGCGAGTAGTACAACTCGCTTTCGATCAGGATGATGTACAATGCATTTCATATTTAGAACGCTAACTAAGGATACCAGGTCAAGGGTCAACATACTGGATCACGGCTAGCTGTACATGTGAAGTTAGTACTTGATCAATATGAGCTTATCAACAGCCGTTTATTTGGAATTACAACTAATACAGCTTCCTGAAATTACTTGATGACTCGCGAGTTACAATCAACCCTTGATGCCACTCGTATTGAGTGGCATGCTTTGCGACACCACATACCGATCATGGCGCATGGCATGAGGCTCGCTCCAGGAGCAGTGATGGGCAGTCTGGGTGTGACAGACCGTGCCAAATCTTGGGACACACATGAGCGCGATCAGCGATTTTAACAGAATGAAAGCATAGACATTGTGAAGAGTCAAAGACTGTGAAAAGAGGGCAATGCTAGAATCAACAAGGTGTCAGCGATGAGACAAGGTTTAGCATAGACAATTGAGAAGTACGTATTTCAACATAGTTTGAAAGTCCTGAAAGTGAACTTCATCTAGCACAGAGTGCTGGCTGTATCGATTAAGCTGTCATCTGGTTGTCGAAACAAGTTGATTGACTGTAGAAAAGGCAATGTGCATATTGCGGTACAACTTATTATGGATGTTTTGAAACTGCGTGTTTTGACACTGGAGTTGCTTGAGTGGGCCTACTGATCACGACAATCCACCCATGAGTGGCACAATAATCCACAATGCAATGATTACAGGCCACACTTGACAACACAGGACGAATAGTCATATGCCAAGTATATCATGCAGGTTCTAGCATCATTCCGGTGATGGACATTGTGGTTGTCAAACATGCATATGCATGATCTGCATCTCATTATCACTGTCTACAATAACATGTTCAATCATATAGATGACGTTATGCTAGATATGCCTGAGAAGAAGACTCAATGCAAGGAAGACTTATATGTTGACGTGAAGTTTGCACGCCAGATGCGGTCCAAATGGTATACCAAAGTTACTGCAACAAAGGGTATGGAACCCATTTCAGCACATAGTGTTGATACTTTCCAGAATTTGCGATCATGTAGGAAGTGTTTCAAGGGAATGCATAGTAATCCTCAGGGCGAGACTTCCTATACTATCAAAGTGTGATGGGTTCTCCATTATCAGTGGTAATGATACATGAATGGATCGCGATGGGTACATGAGGCAACAACTATGGTAGCATGTATGCAGAAGACCTGCTCCGCGGAGAATGACATCAAGTTTGTCACGAAAGGTATCTTTAGAGAGATAAAACTCGGGCTACATGTCGATCAATTAACGACGAGCACGCATCCGGTAGTAGATTCCCTTACGATGATGCGATCATGTCCCCATTTCTGTGACGTAATAAACTTTCAGGAGTGCACATATTTATTGGCCACACCTACTATATCTTATCTAGCGGGACAACACACAGTGAAGCTGTCGATATGCAGAATTATGTGTGCAGCAGACGATTAGCAAAAATGCAAGGAAGAGAAATATGCCAGCCCACGCTATGAGTGGAGGGAACACGTTGCGGCACTTCCCGGTCTACGGACGGTTGAGACCTAAGCATGCTGTATCTCTAGGCTGAATGACACTAGTTCAAGAAAAGCGGCCGGAGGTGACCCTGCTGATTGAATTCAGTTAGTATTGATCGCAACCTCATACCAGTGTAATATTAAGAGGTATCCATGTCATAATCAACATAGGTAGAGTAGCGGTTGGTCGCCAATTCAATCTCTGAAGCAATTCTGAATAGCCAAATTAACACCAGGCAATAAGTGGTGAAGAGCTAATGAAATATATTGCCATAAAGCACTGATCAGACTACGTGTCTGCAGATGTTCCAACAACTGAATACAATGAAAAACAAGATGTCACAGTCGAAGTTATGACTTGGCATAATTGTGTGTTTGTTATCATGACATGGGGATGGTCAATAGTGGCGGCGTAATGCCTTGAAACCACTGATGTATGAACGCAATTACCCAGGTGAACATCAGCAAAATGAAAATCGGTCGGGTAGCCGCACGCAAACCTCCCAGCCACTCCGGTCGATCCCACCAGTGCTTTATTGTACTTCCAGAAGCTTCCAGACCCTCCTTGAGCTACGCAAAGTGCTCCCATACTCTGCAAGACCATTCTCAGGTGCTCCTGAAAGCACCTACGGTTATCGAAGTGCATTCAGGAAGCTTTGAGATTTAACTTATACGATAGTCAAATTTTGGAGCAGCTGAGACTTCTGGGCAGGTTTGTGGGAGACATCAAGAGCAGCTGAGACCGATGCGCAGCTTTGCGGGAGACTTGGTGCTGTATTCTAACGGCAGTGGTTCTTAGGGTTCCCAAGGCATTTTGACTATCATATTTGTCTTTGTTACAGTCACAAAATTTGCTGTATCACAATATGGGATGCATTATTTGAGTGTGTCTATATATGTACATACGGTCAATCTCGCCGCGGATAGTATTCAAGCATAATCGGGGGAGAACCTGGAGAATCCCATTGAGAGGTTCCAGCGATCAACTACGTGAAGACCGTTGTAGTGAAATGACGGAGCTTGAAGGCAGAGAGGCCACAATCAACATTCCGCCACACCTCTCACAACATCCAAACAGAATTCGTGAGAAAGACCGGTTATAGCTCGAGAATAATAGGAAGAAGGTAGGAAGATATGAGACTACATGGCGGTGAGGATCCACGTAATCTCGGAAAGAGCAAGTGACGGCAAGAGTTTCGAATGATGGAGTGTGTATTTTCGTTGTATGATAAGATGCGATGAAAATGAGATGATGTCAATCTACCCCGGGGTTACCCGAATATATACTTCCCGTCGCTCATTCCACATTCAATACCGCAGTATGTCCGTACACCTGCCATCGCTTCTTAAAGATGTACATGGAGGCAGTGATCGAGTAAGGTTGGAGATGCATTTGGAGACTAGGATTGAGTTGAACTCAGAGATACACTGGGAGGCCGTGATCGAGCGATTTTGGTCAAGCACTTGGAGCCCAAAATCGAGTGAACTCAGAGATGCACTTAGAGGCCATGATGGAGCAAGTTTAGAGATGCACTTGGGGGCCATTATCGAGAGATTTTAGAGATGCACTCCGTGGCTGGCATCGAGCGAGTTAGGAGATGCCCTTGCTGGCTATGATCGAGCGAGATTGGAGTACTCCGAGGCGGTCTATTGGGTGGGAGGCGCGCCAGGAGCTCAGACTCTATTCATTGGTTAACTTGTAATTGTGGGAATGTACAGAGTTCACTACAACAACATCCGCTGAGAGATGAGAAACTGGCTGGGAGCTGGAGATTGTCGATCTTGGGATGATGCTATACTCGGTGTTAACTAATGATCATGGGATGGAGAGATCGAGAGAGATGACATAACATCGTGTTCTTTGGTATTGGTAGAGCTGAGAACGACAAAGGGAGAGATCAGACGAGATGGGGGACATCAACATGGAAAACTGGGACTTAAGAGAATGTCGTGTGCAAGTCAATTTACCATCCCCGATATGGCAGGTTCGAGTCCCAATCCGGCAGGTAACAACACCGATACGAGGTCTTCTAAACCCAATCAGACAAGTTGTACTCCTGATATCTCATATGCTCTTATATCCTCCATATAGTTCTCATCTTCATCCCCCATCTCTCATTCACGCCCACAACTCTACCCTCATTGCAGAACATAAATATAGGTTATTTCTCTCTATCCCTCCATGACATGATCATGCGTTAACACCAAGTACAGCATTACACCGAGTGAAGCGTACACCAAATTCAGTATACACCAAGTGCAGCATACACCAAGTACAGCATTAAACCGAGTGCAGTATACACCAAGTGCAGCATATGCCGAGTACAGCATTACACCGAGTGCAGCATACTTGGAGAACAGCATAGACCGAGTACACCATACACCTAAGATTGTCTGTCGTCCTTTCATTCACACGATTATGTATTGACCCCAGAAGTGCAGCTTCAGCGTCTGGCATGCCACGCTCCAGATCGACAGCCACCAGCCGCAAGCTCTCCATGCGAGCACAAAGGTAAAGTCACCTCATCACATTCCCACAGTTGCGAGTTAACTAACTGATGCATCAAGTTTAATCAGCACCCGGCACCCCTCCCATCGACGCACTCCAGATCGCTTACTTGCCAGTACTCCTCCAATCTCGCTCGATCATAGCCTGCAAGTGCATCTCCAAACTCGCTCGATCACAGCCTCGGAGTGCATCTCTAATTTCTTTTGATCATGGCCTCCAAGTGTATCTCCAAACTCGCTCGATGATGGCCTCCAATTCCATCTCTGAGTTCACTCGATTTCGGCCTCCAAGTGCATGTCCAAACTGGCGCGATTACGGCCCACCAGGGCATCTCTGAGTTCACTCGATCTCGGTCTCACAGTGCATGTCCAAACTCGCTCATTCACTGCCTCAGAGTGTATCGCTGTGTTCAATCGATATTCATGTTCAGGCGCACCTCGAATTGCTGTCAAGCGTAGCCTGTAGCCAGTCCAGATATACCATGTATAGGTGAGTAGCTATATAGATACATAGATACAAAGACGGGAATACAAACTGAATACATAAGTTTCGAAAATTGTTGAACGATAAGGAGTAGTTATGATTTCCAGGCGCACCAGCAGCTTTCCCAAAGAAGATAATGTTTTTCCCAGACTGCTCTACAGTGATTCAATGTGCTCCCAGGCTTCTGGTCGGCACTCTCAAGCTTGTGGTCGGCACACCCAGGTGCTTCCAGGCTTGTGGTCGGCACTCCCAGGTGCTCCCATGCGCACCTGAAATCCACTGCATTGGTCCAGTAAACTCTGGGATTTGACCACTCTGGGATTCTGGTCCGACAACTCTCAGTCACTCCCAAAGGCTCCCGGTGCCCAAAATACACTTTGCTAATGATAGTGTTAGCAACGGGTCCGGGTAACCCGCCAGCGGTCCGGGTTTTGACCTGCGGTTCAGTTCGGTTCGGTTCCAGAACGAGCCAAAAACCCGAACCGCTTTTGCCTTGGTGGGTTGTTACCCGGCCTGGACATAGATCCGCGGGTATTTGGCTGCGTTTGAACCGAACCGCGGTTCCAAATTCACTGTTCCTACAGCTTTGGCTCCAATTAGGTATGCGAGTTCTTATAGTACTGCGACATGATCAGTATGTAGATTATGCAGAATTTTGTGCTCTTCTTCCTTCAGCATTCAGATTTGAGATCCGACTGATATTCGTTGAGTCGCTGTGACCACGGGGCCAATTCTAAGCGAAATTCGCAGGTTTTCGATCGCGACTTCACGAATATTGGTCAGATGGCATATCTGTAAGCAGGAGGTCAATGAGCTCGTAAGACTGCACAATCTATGTACTGATCATGTCACAATACGATCAGAACTCAAATACTGAATTGAAGCCAAAGTTGTTAGGTTGAAATGCCGTGTTTTTGGTGGTGAACCCCGCCCAATTGAAACAGTCCGGGTTTTCATGTGGTAAAAACCGTTGGAACAGTTCGGTTCCGGTCCCGACCCTAACCCGGAACCGTTCTAGCGGGTTGGAACCGTTGCTAACACTTGCTAATGATCATGTGGCACAATCAATTAGGTACATAAGATATTCTAAGCGATAAGCATATCGGCAATCAGTGAGTGATGGCGGGATTTGGAAGTAATACATGAACTGAAGATAGAACTATTGTGAATTCTACTTGTTACAGCATTGGGAAGAAAAAGGTCTAGCAGCAAACAGTCCGAAAAACCTACCTGCAAAGAAATCCTTCAATCTTCATTGGGTTTTTAAGATATCTATATCTATTATTATATTTCTCAAATATAATCAGCTTGGGAGCGGCAGCCTTGCAGCTTAGATGAGTATTACCTTTGAGAACGAAGCCAATATTGAATTCTGGACCTTTGCAAAGTTATTAGTTCCTTTTGAGCAGCGCAAATATTTGTATGCGGCACAGTGCATCTGTTGGTAAGCTGCATTGAGCCAATTGGATGCAACATTACTTAAAACCTGAATCGTGAGGAGTTTGGATCAGAAATGTTGGATCTTACTGCTGCTCGAGTAGTTACGCGGGAAGTTGCTATGAGAGATACCTCTTCAACACCTCGGCGTATTCAAATAGGTTCAGCCGAAAACAGAGAATGAGTCGATTGTCGCTTTCAAGCCGATTCCTCAGGATGTTCTTGGAAAGGAAGAATCAATCCCTTACTTGAAACCAAGCAACAACCTCAGGCAGACAAGAAGAGACAGTTAATGATTCAGAAGACATAACGGAAACCTACAGACAAAATTCTTTGTATCATGATGAGGATCTACAGGTATAAACTGAATAGTCAAGCAAATCTATGTTCTGTCAGCATTGTCTCACAATACAATTGGATCTGGGTACTATTCCTCTGGGGGCTTCAGAATCAGAGATAACTATTTGTCCCGTTTGCATATTCGAACTTCATCTGTTACCAGTTCATCCCAATTACAGATATACTTAGGAGTAGGATATAGTATCTGGGGATGTGTATTGGTAATTATGCTTATAAGGGAAGCACCCCCCAAGAACCAATACCAGGAACGTATTGTGAAGTAGATGGAGAATGAATACTGTGTGAAACATATACGTTTGCCCTTCATTAACCCCGCAAGCATGCCGAGAACATTCTTTTCTCACTGACACTGGCTTCATGAACTACCCAATCTGGATATGATCAATATGATTCGTCCAGCAATAATGAACAATACTTAATGACAAAAAATATGGCGGGAACTACGCCTGGACGAACTAATTGCTCAGCCCGGTTGCGGACACCTGTAAGCCTCTAATTGAAAGCACCGCCTGAATTACCACAGAACTGGAGTCAAATTCATCTGCATCATAATGACTACCACTCCAACCCTATGGAGATTGGCAGTAGAATATCAGTTCTGGATATCACCATCTGGTGGAGTCAGCAAGAGGACATGGACTTGAACTACGTCAATCTCTCAAATGTCGCACACAACATATTCTGCACCATACTACATGGTGGGGGTTTGGAGGCAAGTTTTTCCCATAGGCGAGATGTGTTTGGTTGAAGGGTGTCCAGAACCAGAGGTGCAACCCTTTGTGAAAAATTTAGTGTAAGGCACTTTGCTGCAGCCAGTCATGGGATATTGGCATGCGGTGAACCAGTATTCGATACAATGAATACTGATAACCTTTTGGACATGGAGTGAGAGGAAGAGTGAAAAAACTTGCACAGTATGCCCATGGTTGACGACTTTTTTGGGATGAGGCAGGGGAACCAAAACCTACATGCTACACACATGGAATCTCGCGCTCAGAACAAGCACATGTCTGCCATAGAATACATTTCGGACACTGAAGAGACTGTCAATGCATGCTGGTTGCACTATCACAGTGAAAGGGTGGCTGAATTCCAATTGTCGGAAAGATCACCTGTGCCACCAACATGATCGGCAAAAGACCGCGCTGGAGGACAAACTGAGGTGTTTAGTATCTGCACGATCAAACCAATCAAGATCTATCCCGGCAAAAGTCATGAGGATATTTCTCCTGAATGTATGTAGGTCACAGAAGATTGACATCACTGAAATTGGGACTTGGACAATGCGGATAACGGTGAAGGAAACTGCGAGGTGGATACTGAATTTGACGTAACACCCGACCAAAGAGTAGAGGATTCAGCGACCCCCAAGCAGCGCAATGTGAGTGCCGCACGATATGTTCCGCAATCCATTCAGCCAACCCAGAGGTCTAAAATATGGGTGAAAAGGTGGAGATGAGAGTCAATATAATGGAAACAAGGAGGAATAAGGGGATCGAGAAAAACTAGGACACAATGAGTAATTGTATAATCACGAGGTTCTTTATGTATTTTGACCAGGAATTTCATTGCAGGAAATATTATTGGAGAATATTTGTCAGTCGCTTGGGAATATTGGTTAATAAACAGTAGCATGCTGGGCAAACTGAGTCAGTTGGCAAGATGTATCACTTTTAATAGAATGTGAGTGACCAGTGCAAGAAGATTACTGAACGTGGTTTGCAATAGATTGGAGTCTTGATCTGGCAAAAGGCAACCAATAATTTCAAATACTTATCAATGTAGTTAGTGATGGCAGCACATTATGAATAAACAATACATTGAAATGAGTGTCAAAGGAGCATCAAGGATTACTGGTCATGTAAGTACAGTAATTGACAAAGTGATTTAGTCTCTGCTATGCATAACCAATGTATTGGCAGCATTCATAGGCAAAATTGTGAATACTAAGGTCACTGTCCCATTCTGCGAATGGGCATCAATGGAGTGTCAATGATTGTTAGCTGTGCAGCTTTGGTAACCTGCATGGCGATTGTTTGCAGCCATCCATCAATGAGGTGTTGGCTGCCCTGCCAGGCAAAAACAAGAGTGACACACTCCCTGCCCCATCCTGAAAGTGAGCTTCAACAGAGGACCAATGATTCCTGGTCTTGCATCTTTGTAATTGAAGTGGCCGTTGCTTGAAACCATGCATAAATGAGATATTGGCTATCTTTAGATGCGAAATCAAAAGCGACACGCTCCCCGCCACATCCTCACAATCATTATCAACAGAGCATCAATGATTTCTGATATTGCATGATGTATACTCTAACTGGCAATTGGTTGCAAACATTCTTAAATCAGATACTAGGTTCCTTGAGTTGTCAAAACAATCGCAACATGCTCCCTGCCCCATGCAGAAAATGCGCATCCATGGAGGATCCACGATTGTTAGTCTTGCATCTCAGTGAATCCAAGTATCGCCTCGTGGTCATATTTCATGCACGATGTTCTGGCAGCCTGTTCATCTGCAATAGTCTATGACAGGTGTGTTTCCCAATGATGAAAATGAGCGTCAATGGAGTGTCAACAATTTTTTGTCTTGCATACTGGGTAACCAAGGTATTGAGCGGACACTACAGCTTATAACAGAACTATTGACCCCCTGTCTAGTATAAAATATAACATATACGAGAAAAATCAGGGATTCCACCATAATTGATATCGCGAACTCCAAAACGTACAGAATGAGATTGATGGTAGCTGAATTGTCAGTTTTGATGGTACACTGTTATCAAACCACAAAAACCAAGTAATTATATGGATCTACTGATGGACCCGCTGGGTGACCTGCAGACAACCTGCCCAATTCAGACGGGTTCGGACAATTCCACTGATCCGTACTCCAATTCATTGTTCAGGCCAATTGACCACCCAGTTCGCCAATTTGCCACCGGCGTGGTTCCGACGAGCATCCACAACCTAAGCTACGTTAAGTGACTGTTCCAAACACAACTGGCGAGCACATAAGAAAAGATACTCCAGATCAACATGGCAAGGACATTTGGCCCACTGCATTTGCTGTTTTGGGTGCAGATCAGTGTTGACAGAAGGCAGATTTCGGTGTTTAGTTGTGGGGCCCATAGTGTTGACATGAAAGTAGATACAGACCAGCTTTGTGAGTTGAACTGATTGTTGGTGGGTGTATAGAGGAGTGCAACTACATGGGGTTCACAATTAGGACAGAGCTTAACAAACAAAGTCACATGGCCTGGTCGCAGGCAAACTGTATTTGAAAAACAGATCAACGAGGATGATTACACAGAATACCACCAGATCACTAAGTGGATTGAAAAGTCACAAACCAAAGGTCTATCAATCTCTTGTAATATTGTTATTGAGTTATGTAGTACAGTCTAATATTAACAAGAACTTTTCAGTATTTTACATTACAGGCTTTCTTGGAGGGCACACTACACATGGTATTGTCATAAGTTCACTCGAAAGAAGATACTGCCAGGTACAGAGCCAAACAGTCAGGTATTTGAGAATACATTTATCCAAGTCGAACTGGAATCAGGTCAAAAATCACTGAGAACGCCAGAATACGAAATGATTGTATCGACTAGTACAATGTCATACATTGAAGTACTGAAAGATACCGGTTCCCCTGACAAACTCCAACCAAGCCAAAGATATCTTTGAAGGTGGAGGTTCAGAAATCAAGGAGTATATATAGGTACAGTGCTATTCAGCACAGCATTGACAATACCTTAGCACTATTTGAATGCCAACAAAGTCAAAGGCTTTTTCATAGCCGCTCGATTGAGAACAGCCGGTATTTATAAGTACAATGCTATACAGAGCAGTATTTGAGGAAATCATAAAACAAAATAAGCCCAACTGAGCAAAGAATATCATTCATGGTGGAGTCTCCAAAAATGAACGTATCATCACGTATATCACCATTTAGAGCACTATTGGAAAAGACAATGCCACCTGTCTTAGTACAACCAAGATATGGATTTCGTTGACAGTGGTTGATTGAAAAAGAGACCGTTATGCATAAGTATGACGCAATCCAGTGCAGTCTTGTTAAATACACTCAGTTTGTTCGTTTTTCAACTCAGCAAAACATTACTTTCAAGCATCTTCCAGTGGGGAAAATCCCAGTATCATTGGGTACAGGTTTGTATTGATTGGTATTGATATTCATTTGGCAGCTCAACTGGGGAACAATAATGAATGTCAGAATCATCATAAGTCCTGACGCATACTGCACTCTATAGATAATTATTCAACTATTCTCCAATTCAAAGGTCCGTGAGAGCTGGAGGTTCAATGATATAATTCAACAGGCACCGCAGGTAGTGCTGGGAGCAGGTGACAATATGAAGCTGCCGTATGGTATCTCATGTGCAGGTATGTACTATTACAAATCTAACAATACCTAGCACCCAGGCAGCTGCCTGGCACTTATTGACCACATTCTATTGTGGCATTTACAAATACCACGGACCATAAGAGATTGTAGAATTACCTACCATAGGTGGTTCACAAACATAACTTAGGCATAATGGATTTTGATCAGCTCGTTTTGTTTGATTGAGAGGTTTTGCAAAGATGATTAGAGAAGGTTGTGATGTACAAATACGCCTCTTCTCAGGATAAGGTACGGCTCTGGAGTAGATTCAAGTGGTAGTTAGTCATTGTAACACTTCGGTATGATTATTGATCACATTCACTTGTATTCGTCCTGTCAGACTATTTACCCACAATAGCTCAATGCCATCTATAAGTTTCGGCTTTTTCATAGACATTGTTCAAACAATTCCATTGGTGCTGTTGAGAAGTATATAGTAACATCTAAGGAGTCATAACATTGCCGTATGATTGGTATTGTCTGGAAGCGTCATTTCTGTTGTACAGAGTTGGAAGGAAACAGGTATAAGTATTTTGCTGAGTGATCACCTGCTCCAAGCTTACCTATAGTTGTAGAGGAAGTTCTTGGAATTGGGCCTGATAAAGTATGCGGCCCATTCTAGCATCATGAGTCCATTTACAATCATATTGTCTCTGCCTAATTGATTACACCAGAACTGTTTACTTTATTGCAGATCAATTCATTAGTCAATACTTTCGCAATAGTACAAACCATAACAGTGGGTATGAAATGATCATGAAAACTTGGAATTATCCCATATTTGTCAAATAGGCTATGGAAACATTTCAGAGCGCGACGCAGAGTGAGCAGACACATGTTGTGCAATAGGAGGAATGAATATGTGTTACATATGACAAAAATATTGATTTTCATCCACCTCAGGATCTCCACAAATGTCTGGGTATCTAGTAGGCTTAGTACTGATGCCATTGGTAGCGGATTAGGCAGCCGGGGATCTTCCAAAAAGTCTCATTTGAACGGCATGATGGTATGGTATGAGGGGGGAGAACCGTGTGAATATACTACTACAGAGAAGTGAGAAGGAGAAAGACTCGAAATATATACAAGAGAGGGTTGTGTGCCTTGATCCTTGCCTGTTAGTTCTATATACCATTCCCACTCGGATCTAAGGTAAGCTCCCTATTAAGTTATCGCGTCGTATACGGTATGATACCTATCTAGATAGGCAAGTTTGAAATCTCTTGTAGATCTTTAATTTCCAATGTATTACCGTATGCGGTAAATAATTCGCCGCTAGCCTAATCGAGAGCGTACCTTATATCCACGTGGGTACGGTATACGGTATATCTGCGACAAATGACTTAGTCGCCTTAGCATGGGCAGGAATGATGACGTGGTGCAAGAATGAAGCCTGTATTCTGCAGGAGGCCTACTTTAAAATAGTCACGAAGCCTGCGGCCCATAAGATACTGTGCGACAAGTAAACTGGCAATCGGAGATTAGACTCACACAATTTGCCAAGTGAAAGATCTTAAGTGGTGGTTTAAACCACACTGGGTGGGACAACAAGTGCGCGTGTATTGATCGAGTCACACCGCAGTTCGGTACTTCATCATCAGATCATGACCCCCATCAGCCGAGCTGAAGTCCATAAGCGGTACGTACGGGAGGTGATCGATATATGGAAAAACTAAAGAGTTCAATTATCCACTTCCTCCAGCATCGCCTTACCAGATCAAGTGCTAGTGTAACACAATGAAAATCGGCCACCACACGAAGTTAGAGTATCTTGATGACAGTTCGGCTATTTATTTTACCGGAAACTCTAGTAGATACATTTTCTGTCCACTCTATAGAAGACGATCTCCAATGAAAAGCCTCACTCTTAACCGCATGTTACTCCTACTACTGTGCGCTCACCAATGGTCAGAACGCTGAACCAGGCCGCCAGCATAAACGATGCCGAAACTGAAAAACACTCTGCATAGTTCCAGCTCTTACCGCCGCCGAGCAACTTCCTGCGTGGAGCGTCGGTTAAAGTATCGGAGCCAGTTCCAGAAACAACCGCCTAAAGTAAGCTATCTTAGGACCATTTTTCCCGATTAGAGGTAAGTGGGCAGAATTTCCGGAAATGGGTCCAAAGGTGTGCAAAGTATGTAAACTGGGCATAGCCTAGTCATACATATAGCACTGCCTCCAACTAAAAATTTTAGCCAATAAAGTATCATTTTAACATAGCATCCACAGCGCTAACCCCTCCACTCCTGTGCAACAAGATAGCACTTCCAGTGTTCCTAAGCGGCCAGGCCAGCCTGGCTTTGCATAGGCCGGGCCAGGCCGCCCTTAGCGGCGGCTTTTAAATGAGGGCCGGGCCGGGCCGGCAGGCTTTAGGTCGGGCCTGCAGGCTTTTCCGGCCGGGCCAGCAGACTTTTTCTTGGCGGCCGGGCCGCCGATCTGCAGGTCCAAGCCGGGCGGCCGGCCTGGCGGCTTTTTCTTGGCGGCCGGGCGGCTTTTCTTGGCGGACTAAGCCTAAACAGAATATTTTGTTCGAAAGATTCTCTGCTGCCTTTACTAAGAAAGTCTCAAAAGTACGAAACATAAACCATATCCAACTCAATCATCGTAGCCCTGCCATTGCCGTATTCCATCCATCAACCAGACCAAGGCTTATGCAGGTCGATGCAGGCTTTTTAAATCACGTGCAGGCCGGGCCGCCCTTAGCGCAGGCTTTCAGAATGGAGGCCGGGCCGCTTAGGAACACTGAGCACTTCTACCCCCTTGATCCCCCTCTCCAAAAGCACAAGCACGTTTCTACACAGCCCGTAACCTCCGCTGGGGTCCTCATCCCACTCTTGCACCTCACCACCGCTCCCATCCCGTCACCTGGCACTCTCCTGGCGACAGACACAACAGCCTCACCACCGCATCTTGCCAATGCGTATATCAGCAGGCATTGCGGACGTAATCTGTCGCCGTGGATGTTGTTCCATTCACGGGGGTTGCTTTGCACCTCCGGGGGTGATGTCGGTCTTGCGTTGGCAGTTGTCGTTTACGAAGAAGGGTAACGCCGAGGGAGGATTGCAACGACGAGCGGAAGTTGCGGAGTTGATCGGTATTTTAACAAACACTAAACGTTGACCACAGCGGTGTCACTGGGGTACGGGCTGCCGGGTTGTCGTGATCTCGGGGATAGGAGGGAGACGTCGAGGGAGTTGCGGGAGTTTGCCCCTGAGTCCGTATACTTCCACCTTGTCGCATGTAGTATCCAACCGGGAGTGAGAGGCGTTGCAATTTGGGGGAACCGAGCAGTAAAGAAGAAGCCAGGAGGAGCGGAATGGCCTCGTCGTTGGCACTGCAGTCGTGTGTTCGGATTCGGGTGCTCGCTTAACAAGGAAGCGAGTTTTGTCGCTTTGTCGGATCTTGAGCCTCATGCTACACATTAATGCCACCAAGCAGAGTTCGAAATAATTGAAATAAGGTAAAAAGAGCAGTAACTGGATGCTATGATAATGTGAGAACTGTTAGTTTGTTTGTTTTATTCATACTGCGTCCTGAGCTGTTTTATGCTCCGTGTACCCCACAACGACCGGTTGTTTGTCACTTTTCTACTATCCTGATAATCCTCACTATCTAATCTAATCAACTACATCTCCCATCATCATGTTGCACTCGAAAGAGTAGGAGTAATGACTGGCATAATAGGTCTCAGTCTTGTTTTGGCCGGGGATGAGCCTCGTATGGCCGGAGGTGAGCCTCGTATGACCGGAGATAGATATCAGCCTGAAAGGCCTATACACAGATGCGTACGCACGCATTCACACTTGTACTCTCATATATATAGCCTTGTGGCTCTCTTAGATATTACACCATCAAGCTTCTCTATCTCTCTACTTTGAACATTGACCAACCACGCTTGAAGTTTCTAGTACTGCCATTTGACTCTAATTGTATTTGTGGGGTAATGAATATCCTGAAACTTTTTAGACTCAACAACTGGTTACACAGAGAAACTGACTTGAACGTTGACAAAACTTAGACAGCTCTGTAATCGTTGATGTATATATGCCGGCTACTTCTGTGGGCCAACTGATCTGGACTTTGGTTGCAAAGTAGCTTTAGTATCCACCCTTCATGGAGAAAAAAAGGTAAGCGGTTGAGCGGAGCTACAAGTGTGCTTGAACGAAGATTTTCCACTAATCCTGCACTCAGACTTGCATACCTGACTCGCACTTATTAGTCTTGCGAACTACCTGGTCCGAACTATTACAGGACTGGTTCGAACAAGTTCGATCGTGGTTCAGTTGAGTCTTATTCAGTCATATATGTAGAATTGGGTTTAAAATGAGACTGGGAACTGAAGGAGCCTTGGAGTGTTGTACGTATACCGAAATGCCACTGGTGGCTATGAAACTGGTTTGTCCCGAATGTAAAACAACTTACATTGTAGTCTCTAGGCCACTTAGTTAGAGGAGAATTCTATCAAGTTAAGTATCACATGGAATCGAACTGGTTCGAACCAGCCCAGAACCAATTCCACCAGCATAGCGAAGCAGTTCCATACAGTTCGGTTCACACCCGAACCGGTCTGAACCGTTTCATTACTGAACCGTTGCCTGTACACTACACGGCACCAGTGTGTAACAAATTGTGCGCTGGTGCTTCCTCTCGTTGTGGTGCGCAGTGTTTCTAAGGGAATTTCACTCTCATTGGTGGCGTGGATGGCTTGGGTTCTAGCTGCTCATATGGTTGGCCTCTATGGCGCCGTTTAAGTATCAATAGTGCACCCCTGGAAGCAGTGCACGCTATGCCTCCTATTCATCTTTCATAAGGTTGACTCTTTCAGAAACAGAGGCCTATGTTTTAATGCACTACACGATGGCACTTTATATCACTGTGTTAGGTCTATCTGGTATTGCCCGTTAGTGTGTGCATTTTGGTTGTACAAAAGGATGGTAGATCTGCACTCCATTGTCTATGTCCTGCGTAGAGCGATGTATCACCCTGCCCAGCATTCTAGAAGGAGCCCTTTAAACCTACAGGTTGACCAATAAGCCGTTTGATGTTCTTTACTTACGAAACTTGAGACGTCTTTATCGTGATAATTTAAATTGAATCCCAAGGAAGTAGCCCAATTGATTCGTGGTACGCAAGATGGCGGATGTGTTGTTCCCGGATAGGTACAACAATCAAACGATGAAGCACACACGCTTCCTGTTGCGGATATGAAGGGGAGAACTGTTTGCGTGTTTAGACTTAAGATATAGAGAAGAGAGAAGAAGAAGCACTCGAGATATATAAAGGAGACTTGTCAGCAATCCGGGACAATGAGCTTGCATCAAGTTTAAAGTTTCAGATCTTATATTATAAGTTATATATAATATATGTAACACTTTGGACATAGTGTGCCGATATTGAACCGATATTAAGTGGTTCGCTAATGGATAAACAACATTCCAGTTAACTTCTAAAATTGCCAGGAAGTACGCAACATGTATGGTCTAGAGACCGCTGAGAAAATCTGCTCAAAGCATAGGGATTGCAGGGTTCGCAAAAGTCCGTCCCGTCCAGGCGAGACGTTGCCCTGTCCCGGACTACGATTTCCCATCCTTGGGGTTTTTAGACTGTGGGACTAGAAGTGCCAGCGGTCTTCCAAGTAATGGACACGTAATGCGAGTGAAGCTGTCGTGATAGAGTGATGATATCCATTATACACCCCAACCGTGTCTAGGTTACATAGTTTACACTATACCCTATCCATTCGATTACCCAAAGATTGGAGAGCCTACATCTCTGTGTCTTGATCGAAATAACTGCTTGATTATAGGTGAATAAGTAACCCTAGCCCTAGGCGTCACCCCCAGTCCGCTGATTGGGCCATAGTCTTGCAATATCTTGCCCGAAACGGGACGATGACACTGGGACCCGCAAGACTGGGGGGCGGACGGACTATTGCGAACCCTGGGGGAGTGTCTGACTGAGTCAGCAAAAAGCCTCGCAGTGAAGTGATAGCGAAGACAACGATAACGTGGTGTAGCCGACCAATCACACATACGCATCCCGCATACTAAGCAGGGATAAAGTTAAAAAGAAGTGTGACGTATATATTTGGAACACATCCGCGAGTATATGCACAGCAGGTAGATATAGGTTGTAAAAATGTATACCACATTAGCGACAGAAGTGATATACGCGCGAGGGTAACGTTTCGGTATCCTTCGCTACAATAAATGGGGTTGTCAGAATTATCAATTAAAGAGTAAGCGTCGGAATGTATTTACAGTGAAAATTTTTACGGTGCTTCCGTCATAACTAAAAATGTGTTATATCTACCCTACAGCTGCAGTAGTGTGATGATAGGAATTACGTACCGTACACCTCCTCTCCTCTTGCCAACTTGTTTATATCCAGACTATGCAGTCTTAACTTAGAGCTTCCATCGCTTTTTGTGCGGCAGTATCGTATGAGGAGTCTGCCTATAAGAGAGCCCACGTGAGTAAGATGGCTGTGTTATAGTCTCCTTCAGTTCAGCGCCCGAATAGGCACACGTGTCTGGTCCAAGGTCATCCCGATAGAGCTCAGATATATCGAGAATTCTTCAATAAAGCCCCAACCGCCGGCCAGCTTGGTGCAACCGACTTTTTCTACCGGTATCAACCTAGAGACCGTACATTCCAAACGACTATATGCTTTGCAAAAGGCAACAAATAGCCCAGATCCATAAAGATATGCCATATACATATCGATCGGACTGGTTTCCGTCCGTACAGCAATTAAGGATATAATTGTTGGAGTACACTGGTGAGGAAACGTCCCGCCAATCAATGAGTGAATCATCACGCATCATAATCATTGGGACACTCATTGCAATGTAACTCGTCATCGCAGCGATCAGTGTTGGAAGAGCTGCAACATAGAGTGCCGAGTACAGCATAAAGCTTATTTTGGCCCAATATAAACCCCTTGTACAGAATTGTTCGATCAAGGCTCCAGTGAAGGACAGTGATGATCCAGCAATTGACACTGAGATATAAAGGTTGTAGGCTACATTTGTTGGTTTCGATTCAATGAATTGGTCCAAGACCGCCGTATACACACAAGCAGCAATCCAGAACAACAACAATTGTGAAGGGGCTGGCCTCGGGGCGCAGTGGTATCGCTTCTGAAAATATAGGCGGGTATACGGTCACGATGCTGTGGGTTCGAATCCCTGTGCCACCCCCCGGTGTGAAGGGGACAAAGGGTAGTGGGTGGGGAACTCCGCCATCTAACCGGCTTGCCCGGAGGAGGAGGGGATATGTGGGGCTCTGTCATACTCTAATTAGAGTGCATACAGTATGAATAAAACTAAAAAAACAACAATTGCCTTCCGCTTCCAACAACCAAATCTTCCCGAATTATTGGGTTGCATACATGTTCGGTACTGAGTTATATCGCGAATTCGACAGCTAGCAAAGGAATCTGTATAGCTGCAGAATTAACAAGAACACATCAAATACGGTGGTCAAGTGGCGTCAGAAACAGGGGGCCCCCTCCCCGGGGATTCCCGAGCCACATAGAGGTTTGTCCTGTACTGAGCATCTTAATGGTTGCGATGATGGGAATTGTCCAACATCACAAATATCGGGTTAATAGGAGGTTTTCCCCCACTCACCACTGGACAAGGAACGGTGTAGAAGGCGAGTCGACTATAGACCTGACCCTGGCCAACCGACCGATCACGAGATGGACCAGATTAGATGGGAGACACGCTACAGGCTCCGACCATGAGGTGATTGAATGGGAGCTCAGCGTCGAAAAAAAGGAGGAATCACACCAGGTGCAGGTGAAAGGATGGAATCTGGCCACCATGTCAAAAGAGGACGAAGAAGCAGCAGAAATCTTTTGGAAGGAGCTGGAAGGAGAGAGAGCCCATCTAGACGAGGAATGTACGGGGGACGAAGTAGAACGAGAGCCCGAATGGTGTCAGGAAATGCTGAGCAAGCTGCTGGATGCCAAGGTGAAGAAACGAAGTATCTGCACTCAATCGAAGAGGTGGTCGAACAGCGAAACCAAGGAGAGGAGGAGTGTATTGGGGAGAGAGAAGGGGAAGGGAATGAGGCTAGAAGCTGCAGTGCACACGAATGCTGAAGTACAGAGGTCGATTCGACACTCAAAGAGCCGGATGTGGAATGACCACTTGCTGAACCTCAGGGCGGGTGAGGTATGGAGAGCGGCAAAGTTTGCCAATCCGCGAGTGGGAGCCACTGTGGATAGATCGACCGACAAAGAAGGAAAGCAGGCAAACACCGTGGCTGAAAAGGAGACAAAGCTCCCAGGAGAATCTTTCCCAACGAACGATGGCGACCAGTACTCCGAACTACCTCCAGCAGGCCACAGCCACAAGCGCAGGACTGAGCAGCCAGTCAAACGAGCTCTGTTCTCGCAGTTGGTCAAGACAGCCAATGGCCGAGACAAGCTGTTGTTCGGAGCCATTTGGCCACACTGGAAATGGACCAGAATAACAATCATAGGCTCAACGAATGCGGCAGTCCGAACAAAACTCCACCCATCCATCTGGAAGCGCGCGAGTCAGGTAGTGATTTGGAAACAAGGAAAGTAGGACTATACAAAGCTGAAAACGTACCTCACCATATCCTTGATCAAATGCATGAGAAAAGTTGTCGTGGAAGTAGTCGCCGAGCTACTGTCCGATAATGCTGAGAAAAGGGCACTACTAAGGGCCGGCCAGTTGGGAAGTAGAAAGACAAGATCGGCGATCGACGCAGCAGCCATCATGGTTGACAGAGCGAACTCAGCATGGAAAGAAGGCAACATCGCCAGGGTCCTCCAGATGGATATCAAGGCGGCGTTCCCAAGGGTGGCGAGAGGGAGGCTGATCCATGCAATGAAAGCCAAGCAGATAGATGGGGACCTCATACGCTGGACCTAAAGTTTTCTCTCAGACTGGACGGTGGAGATGGTAATCAAAGGTAACGTCTTGCACAGTCACTCCGTAGAAGCAGGCGCACCACAGGGCTCACCTGCGCTGCCAATTCTCTGCGCGAACACACCGCTGGGCTCAAGAATTGAGTTCAGGAGAGATTCCAAGCCGACGGCCTCCCCTTTGTACACAACCTCGGCCGGGTGGCAACCGGCTAAGACATGAACCAGGTTATCAGGAAAGTTGAAGCCTGCGCAGCGGAGAGCATCAAATGGGCAAGCAGGCGAGATCTCAAGTTTGACACTGCGAAGACAGAAGCATCACTCTTCACACCCATGAGAGGCCACAAGAAGCACCACTGGCCAAATCTCAATGACAATATCAATGTAGGAAACTGTTTCGTCCGATTCATCAAGGAAGCGACACGGTGGCTGGGAGTCTGGATGGCTGCCCAGCTCACGTTCAAAGAGCATCACAACCTGTTCATGGAGAATGCTAGGGCCGCAGAAGCCCGACTGCGCGCACTCACGAAGATGGACAGCATCGTCCCAGAGCGGGTAGCAGCTATTCAAAAAGCCTGCGTCCAAGTCCTCGCAGATTATGCAAGCGAGCTCGGGTGGGACCCGAAAGTAACCAGCAGACGAGAAGATCTCCAACTGCTTTTTAATCAGCAGGCCAGGTCAACCCTGGCTGCCCTGCCCACCACACATCTTGGAACAGTGATGAGATATTCAGAACTCACACCTGCGCCACTTGTCCTCGACTCCAGGCAGCAACAATTGACAACGAGACTAGCTAATGCATGCGAAGGCTTAAAATTGAAGATGACCTACAACCACCACACGTTAGGCGCGTCAACATGCAGAGTCATCACGAAGGAGCAAGAACGAGGTCAAGAGGCAGGGACCATGTGCTAGCCCAATCTGGGAAAAGAACCGGCGATCATGACGGTCGTACTGAGTGATGACACTGCGGCGAAACGAGAGGCGGCACAGTGGGCCAGATAGAGACAAGCAAAAGTAGGAGCGGGAGTCTGGATGTGGTGGACAGACGGATCGCAATCCGATAACGGCAGAGTGACAGCCGCCGCAGTATGCAAGCAAAGAGACGGCTGGAGAGCTTTGGGCCGCCACGTCGGCACCGGGTGAATTGGGGTCTGTGATCCAGAGCTATGTGCAATCGGACATGCACTCCGGGAGTTAGTAAAGATAAAGGACACAGTGCAGACCCACGGAGTGACTAAAGTAGCTGGTGTCAGCATCTCGGAACCAGCCATTCGACAAATGCAGCACCTGCAACCAGGGCCACTGCGGCATCTTGAAAGGTAGATTAACCTGTGTGCAAGGACACTTCACGAAGCCGCCATACAGAGAGAAATCCACTGAGTCCCAGGACACACGGGCATCTTCGGAAATGACCAAGCTGATCGCCAACCAACTCTAGCGAGAGTGGGCTGCAGATCGGGAAGAGTGTGATGGCCTGTATACACCTCGGCGGCGAACAGTACAAGACCAATCTCAGAACCAAAGACGGTGCCTAAGGCTCAGTGGGAGGCCAACAAATGCAGAAATCATTATAGCTACTTGGTGAAAGGCAAAGCTGGAAGCAAGAGACCCATCCCAATGAACAGTGTGAAGCCTCTGGCAGCGATGTTCTACTGAGTGAAGTCCGGACACTGGCCAGTGCAAAAGTACCCGAAACAATTGGGACTCCGAGACAACAACATGTGCTGATGGTGTGGCGGCGGAGGCAGCACGGTAGCCCAGATGAGGGAGCAGCTGCTGAGCCTCTGCAGCTGACGGAGTGACCAGCAGAAGACGCTCTGGAATGAAGTGGGGAATGCAATGGGATGGAGAGCGGGCAGATGCCGACACGTGCATTTCTCTGAGCTGCTCTCCACGGAGATGTGCGATATGGCGGTGATGGACTTTCAGATAGCTACTGATATCGGCAAGTTCCCTGCTGAAATGTACAGAGGAGGAGGAGTAGCAGTAAGAGCCGGCCAGCTCTCCCTGATGTCATCACATTTCCTTTGTAGTTTTTATAGATTACCATCAGATGCTTGCCTTCTTTTCTTTTGTCAGAAGGGTACGACGGGTAGTAGGAGCGGAGCTCTGCCTTCTAGCTGGCTAGTCCGAAGGTGGAGGGGAGTAAGGGGCTGTCATATTCTATATACAGTGAATACAGTATGATTAAAACAAAACACAATAGCAGGTTTTCCAGGAAAGATTAAGCTCACAACTCAAGAGTAAGACTTATATCAGCTGCAAACACCTACCCCGTTATACATACAACAAGCCCAGACGAGACCTAATTTACACTAAGTATAATTCGCTTGTTACTGCTGCAACAACTATGTTCAGGACTTAGAGAGTCTTCCCTGACATCCTTGTAGCATGGAAGCAATGACCACTTGGTGCCGTACTCATTAGATGTTAAAGTGTCTGCACCCCCTACAGTCGGTTTGCGTTATCCTTTTGCTGGTAACCGGGATTGGGCCCATGGACGGGCCCGCAGTTGAAATACACATCACACATCAGCAACCCAGCCAAATGCCGCTGGAATAAATGACAACACTCCACAAAGAATGAAATTCATAAAAACAATTCCATTTGGGTGAGAAACACAATGCCTCATTGCTGTCTTCACACTTTATAGTGGTTTTCAAGCCCTCTCCACTACCACCCTGACTTCTTTTTTACCTGCAAAAGAAACTATCTGTTGTACTCCCAATTGAAAGTGGGAATGCATTGCTGACACCTCACACAAGATGGGAAGGGGATTGTTCTTGATAAACAGCGATGAAGACATTGTGTGCTCGAAATATCCTCCGCATGGAGGTTAGCAATCGAATTGGAAGAAGTTGCAATGTGCACAGAATGGTTCATCAGAGATGAATGTCCAGCCGTCTGAAGATCGTATACACTGAAGAGGTGAATGTCATATTGCTCTATCGTGCTCTCTTTGTTCGCTGCAAGGTTTTCATACATTATTAGGCTAATGATGAGGGCAGTCTCCAGAATGCAGGTAAACGGTGAATACCAATCACACCAGGATATCAGCTGTGTATCAAAATAGATTCAATCCTAGTCAGCCACATCTACAATATAGCTGCTGACAGGCATAGCAATTGGTTTTGACTACAAGTTGTGTTATGAGAGATATGGTAAGAAAAAGATTCAAGAGTTGACTTGGATAATGACATCTTGCTGAGAGAATTGAATTGACAGTCTAGTCAATTCTGTGTAAGGAGGAACAACAAGTTGTAAATGTGTAATGGAATTGTCAAGAATGCATGGGGAAAGTTGCCAGGTAGTCAGGTGAGGTGTCTAGCACAGGGTAACCTTGAAGCTTGTTGGGATATTACAACACAGACATTTCTCCTTATCAAATATCTTACTACTTACTTCTGAACTTGATTTCACTTGAATATGTATGAAACATTATACCATTCGCAAAATCCTTGTACTGCCAAGTGCTGGTATCAGTGCCATGACATTGAATTTATGGTCAATTAGAAATCGGATACGTTTTGCTCATTAGATAATGTGCATTTTCCCCTTACATTGACCACTCCCCACTCATGCAAAAGGAAACACTTACAGTCCATTACCCTCCATGCTTTTAAAAAGAATACAGAGAAACCAATTGCAAATGGTTAATGCATGTGTCAGCATGGTATTCATTCAAATTTTACTCAGCTTAATAACACCAATCCATTCAGGTTGCAGTTCAGAACAACCGAAAGCTAAAATGATTGAAAATGATCTCGTCGAGACAGATGTTCCAGAGGAAGCCTGCGATCTCGACAATGCAGATTCTCACCAAGACCATGATGTCGCAGTCTTCCCAGCAATTGAGGATAATCTCAGCAGATATGACATCTTGTTAAACAATACCAATGACAATCAAAAAGTGATGGTTCAACAAGATTGGGTGCTACTTGACTTCCGAATGAAACTACAGACCGAACAAACCGGGGAAACAATCCAGCTACTTACCAAACTCAACCACAGTCTATTTGCCAAGAGACTGGAGAATCTCAGACAACAGAACAAGTTCTGAATCATGGCTCATCCCGTACGATACCACCGTGGAGCGAAAGAGCTTTATAAGATTCTTACCACATTACGGCTGAACATTGCATCCCATATGTACTTATTCACAAGAGGCGATAACAATCAAGTCAAGTATGCAGTGTCCTTTCTCCATATCTGCAATCACCACTCGCACCTGACTCAGCAAAATTCGGAACATTTAGGCCCATCGGAGTGGGCTGGAGACCAATGAGAGGCCCAGGACACGTGTAGTAAGAATTTGAAACTCTTAGTGAATAAGCTCCAAAAGACGTGCAGAGATAAAGATCAGTGCCTAAACTCAGCGACAATAGCCATATATGAGGACCAGCAACCACCCCATACATGAGTTCTAGTTAATACCAACTGCTTGAAAGGAAATTGGAGGACAGTAGACTGGGGCCTGGAAATGCACAAGGCAGTCCATTATAACATGGCATGGGCACACGTTCCTCATGCGCTGAAGACAAACATCAGAACATGTATCTTCAGCAACAATGGCAGGTTCGACAAATTCAACAACCCTTTTACTGTACCATGCAGGCGGAGTTGAATCTGGATGACAACTAGCTTGGAGTACATCAACACTGATCTGAAGTGGGTGCATATCCCGAAAGGGGTGATATGAATGTTAATTCCCGACCATCTGTCTCAGACACTTCGGACATCACTTCCAGTAGTGGCAACAATTCTGCCACTGATAACTGCGAATAGAGCGAGAGCACTAAGCCCCGTGGAGGCAGCTGAGAGAATCAATCACAAGCAACATGTGTGTAAAACGAAGTCTCCGAATGCCATTAGACACACCAGGAATAAACTCACTGCCGCAATGAAGACCTCATGACCTAAAGTTGGACTAAATTGGACAAGTCGCACCGACCTGAACAAAAAGGCCAACAATCACACTATCTATAATGTACAACAAATTTAGGGATAAAAGTCATTAGATGTTATGGGGTTGGTATCCACCAGAGTAATAGTACTTCTAGCCCAAGTACTCCCTTAAGATTTTGTTTTGTGCCATAGTTAAAATTAATTCTTTATTATGCGTATCGCCAAACAATAGGAGCCAGAACTAAATTCAGTTGTTAAACGCTAAGCAGACTAATCATTATGACAGAATCAGATGACTCAAGCCTTATCATTACCAAGTCAACTCTTGGTGTCAGATAAAGATGAAAATACATAGAATTGTATTGTATGCTCATTGTAAAATGTTATCGTACAATTAGTTTTGGTAATTAATTAATATTGTCAATTATCTTAGTAGTATTAATCTCGGTGATTAATCAATACTGTAATGTATCCTGGTAAAATTAATCTCGGTGATCAATTAATATCGTAAATTATCTTAGTAGTATTGATCCCTTTGAATAAATAATACTACATTGTATCTTCGTATACTAAATGTCGGTGATGAATTGATATCGTTAATTATCTTAGTTGTATTGATGTTGGTGATTGATTAATATCATGGCGATAATATTTTGTCCGTTGATAATGCAATATGAATTGACACATCTCCGTACAAAATCTCATTCTGACGGGTTCCTGGATAAATCTGGAGTTCGGATATCATCAGCAATATCATTTCCTTGAGTGATTTTCCAACAGTATCCTTCCAACGTATCCTTGGATAATACTGGAGTTCAGATATTATCAGCACAATCACTTTCTTAGGTGATCTACCCAATAGTCTACTGCTGTCATATGCTTATTCTGAACCTTCGCATTTTACTCTGCACAGTTGAATATTATAATGATTCTGGAAAAAGATGTAGCTGCTGTTTATTCCTTCCCGAAGATATTTTTTTAAATTGTTGTTTAGAAAGGTTCTTATGAGGATGGACCAACCTTTCAATTCTGTTCTTCCCTTGAGTCATTTTACCGGACCTTATATAGTGTTGCTTAAGAATCCTTAATGCAATATCATAACTAATATCAGATGATACAGTATTAGAAACTTGATCTGTAACGGAATTCAGATGCAATTTGAAGATATTGTTTTCCGAAACCAAACATAGTTCTTCTCTCACGGGTATTGGAGTAACTACACAATCTCCAACATATTCTGATGGGAATATTAGATCTTGTAGATAGTACATTGATATCTCTGTAATTTGGAAAATACTTGCTAGCCACCAGAAACAGTGGGCCACAAATGACTGATCCTCTCTCTCGGAATAATCTAATATGGAAGTAAATGTCCAAAGTGTCAGGTCTTAGTCATTGTCGAATTTGGGAGCTGCCTTGAGTCGGGGGAACCACGTACAATTTCAATAGATAATAACAATAATACCCGACAATATAATAGACAAAAAGAACAACTGAAAGCAACAATAATATTTCAGGTTGTTCTTCGCAGGCAGATATCGTTTATGGTTTGTTTGGCTCTCTCAGCCAATGCCAGATCATGGTGGTCTATTATAGCCCGTCATGAGCTGCCATTGCTTGTGCTTGAACCTTGCTATGATTCCATCAACTTATCTAGTTTAGAGTACCACTTCCTTTAGGCAAGACTCCATTAGATATTTGGCAATGCTTTCCAAAGGTTATTGTGTTTTTGCATGATTGGTTTTGAAGCATTACTCTCCCCGATGGGCCATCCTCTGCAATAAGATGCTTTTCAGAACATTGCTTAAACTTAGACATATCACAACTTGTATATTGCGGATAATTGGAACACTTTATTGCCTTACATGGTTATTTGATATGCTTATTGACAGCTGGCTTAATCTACAATAGATTAAGTGACCCTTCACCATAAAGGCTATTTGGTTCAACTGTATCAGATATTTACATGGTGGACCACCATTGCTCTGCCAATGATTAACATCTACGATTACACCGGCATTAAAATCCGGTAGTAAGTAACCTTACTCAAATTATCCCATTCAGGGGGTCGGAGTTTATGGAACTCATATCATTATCCACACTGCATAGTGAATCAGGCACACCATGCTTAGGCCGAGACTGTTCTCTTTGCCCGGAGAGTACCCAACTGGTTCCAACTCCTCCAGATTGTGGCTGAAAGTCCCGCTTACTTGCATATTGGCTATTGTCTGCCTGTCACATAGCTAGAATATTACTTCATACTATAATAACCAGTCCCGCTAGTTTCCGGGTAGATAAAAGTTGTTTCACATCAACTGCATCAATGATCCGAAGACCCGACAGGCAGAATGAGTGCATCATCAAATTCTGCTCTACCGAAGTAGGTGAGCATCGAATGAATTTACCCCAGGATCAGTCTCCTCAATCAAATCGACTCGAGGCTTATGCTCACCTGCACAGGTCTACATGAGGTACTTGCCATCCCTGTTGAACAGTAGTTGTTATGTTCTCTGGTATTATAGACCCGTATGTATACTCCAAGATTTGCAAAGTACCTATACATCTGTTAAGTTTAACACTTTAACATTAGATGCACAAACGTGAAAAGCAATTCTACCTCTCTTGATATCGTACTGATCAGGAGGGGCATGCTGATAGAGTATTAGCATTGAAAAAGTTGGGAAATGAACTGGTATATGCAAACTTGGATCAGATTCAGCTTCACCGAATTGTCTTACATTAACCAGTCATTCAGCAAGATTGGGCTGCGATCGAAAGTCATGACCTCCATCAGCAAAATGTATTTTAGTCACTGGAAGCCTCCAGGAGTGTCTGAGAGGTGGTGGAGTGTAAACTTAGATGAGTCAATTTCAGGAGCGTTTCAGACCCTGGAAGGGCATTCCGGCCGGCATTCAGAGTAACTGGGATCTCTGATGACTGGTACAGAAGTACCATTGGAGTGATTGTGATAAGTTTGGAAACGCATCGGAGCGCCGGAGAGAACTTCAGGTGCACCTGGGTGCAGCAGGGATCGCCGGCGACACGCCTGGTCGAGCCTATGAGAAGCCTGGGAATGCCTATGACAAGCCTGAGAGCGCCGGCGACAAGTCTGGGAGCACCTCGAATCACAGTAGAGCAGTCTGGGAAAAATATCCTCATTGGGAACGCTGCTGGTGCGCCTGGAAATCATAGCTCCCACTTATTGTTCAACGATTTTTAAAACTCATGTATTCAGTTTGTATTGTCATCTATGTATCCATGTATCTATGTATCTATATAGCTACCCATCTAAACATGGTATATCTGCACTGGCTGCAGGCGGTGCTTGAGAGCAATTCGCAGTGTGCCTGAAAATGACCATCGAGGGAGTTCGGAGATGCACTTGGAGGCTATGATCGACCAAGTTTGGAGATGCACTTGGAGGCCGTGGTCATGCAAACTTAGAAGCCATAATCGAGCGAGTTTCGAGATACACTTGGAGGCCTTGATTGCGCAGATTGGAGATACACTTGAAGGCCGTGATTGTGCAAACTTGGAGGCCGTCATCGAGGGTGTTTGGAGATACACTTGGAGTCTGTGAGTGAGCCAGTTTGGACACTTGGAGGCTGTAATCGAGCGAGTTTAGAGATCCACATGGAGGCCGTGATCGTGCGAAATTGGAGGCCGCAATCGAGCGAGTTTGGATACCCTCTTGGAGGCCGTCATCAAGCGGGATTGGACAGCGCGCTTGGTTCTGAGACTGTATTTCATCAGTTAGTTAACTCGCAACTGTGGGAATGTTGTGACAATGTGACATTACCTTGGAGCTGTCATGGAGAGCTGGCTGATGGCGGTCGATCGTGTATGGAGGCACTCCAGAAGCTGACGCTACATTCACAGGTCAACTCGTAATCATTTGAATGAAGGGAAGACAAACAATCTTGAGTGGATGCTGTACTCAATGTATGCTGTACTCAGTGTATGCTGAACTCGGTGTATGCTGTACGCGGTGTAGGCTGTACTCGGTGTTACCTCTTGATCATGGCATGGAGAGATGAAGAGGGATGACTTAACTTTGTGGTCTGCGATGATGGTAGAGTTGTGGACGAGAAAGTGAGAGATGGGGGATGAAGATCCGAACAATGTGGAGGATACGAGAGGATATGAGAAATCAGGGGTATGACTTTCCTGATTGGGTTTAGAAGACCTCCTATCGATGTAGTTACATGCCTGATCGGGACTTGTGCCAGCCGTATCGGGGATGGTAAATTTAATGGCACTCCAAATTCTCTTAAGTCCCAGATTCTCATGATGAATTTTCCCATCTCCACTCATTTCTCTCATTCTCAACCTTAACTCTACCATTACCTAAGAACACGAAGTTCAGTCATCCCTCTCTAGCTCTCCTTGCCATAATCAAGAGTTAACACCGAGTACAGCCTACACCCCATACAGCATACACCGAGTACAGCATACACTGACTACTGTATACACCGCCCACTGCATTCACCGCGAACTTCATATACTGCACAATGCATCATTGCGAGATCGACTGTCTACTGCTCCCAGCCAGTCTCTTATGTCTCGGCAGACCATGTTGTACTCAATTCTCTACATTCCCGCAATTACGAGTTGTCCAGTGAATAGAGTCTCAGCTCCCTTCGCTCCTCCCTCCCAAACTACCACCTCCAGATTGACCGCCTCCAAGTATACCTCCAATCTCGCTCGATCATGGCCTCCAAGTGCAACTCCACACTCGCTTGATCACGGCCTCTATGTGTATCTCCATACTCGCTCGATTACGGCCTCCAGCTGAATCTCTGAACTCGCACTATTACAGCCTCCATATCCGCACGATCACGGCCTCCAAGTGCATCTCCAGACTCGCTTGATTAAAACCTCCAAGTGCATGTCCAAACTCGCTCGATTAAGGCCTCCATGTGCATCTCCAAATCGGCTCATTTACGCCCTCGGAGTGTATCTCCAAACTCGCTCGATTACGGCCTCCATATGCATCTGTAAACTCGCTCGATCACGGCCTCCAAGAGCATCTTCAACCTCTCTCGATCACCGAATCCAAGTGCATCTCTAAACTCGCTCGATCACAGCCTCGGAGTGAATCTCCATACTCGCTCAATCACGGCTTTCAAGTGCATCTGCAAAGTTGCTCGATTGCGGCCTCCATGTGCATCTCCAAACTCGCTCACTCACCGCCGCCTAGTGCATCTCTAAGTTCACTCTATCACGATGTGGTGGAACAGAGCAGCCAGAACGCGGACAGCCCATCAGCAATGTTCTTCCGCACCTCGCATGGCATCCGAAGGGAATTCTTGAGAAAGAGTGGTTCTGGCTCAAGGAGCGTAGGACGAGGGCGAGAGGATCACACGGGATACCAGCCCATGATGAACCACGCAAATTGAGTTGATCTATAAAAGCTCGGCAAAAGTGGGTGAGACCAAGAGCTGGGAATAATAGAGTGTGTATTTCGTATAATGTGATGATGTCTATCTACTCTGGGGTCTCCGAAATATACACTCCCATTGATTGAGTCCATCATTGTTATCCCTATATCTCCGTATGGATAGAGAGAGATATAGATGATACATGCCATAATATGATGTAGCGAATCTTGTGACTGAAACAAAGGCAAATGTGATAAACAAAATGCCTTGTGGTTGTGGGATTGTGCAGAGACCTCAGCTGCTCTCGAAGTCACCCGCTGGCCTGCGCTGAGGTCCCAGGTGCTCTTGAAGTCTTCAGCAGACCTGCGCAGAGGTCTCAGGAGCTCCAAAATGTGACTATTCTAATTGTCAAATCTTGAAACATCCTGAATGTACCTCCATAACCGCAGGTAATTACAGAAGCACCTGAGATTGCTCTTGCAGAGTCTGAGAGCAAATGGCAAAGCTCCAGGGGGGGCTGGGACCATCTGGAAGTACTTGGAAGCACTGCTGAGGGCTACCGCAGTGTCTGGGAGATTTGCGTGTGGCTTCCGGACTGATTTACATTGTGCTGATCTACTAGGCACAGAGAAACTGGATTTGAGTGATATCACCCGAGAAGTCCTGGTATAGAATATTCACAGTACCGTCCGCTGAGTCAAAGCATTGAATGACAGTGCTGCAATAAGCGTTATCAAATCATAGAGCTTGTTTAGGAAACTGAAACTGCCATATAAACCAATATTCACAGCCACTCCGCATCTCAAAGGCCAGGTGATACTGGTTGCAAAGAATAGCCGAAAGCCAAGTCTCTTGGGTCAATACATTCAATACCGTCAACTGGTTCACGAATCAACAATTGTGGTAATTCCAATTTCATCCCAGGACATTGTCTTAGGCTCACAATGGTTTACGGCACAAAACATGCAAATCAACTGAAGCATTGGTCTATTGACAGCCCTAAAAGCAGGTAATGCATCAAACGAGGTGAAGATTCCTGACACAGATCGCCCAATCCCTCTGCCAGGACACAGTGAGGAAAAAACAATTGATGAGCCCAATTTGGATATAATCCTACTTGTACTTGCTGCATCCGGCCACCTATTAATCTGGGTTGATGTGGTCAAAGAATTCACCATGAGACTTGGATAATGATAAGGCAAGCTGGAAGCATTTCTTGAAGGCATCTCTAAAGGCTAGGTAAACCCTACAATGCAGAATACACGAACAGAAGCCGTGGCAGTAGTTCTGGCAGAAGATTGACACTATCACTGTTTTAGGATGACTGTTATCAGCAAGCAACGACACAAGGATGGCTGCTGGCAAACCCCGCAGGTCAATTGCAATTAACTGTCAGATTCTACGATCCCAGGATCTGCACTGCGCTACAACATGATTCCATGGAGCCAAGGCAAATCGGAATAGGAACAGAAATAGATAATGTCGACATGGTAACAACTGTGACTGAGTATCATAACCCATCCCTATATTGAGAATTCATGGAGCTTTTCAGCAAGGAAATAGCCGAGACTCTCCTAATACACAGGCTTTTGTACCATCAGGTCAATGTGAAACCACACTACAACCTACCATACAGGCGGATCTACAACCTCTCAGAGTTCAAATTGCTGCTGCCTAACACCTTCATTAAAACAAATCTCTCAATTGGCTTCAGTAGGTTGCCATTGTTCTCGGCCTTGGTACTGATGCTGGTTGCTAAGACACAACACATTGAACTCCAGTTCTGTGTAAATTATGAAATTCTCTACCTAGACATGCTAAAGTATGGATATCCATTCGCTCTGGTCTCAGAACTACTCGATCAAGTGAGTGAAGCCTTGATCTTCACCAATCTGACGCACTGCAACAGTCACCACAACATTCAAATCCAGGCAGGTGACAAGTGGAAGACTGCAATGCCGGTCGACAATGGAGATGTCAAATACTGAAATATGATTATCAGGTTGACATATAAACCGGCTACGTTTCAACCTCACATTGATGACTGTTAACTGCCCTCTATTGATCACTCTGCCGATTGATATGGTGATGGTATACTGATCTACTGGGCCAAAGGGAACCAGTACAGAGTCCACATCTAAGTTGTGCGGCAACACAAACAGGAATGTGGACACCATTGCAGGAATGGAAAAGGGCAATCAGGTGTTCAGTATGTCAGCGGTCTTGGATGTCTCAGGAATTCAGACGGAATATGATTGGAGTAGAAGTTTATATCCATCATTGAAGACCACCCGACTCGGGTATAAGTTCAGGATTTTCAAGTGCTCTTCAGTTTACTAAATTTCTACTCGCCATTCAATTGGAATTACGTAAAGGTGTCATCAGGAGTGTAAAGATTAGTTACTTCACAAGGCTCACGGAGGTGGGAATGCACTCGTACTGCTAACCTGGAGTTGTTAATGCTCATAAAGGCTTGCAGTAACGCACTGCTCCTTGAGTATTTCAATCTGCAGAAACCAATCATTGTGCAGAGAGACAGAAGCTAGTTGGCACTCACCGGCTTCCTGACCCAGTATGACAGGATTGGGATCCTTCTATGGGCGATTGTCTTCTCTCGAAAATTCACCCCTGCGAAACAGAACTACCACAGGTGACATCAGGAGCTTTTGGAGATGGTCAAAACAATGTAACAATGGACACCCAATGTTGATGGAGACAACATAAGCTACTGGTCCACTACTACCGTGAGATTCTCGAATAGTTCCAAACCTCCGATGGGAAGTCGTGTGATCCGGTTAGATGTGTGCAAATTGTATCGTCATACACATTGGTCATCAAATACTAGGAGACAATGATTATCCGGCCAAGAACTCATGAAAATAGTCCGAATTGGAGATAGGTCATGTCAGACCCACTGAGCAACTAGGCGAAACCTACGCAACTACTGCTGTTGAACGTATCAATGAGCATCTTGACCAAATCGATTTGCGCATAACTATCCACATGATGGCCACCGAGATGAAATGGAAAATTGTTAGCAATCCAATCCTCAATTACTCTTGGTTGAAACGATCAATTGAACTAGAGGAAGACAAGAGTAACGAATGGAAAGCAAACTTCAGAGTTCCCCTCAATGAAGGATAGATATACATATGATTGAAAGATCTGCTTCCAAACAAAGCCGTAAGACTTTCCACCGACCACCCCCAATCAGACGACATCGCAGTAGTCCAAATGTAACGGGTGGGGTCGAATGTAGGGGATATCAAAGTCGTACAGCTGAACGCCAATTTTGTATCGAGGAAACAAGACAATGACGAGAGTCAAGATAGGTTTCCAAAGTCTCCAGTTGCTTTGCTATACAAGAACATGAGTGAAGAGGGAAGAAAAGGAATTTCTCCGACGCCACACAATGTCTATTTATACATACTTTGTCTGCCATCCTCATATCATTCCCAATGCTCCGAAGAACCATCGGAATCTTTCTTCATCATCTCAGACTCCATCAACACAACTCTTATCAAAACTCACGCCACAACACCCGATGTCACAACACTTCTCTCCCCTTCTCCACACTTCCTTAACTATCCCCACACCATTACTACAATTCCTGCGTCCCTCAGGAATAGTCCCTGTATCTCCCATAATTAATGATATCCATTCCCATTCATCCTTCAAACTTTCCTCGATACCTAACGATCGGAACATACACCTCCTTCGGACATATCTAATCTTGCATAATGAGTAAGATGTCTGCCTTCAGGTTGTAACAGTAGTCTCTTCTTAGGTTGGAGGTCCTCCGGGATCTTGTCTTAATGGTGCATGTTTCGCAAAATATCATACATGAAACCTGTCAATGGCCTGTAAGAAGTCGATAACCCTCTCTGGTTCCCATGTAATCTGGTCATACCCCGTCCACCCGACCAAATCTTGTAACTGGCTTTATTATATTTGGGAATCCTCAATCTGTTCTACCTGATACTCTTGAATACCTTCAACCTCAACCAGAGGGGGTGGTAATGCTACTTGACCATCCAAAGAATCCACTGCTACTTGATCAAGCAAAGAGACATTTTGAACTGGATGAATTCGCATACTGTCAGGTAATTGCAGATCACAAGCATCCGGGGACACTTGCCTGATGATTGCGTAGAATGCTAATCATTTCCAATCCAACTTTCGGGAAGGTCCAGTCATATTACCATGTCATACATCGAACTATACTTCCTGCCCAACAAACAAATTGGGTCATGGAAGTCGAGACCTATGAGCGCCTTCCTCCATAATAGCCTGGCTTCGTCTCATTTCAACTCGAAGATGATCTTGGACTTGTTGAATAATTTTCTGTATCTTATCCGCATCGAGCATCCTGTCGTCCTGGGGCTCCTACTCTTGTTCTTCAAAGGTTATTCTTCAATCAACGCCATATACTGCGAAAAACGGAGAACATTACGTTGTCTCTAATGTCCCATTATTTGCCGCAAACAGTGGCAGAGCCAGCCATTGCATCACCTCGTTCGGTTGATGATTTGCGAACAATCTGAGTCATTGTTAAATCCTAGCATCAATTCGTTCTGTCTGTCCATCCGTCTGTGGATAGAATGGTGCAGTCGACCTTCTCTGGATTCGAAGGCGATTGCATATCTGTCACCAGAATACGGCTGCAAACTGGGGTCCTCAATATGATACTATCGTTTTCTGAATTCCATGTAATCTTACCACTTCTCAGAGAAACATCTGGGGCAGCTCTCTGGCATCCGCAGTAGTTTTACGTGGTAGGAAATGCCGCATTTTCGATAGCTCATTCACCACTATCATCATGGCATCATATCCTGAATATTCTGGTGACCCTGTTACGAAATCCATTGACAGATCCTCCCATGGCTTGTCCGGTACTCGTACTGGTCATAACTCCCCGAAGCTTACATGCCGAGTGCTCTGAGAGCGTTGACAATCATGTCAGTTTATAAGACACCAATTCACATCTTTCCTCATCTCTTTCCTGTAATTCCCTCAGCTCAAGTGGTCAAACATCTTTGCTCTTCACAGATGTTCTGGCAACACGGTATCATCATTGTCTATATTCAACTGTTCCCTCAATGCGGCATTCTCAGGAACAGACCTCTTCACTCTTCAATATAACATTCCCCACTCCTTCGTCCATTCTTCTACTGTGATCTCCTTGAAAGTTTGTCCTTGCTGGATTGCCTCTAACACAATTCCAGGGAAGGGATTCATCTCATACGCCCGTTCAAAGGATGGAATCTTGATCAGATTGTTAGCCAGTATTCATAACTGTTCCAGAACATTATTTGGTCTAGAAACTACCTGCTCCATCGATTTTGATCCTTCATCCCCCCCATCATGTAGGTCTCCTGGCCTGCTTGTCAATTTGTCCACTTTGCCGTTTGATTTACCCGGGCTATATATGATTTCATAATCAAACCGGGATACAAACTCACACCATCGTGTCTGTCTCCGATCTAGCAGCTCCTTTGTCACACAGTACTCCAGGTTATCATAACCTGTTGACAATTGTAACTTATGAGCCGCTCCTTTGCGCTCGGGTCTCCATTCTTCTGATACTTTCATGATTGCCACAAGTTCTTTATCATCAATATCATAATTGCATTCCGCCGGTGTGTGAGTGTTTGGGAAGTATGCCATCAGTCGTAAAATTCTCTCATCGTCCTGTTGAGATAATGTTTCCATGGGAACATAGTCTGTCGCATCAGTTCCAAAAACCACCTCACGTTAATGATCCAAGCATCGAAGTATCGGACCTTTGCGAAACGATTCCACTATGCCCTCGAATGCTAGCTGTTGGTCTTCTAACCATAAAACAGTTTCACCTTTCTTTATCAACCTCGTGGGTGGTTCCGCCTTTTTTGAATAATCCTGAATAAACCTCCTATAATAATCAAAGAATCCCAAAAATTGTTTTACCTCAAGAAGATTATTAAACCTGCCATTGGCGGTCGTCTTCGGTTGAGAGCAATTTCGGACGGTAGATACTTTTTCTGCATTCCTCGAGATGCCTTTGGTTAATATATTGAAACCAAGATACTTAATGGTCTCCTTATAGAACTCGCATTTCTCAAGCTTTAAATACAACCCTGCTTCCATGAGTCATTTTATTATCCACTGAACATGCTCCTCATGTTCTTCAATCGAATCACTATATATCAGACCATCATACAGGTAGGCTGATGCAAAATTTTCCAAAGCTTCTCGAATGGTATTGTTAATTTACACTTGACAATCTGCTGCTGCATGTTTTGTTTCAAACTGCATCACGAAAGGTTCAAACAACGCATATCTTGTCCAGAAGGCCAACTTATGTTCCTCCCCTTCTGTACTCTCACCAACTTATACACACCTTGATCATCCAACTTCGTATATATTCTACCGCTCACGAGGGGATTGAAGATTTCTCTGATTTGTGGGAAGGGATACCTATTGTTTACTGTTTTGCTATTAATGTCCTGATAATCAGTGCAGAATTGTAATCCTCTATTTGGTTTGTTTTCCAATATGCATCGGGTGGTGAATGGAGAGAGTGACTGTTGTATTAATCCTTTCATCATATTCTCCTCTAGCCATTCGTTCATAACCACCAGTTCCTTCCTCAACATGATTTATCATAGCCCCCAGGATGGTATTTCTCGTTTCTTCAATTGTACTTCATGATCAATTCCCAGCCGATGTGGGTGTAGCCAATCTGCTAACACCTTATTGAACAACCGCAGAAATTCATGATATTCTCTTGGTACTAGCTCCTCCAGAGGTCTTCCCTTAGGATCCTTAGTCTGAATAGCTTTGTTGATATCATATAAAGATGCCTGAAAAATAGTCACCTTCCTTCATTTCACCGTTTGAAAGAAGGAAGCTCACTTGAGCATAGCAATATTACCCCAGAATGGTCTCAGTTTTCGTATATTCGCTGCCCAGACTGGTTTTTTTTTTGTACTGTGGTTCCAGTGATTCTTTGGTCACTCTTTGTACCGTAACTAGTTGGTCATGACAACGAGTTGTACATTACTGTTACCCAAACATAAGTATATTCGATGCAAATTGGACCGCCACGTTTTGTACCCGTAGGTACATGTTATCTAGTATGATGAAATATGGTCCCAGTCTTGTAACAAACATTCGTAGTGGTTCCTTATGATTCTGTATTTCCATCCCCACTTTGGCCAGATGCATGATATCGCCTGATTCTATTGTTCTTCCTTCTATAACTTCAACTTGTCTCCGCACACCTCGCACTTGCAGTGGTATCATATCATGACAAGCATATTCTTGATTAATAAATGCTACATCAGCAAAAAACATTTCCGTCCGGGCGGAATCGCTCCGTCAGAGTGGACGCGCTCTGTCAGAGCCGTCAGAGACCCCCCGGTTGTGGATTACTCCACGCCCGGCGTCAATGCCACGCGCCGCGTTGCATATTGCCCTGTGAACGCCGTTTCGCCGTTTCTTGTCGCTCTGTCGGTCTCCTAATTTAAACAAACACTCTGGCGTTGTAGGCAACTGTGACCATACGTCAGAATGCGTTCATTCGGTACAGGCTTGCATCAGGATTGCAATGTGACGCTGCGAAAATCTCTCCTCACGTTCCTTCTACTTTAAGCTCGAGGAGCGTAGGAAGAAGGTTAGAAGATATGATACTACACCGGCAGGGAGGATCCGTGCAATTGCGTGGATCCACGAAATCTCGGAAAGAGCGAGTGAGACCAAAAGTTAGGAAAGATAGAGTGTGTATTTTCGTTGTATGACAAGATGAGATGAAAATGAGATGTTGTCTATCTACCGCTGGGTCTCCCGAATATAGACTCCGCGTCGCTCATTCCACCTCCGTTACCACCATATCTCCGTACACCCACCGTCGCTTCTCAACGATATACATCGAGGCCGCGATCGAGCTAGTTTGGAGATGCACTTGGAAGCCGAGATCGAGTGAACTGAGAGATGCACTTGGAGGCCGTGATCGTGCGAGTTTGGAGATGCACCTGGATGCCGTGATCGTGCGAACTTGGAGGCTTACTCGAGCGAGTTTAGAGATGCACTTGGAGGCCATGATCGAGCGAGTTTGGAGATGCAATTGGGGGACGAGATCAAGTGAACTGAGCGATGCACTTGGAGGCCGTGATCGATCGAGTTTGGAGATGCACTTGGAGGCCGTGATCGAGCGAGTTTGGAGATGCACTGGGAGGCTGTGATCGAGCGAGTTTGGAGATGCAATTGGAGACCGAGATTGAGTGAACTTAGAGATACACTCCGGGGCCGTGATCGAGCGAGTTTGGGGATGCACTTGTAGCAGGCTATGATGGAGCGAGATTGGAGGAGTACTTGGAGGCGGTCGATTTCGAGGGAGGCGCGACGGTAGCTGAGACTCTATTCATTGGTTAATTGAGTACAACATCCGCCGAGAGATGAGGGACTGGCTGGGAACGGGAGACTGTCCATCTTGGGATGATGCTGTGATCGGTGTTAACTCATGATTATGGCATGGAGAGATAGAGAGGGATGACTTAACTTCGTGTTCTTAGGTGATGGTAGAGTTGAGCACAAGAAAGAGAGAGATCAGAGGAGATGTGGGAAATCATCATGGGAAACTGGGACTTAGAGAATATCATGTGCGAGTCAATTGACCATCCCCGATATGGCAGGTACGAGACCCAATCCGGCGGGTAATAACACCAGTACGAGGTCTTCTAAACCCGATCAGGCAAGTCGTACTCCTGATTTGCCATAGCCGCTCGTATCCTCCATATCGTTCTCATCTTCATCCCCCATCTCTCTCTTTCTCGTCCACAACTCTACCATCATCGCAAGAACACAAAGTCAAGTCATCCCTCTCTATCTCTCCATGCCATCATCATGAGTCAACGCTGAGTGCATCATACACCGAGTGCAGCATACACCGAGTACAGCATACACCTAAGATTGTCAGTCGTCCCTTCATTCTCACGATTTCGAGTTGACCCCTGAATGTAGCTTCAGCTTCCGGCGTGCCTCCCTACCGATCAACCGCCACCAGCCAGTCCTCCATAAGAGCATCAAAGGTAAAGGCACCTCGTCACATTCCCACGGTTTCGAGTTAACTAACCGATGACACCTGGCGCTCCTCCCATCAACCGCCTCCAGATCGACCGCCTCCAGATCGACCGCCTCCAGATCGACCACCTCCAAGTACTCCTCCAATCTCGTTCGATCATAGCCTGCTACAAGTGCATCTCCAAACTCGCTCGATCACGGCCTCGGAGTGTATCTCTGAGTTCACTGAATCTCGGTCTCCAATTGCATCTCCAAACTCGCTCGATCACGGCCTCGGAGTGTATCTCTGAGTTCACTCAATCTCGGTCTCCAATTGCATCTCCAAACTCGCCCGATCACGGCCTCCAAGTGCATCTCCAAACTCGATCGATCACGGCCTCCAAGTGTATCTCTCAGTTCACTCGATCTCGTCCTCCAAGTGCATCTCCAAACTCGCTCGATCATGGCCTCCAAGTGCATCTCTAAACTCGCTCGAGTACGGCCTCCAAGTTCGCACGATAACGGCATCCAAGTGCATCTCCAATCTCGCTCGATCACGGCCTCCATGTGCATCTCTCAGTTCACGCAATCCCGGTCTCCAATTGCATCTCCAAACTCGTTCGATCACGGCCTCCAAGTGCATCTCTGAGTTCACTCAATCTCAGTCTCCAATTGCATCTCCAAACTCGCTCGATCACGGCCTCGGAGTGTATCTCTGAGTTCACTCAATCGTCATTTTCAGGCGCACCTCGAATTGCTCTCAAGCACCGCCTGCAGCCAGTCCAGATATACCGTGTGTAGATGGGTAGCTATATAGATAGATAGATACATAGATGAGAATACAGACTGAGTACATGAGTTTTAAAAATCGTTGAACGATTAGTAGTAGCTATGATTTCCAGGCGCACCAGCAGCGTTCCCAAAGAAGAAGTTGTTTTCCCAGACTGCTCTACTGTGATTCGAGGTGCTCCCAGGTGCTCCCGGCACTACATCAGTCCAGTAAACTTGGACCCGTCGCATGGGCGACGGGCAGCGTGTAATTCCCCGTCAGAGGGTACGAGGTTCCGTCAGAGCCATCAGAGCCGTCCGGGACACCCGGGTGTTTCTGACGTAAACTAGAGTTGTTGCTGATGTATTTCTGTATCTCCGCATTCAATCAATGCATGTGTTTGTATTACTTGATTCTGGATTGCCAATGAACAGGTTATAACTAAATGATATCCTTCCATTGATCCCTCTAATACATCGACATTGGTAATTGATAACCGCGAGATTTCACAGCCCCTGTAGCGGCATAATATGATCACGAGCACATTCTTGATCCAACATTACTACTCCTGAAGCTTAGCAATGCATTGATACATGTGCATGGATCACGTTATCTTGGATGCTCAATGAGCACGTTATAACCAAATGCTTCCCTTCCATTGATCCTTCCAATACATCCACCGTGCTAATTGAAAACAGCACAATCCCAAAACATTTCAGAGCATTTAATTGGCAACTTTTCTTGTCACTTGAGGGATCATCCTTGCGCAATTGACTAGCTCTTTTCCCTTACTCTCCAATCCTGACCTGGTTCCTACTTCGTTAACTTCTGCTCCAGCTGTATGAACCATCTGGGCACTCTTCCTTGCAGTTCATTCCGCTGCAGTGTGGTTGAATCCACCACAATACAAACACCTCCTATCCGTGAACCTGTTTGCCCTTTCTTCAGATGAAATCCTCCTCTTCCCAGCGCCGAGATCAATAGCCGCTGGTCAAGTATACCCAGCCATAGTTTCAGCTGGAGCAGTTGTGAGGTCCATTAGAGAGGGCGGTGGTTTTGCTGAACAGGGGAAAATCATTCCTCGTCCGGTTTTCTGTGCTGCTTGTTCTGCCCTTCCTTGCCGGATCAGGTTATCCCACTTCTGGCACACAGCCATGAAGTTGGGCATATCCTCGGCATATAACTATAATGGAAAGACACTCTAATCTCTTCTGACAATCCCATTATCAAGGCATTGCGAAGGGCCGACGGGTTCCAGTCTAGATAGGCAGCAATACCTTGAATCTCACCATAGCACAGAGAGACTTCACTGTTCTTTTGTTTTATCTCCCACGACTTCCATTCTGCAGTCGCCACCTTATCTTAGTCCCCAAAGGTGCTTTCAGGAATTATATAACATCTGGTAGGTTGGCCAGCTCTATCGTCCCATCGTCCTGCGTATGTGTTATAATCTGCCACAAGGCGATTACCCTCCACAGGCCGAATGCGTACCGCATCTTGGACTTTTCTTCCCCATAACATCAGGGCTTGTGTCGTATGACCATGCGGAGTTGTGCAATCCACACTTCGAGCTGTCATTGCTCGGTCTTGGTAAAGTCCGGGGAGTCCTGTAATTTCTGCCCATTGTCTTCGTGTTGCCGGAGGGCTGTTTGTGGTAGCCATGCCGCTAAGGACAGCTGATAAGCAAACTGCATCCATAAGTTGTGGGTGTTTTTACCTGATTGTCATGCATCCTGGGTCATATCATTCAGTGGCTGCCAAGGCTCTTCGTCTGTCACTTCCGTTTGCGGTATTCTCTGGGCTTCATCCAGTGTGTTCCTCTGTTCATAAATCTGCTGTTCGAACGAGGTATGATCGCACGTGGGGGGGGATGAATTTCTATATCTCCAGGTCCGTGATCATCGTCTGTAACCCGATGATCTGGCCCGGATGATCGCACACCATCTGGACCTCTCGCATGGCTTGGGAGGACTGGGAAATTCTCATTAGCGCCACCTGTGTCTGCCCGAATGCCTCCTGTATCTGTTAGCTTTCCATGTTGTCTGTGTTGAGATCAATCATGGCCATGATGGTGCTCAGATCATCTGGGGACACCAGCGCCACTCAGGGTTCCTGTGATCCCGATATTGCACTGGAAAAAGCATATCTACCAATGGCAATTGGAATGGTCGAGTTCGGAGATTGTCGGAGATAGTGGCTCAATCGCGATGAGCGGACTCAGGGGCGGGTTTGCTGTTTCTGCAGCTGCTGGTGGGTGGCCTCCTTGCTGTTGGGTAACTGCGCAATTGTGTTCTTCGCAGATGTAAGGAGTCTCAATATCACAATTAAACCAAGAAATGGCGCCCCAATACTCAGTCCAACTATTCCCAAAAATGTGTGCGTCTCTCTTCAATCCTCCTCTGCATGTAGCCGCCTGTGTCCAATACTGATTTCAAGGGCAAGGAATGTCTGACTGTACCCAAAAATGAGCAGGCAGAGATAGGTCGTCGATCTTGGTGTTACAAAGTCCTTTGGGACTTTCGAAGGGTTGAGAGATTCGGGTTCGGACAGGGATCAAAGAGTTCCAGCAACATCAAACCAATTTGTTCAGGAAGAACAGTGAATGTGGTACTCTCGTGTTTGATTAAGGTGATTGATGAGGGTAATTTCGGATATCCAATCTGGTAAGCTGTCTGGGGATATAAACACAATCGTCGCAAATATTGATCAAATAACATTTTGGTCCTACGTATACCAAACAATAATGTAAACAGGGCTTGGTACAATACCTACAACCATTCGAAGAGTGCAGGTACATTTGCACACCCAAAGTCGAGAATAGAACAGTGGCAGAGCGAGATATAGCTTTCGGAGTAATCGAACTACAACCAAACAAAATTCAAGCAAGGGGTCAGACAATGTTGCCAAAACATTCAATATCAGCTACGTTATCTGGGACTCATTCTACTGTAACGAGCGTAGTCCTATGTAGGGGATGTTGAAGTCGCTCAGCTGAACTCGAATTTCATATCGAAGAAACAGGACAAAGACTAGAGTTAAGATAATTTTCCAAAATCGCTAGTTTCTTGGCTATTGGGTGATAGAGTAAAGAGAGAAGAAAGCGAAATCCTTCGACACCACGCAACCTCACTTTATATACACTTCATCTGCCACCTTGGAACCATTGTCCATGCTCCAAAGTTACATCTGAATCATTCTCCGTGATTTTACACACTATCAACAAAACTCCTATCAAAACACTCACGGCACAATTCCGGATGTCGCGACACTTCTCTCCGCTTCTCCGCCTTCCTGAACTGTCCCCACAACATTACGATAAATCCCGCCTGCTGAAAAATATTCCCCTTGTCTTCCGTAATGAATGACATCCATTACCCTGCTTCCTTCGAAATTTCCTCTATACCTAACTATCGGAACATACACCTCCTTCCCATATATTATATATTTCATCAAGAATAACATCCATTCTTTTAGGCTGTAACACCAAACCAATGTGTTTGTATCGCTGCATTTCAACTAGCCCACAGTGGAAGGCACTGTACGAAAAAACATTGCCAGAAACACACTATCCCTCCAAATACAGGCACCACCAGACGCCATTTGCGGCACAACAAGGCCACAGGCATCACCAACGCGTGCATTGGAAGGAGTTCGTATGGACTTAGGCAACGATCCCATCAAATCAACTGAGTCCGGGAATATGGGAACCTTGGTTGTACGTCATCCGTTGACACCAACAACACTATAGCTGCCATGTAGGTAGGGCATTGACTCACCAGAGCTAACACAAATGTTTTTCCATCATGTAATCTTCAAACCCGGTGTACTAGACACCATCGCTACTAATCGCTATCAGGTATTCAGCAGCCAAATCTACAATCCAGTTAGCTCTGATCTATGTATTAATAACACACGGTTGGCAGCTTTCCATCTACTGACAGATGGCCACACAGGTTGGCAAAACCAGACCATGGAGCAGTACTCATGGGCATTCTGAAACTATGAGCAGGATAACAACCTAGAGCTGTTACCTTAAGCAGAGATTACTTACAATGATTCCATGAATCACTCGAGGTGGATGTCAGCATTCTTGGCCAACTACGACTACCACCCACCCAGGCACTGGAACCCACCGAACGCGTCATCAAACATCCCATCAGACATGTTGTGCAATGCAACGGTTTGAGGAAAAGAAGGTACTCATTGGCTAGGCGGGGAAAACTTGTTGGATACATATGTATGGCAATCAGCAGAAGCTGACGGAAAGACCCTGCCCTCAGAAATATGAAAGGAAACTTGGCTTTGAACTTCACACTGCTGAACGACAAGACCATCCAGAAAACACAACTATATGCGCACTTGACTAATATTAGCAACAAGTCCAGGTAACCCGCCAGTGGTCCAGGTTTGGACCGGAAAAACAGTTCTGTTCTGCTCCTGACCTGTCCAAAACACTGAACCGCAGCTTTTAGGTTAGCCAAACCGGTACCCGTGCTGGTCAACCCGCTGGTTTCCCCGGAATTTGCTCCACCTGTGGCTTCCATTGTCTGGTTCTCGTCTTCGGGTGTTTCTATTTATAGTCGCATTCTCATTTGATATTGTCATGTGCAAAATATTAAGTTCGGTACATCTTGGTCTTTATTTGTCCCATTGGCTGCGTTTCTGTTCAAATTGAGCAGAGACATGATCCCTCCAACATACCGGAGTTGAGTGTGAACAATTTTTTGTGTTGCATAATGAGTAAGATTAGAGGAACAGAACAGCCCAGTTGACCGTTATGGCAGTCATTAAACCACAACTGGATCAGTTTGAACCTGCTACTGTGCTGACAACATTTGAAGAGCTGCTGGAGATGCTTGATAGTGTCAGCTGAAAATCGTAATGCCGCAAGGAACTTCATGGGCAGAAAGCAGTCATATTACATCAGTATCCAGGAAACCAGAGTGTCTCATATGCCTATCGGCTCGAACACCGGGTGCCATACCCAATGTATTACTGATTCAGAAATTGTAGCCTGTTATACCCATAAGCTGTTACCCCTGATTATAACCTCCCTTCTTAATGATGATACTGGATTTGGATTCTGATGAACATATTGTAATGGCTCGTTTGTTATCTGTACACCATGTGCACAAATTGAAATTATTGACTACTTATCATCATGAAGAGTAATTGGTATACCTATTTCCCGGCATTTTGGCATTTGTTTGATTTCATTGACTGAATTGTGAGACATGACAATTTGTCTGTGCATGTGCAAGGGTCATACAGGCCATACAAGAGTTCAAGACTCCACAGTGGGTTGATTGATGTGTGATCAACGTGATATCTTCCTGCTTCCTACAGATAATCGAGGACATGCAATGTCAATTAGCGCCAACATCCATTAACAATAATTCAGTCAGTGGTGGCATACCAGTCATAGAAGGACTAGTCAATGCGCGATGCGAATCTGTATGAATGACCACCATCATCTTGCTTTCATCTATATATCCAACTATATCAGTCTGCATTCAAACCTTGTGCACATGGTCATCATTCGGAAAATTGCTTATGTTAGGTCATGAAAATCGAAGAGAGAGTCGATGGAGTATCTATGAATTTTGGTCTCGCAGGTTCATTGGGAAGCGATTTGCTCACTGTTATGCATAACTGAAATAGTGGCAGCCTTCATGTGCACAAGAGAATGCAACATGGTAACAGCACCATCCTGAATTTGAGCGTCAAAGGAGCGTCAATGATTTTTTGACATGTCAGCAACCTTATTTGGAAGCAATTTGCTAGCTGTTATCCATGATCAACATATTGGCAGCCTTTATAGGCAAAACAGACAGCGACAGGGTAACAGCCACAACCTGGATATGTGCGTGAACAAAGCTTGAACAATTTATGGCTTTAAAAGCAAGTTAATTGGGAAACGATTTGCTTGCTGTTATCCATAAACAACCAATTGACAGCATTTACAGACAAAGGGATAGTAATACGGTAACAGCCACAGCCTGAATATCAGTGTCAATGCAGCGACCACAATTTTTGGTCTTGTATGTAAGTTAAATTGAATGTGATTTGCTTGCTGATATGCATAAGTGACGCATCAGCAGCCTTTCTATATGAAAGAGAAAGCGACACGGTTACAGCCCTTGTCTGGAAATCAGCGTCAACGAAGTGTAACCAATTTTTTGTCTTGTAGGTAAGTCAATTGGCAAGCGATTTGCTCACTCTTATCCATAATCAACATATTGGCAGCCTTTATAGGCAAATGACACAGTGACACAGTAATAGCCAGAATCTGAAAATAAGCATCAACAGAGCGTCAACAATTCTGGGTGTTGCATCTTGGATAATCCATGGGCTGTCCTATGGCTTGTACCCATAATCTAAGTATTGGCGGCCTCTATAGGCAATATGGTCAATGTCGATGTCCATACACCTAATAATGAGCGTCAACAGATCGGCAACAGAGCATCAACTATTTTGGCTGTTGCACATTGAATAATCCAAGCACTATACTAAGGCTTTTACCCATAATCGATATATTGGCCGCCCTTTATAGGCAATCTGGTTAATGTCGTTGTCGCTATACCCAAAAATGAGTATCAACAGAGCGTCACCAGAGAGTCAACAGAGCGTCAACCATTTTGGCTATTGCATCTTGGATAATCCAAGGGCTATGCTACGGAATTTACCCATAATAAATATATTGGCTGTCTTCATAGGCAATATGGCCAATGTCATTGTCGCTTCACCTAATAACGAGAGTCAACAGAGCGTCAATGATTTCGGGTGTTGCATCATTTATAATCCAGGGGCTTTGCTATGGCTTTTACTGATAATCGAAATATTGGTCACCTTTATAGGCAATATGGTTAGTGTTGTTGTTGCTACACCTGAAAATGAGTGTCAACATAACATCCACAGAGCTTCAACAGAGCATCAACGATTTTGGGTGTTGCACCTTTTATAATCCAGGGGCTATGCCAAGGCATTTGCCTATAATCGAAATATTGGCCGCCGTGATAGGCCATACGGTTAATTTTGTTGTCGCTACGCCTAAAAGTGAATGTCAACAGAGCGTCAACAGAGCGTCATCAATTCTGGGGGTTGAATCTTATATACTCCAAGGGCTTTGCAAAGGCTTGTATCTATAATCAAAGCATTCGCCATCTTTATAAGCAATATATTTAATGTCCATGCTGGTACACCTAAAAATGAGCTTCAACAGAGCATCAACAGAGTGTCAATCGACCGTCAATTGAGCGCCAACAGAGCATCAACAATTTTGGGAGTTGCATCTTGCATAATCCAAGGGCTACACTGTATCATTTCCCCAGAATCAAAGTATTGGCCACTGTTATGGGAAATATGATTAGAGTCGATATTGCTTCGCCTAAAAATCAGTATCAACTGAGTGTCAGCAGAGTGTCAACAGTTTTGGGCATTACATTATGTACAATCCAAGTGTTATGCTACGCCATCTATCTATAGTGAAAATTTGGCCACTATTAGTTATAGTACGGTTAATGTCAATTTTGCTACCCTCTTGATTGGAGCCTCCACAGAGCTTTAAAGATTTTTCACTATGTAACTAAGGTATTTGGAAAGGGATATACTTGCTGTTATGCGTAACCAACATATTGGCAGCCTTTATCATCAAATGAGCAAGTGACAAGGTAACTTCTCCATCCTGAAAATAAATGTAAATGGAGTCTTAATGATTTTTGGTCTTTTAAATAATTAAATTGGTATGTAATTTTCTTGCAGTTATCCATAACCAACATTTTGGCAGTCATCATAGGCAAACAAGAAAATCACACAGTCATGGCACCATTCTGAAAATAACCATCAACCTACTGTAAGGGCGCGTACGCCGGCGCTCGGCAGGATAAGGATATAGTATGGTATACGGTTGCACACTGGCGCGAGTGAGATCAAGTGTAGAAGTAAGTGGTAAGATATTCGGTACGGAGCTAAGTCTCCGTCGCGATGTCAATATAAGGTTGGCGGTTACCCGGCACTGGACACCTCACGTGACCGTCCGGCAACCCTAACCACGCACGCTTGACAACGCCGTTACCTCATCCCCCTCTTTTAGGGCAGAACTTCCGGGCAGCTAAGTACAATTAGAAACAAGAACATCCTGCATACACGCTCGTACGATCCCGTAAGTCCAACAACTGATCAGTACGTCCAGGGTGACCTTCCGGCGCATGGGAAAACTCCACCTCCAATTGACTGGATTTCCGGAGGCGGTAAAACCCGTGCCGACGCCATTTGTACTGGACCGGGTCCTGACAAGAGAATAAAGAAGGAAATGCCCAATTTGACCTCGTCTCCATTTCTCCATTCCCGTCAATTCCTCCACTTCCAAGATCCGACTTCCTTCATCTCCGCGGCTTATTCGGGTGGTCTTGGTGAAACTCGTCGATTAGTTCACGAGCATTCTCGAGGTTCTCGAATGGCTCCCAGCTTGTGCCTATGTGGCTGTATCCGGCCCACTGAACGAGGTAGTGTAACTTCCGGTAACGCTGCTTAGAGTCAAGAATCCGTTCGACCTCCCATTCCTCCGAATCGTCGACTATTACTGGATGTGGTTCCGAGGATGGTTGTACTACGACCGGCGGTGTGTAGTGATCGAGCTGTGACCCATGGAAGACGTTGTGATTCCGCATTGTTTTCGGCAAGTCTAGTTTGTAAGCATTCTTATTGATGATCTTACTTACCGTATACGGTCCAGTGCGCTTGTAGTCCAGCTTCTTTGACGGTCTAGTCTTTCGGAAGTGTCGGGTCGAGAGCCACACTTTGTTCCCGACTTCGAAGGTCACGTCCTTTCCGCCAGCGTATTTAGATTGCCTTGCCTGGGCTTCCAACAAGCTCTCCCGGAGGAGCCGGTGAGTCTCTTCCATTCCCGATACCGTTGCGTCCGGCAGTATTTCCGACCTCATATTTGATGTGGCTTTCGGTGGCTTGAACTGCATTTGCGGGTGGTAGTGGTTGTTGGCCCAGAATGGCATCATTCGCGTTGAGTGGTGGACGGAATTGTTGTAAGCAAACTCTGCTAAAGGTACCAGTTCTACCCAGTTGTCCTGCTCGTAGTTGCAGAAGGCCAGTAAGTACTGCTCCATGGTCTGGTTTTGTCACTCCGTCTGGCCATCGGTCTGTGGATGAAACGCGGTCGACAGCCAGTGATTGATGCTTAGGTGAGAGCAGACTCGTTTCCAGAATCGGCTGGTAAACTCCTTCCCGCGATCGTTTACAATATTGTCCGGTACGCCGCGTTTGCAGATCACGTGCTCGAAAAACATTCGTGCCAGCTCTGGTGAGTCGATATCTTTCCTGCAGGGGAGGTAGATTGCCATTTTTGTCAGTCGATCGACGATTACCAAGATTCCCGAATACCCGGAGGCAGTTGACTCAGGGAGGTCCGTGACGAAGTCCATGGTAACTCCTTCCCAAGGTCGTGTCGGTGGTGGGAGCGGCATGTTTGTGCTGTGATGGGCGTGTCGTGGTGCCTTGATCCGGTGGCATAGTTTGCATCCGGCGATGTATTTTCGTACGGTGGCGTCCATTGAGGGCCAGTAGAATTCCCGAGATACTAATTTGGCGGTTTTAAGAGCTCCGAAGTGGCCGGATTCTGGATTGTCGTGGAAAAGGCTTATGACTTTGTTGCGAAGCAGGTCATCCTTTGGTACATATATCCTTCCTTCGTAAGTGAGAGCTCCGGTAGTGACTTTCCACTCGTTACTCGAGTCTTCCTCTAGTTCATCTATTCTTTGCAGATCAGGAATATCGACGATTGGGGTGCCGACAATCCTGCGCTTCACGTCGGCAGCCAACGCGTTGATAGCCTGGGCTGTTTTGATTTCCTGAAGGAGGTCATCGTACGGTACAACGGTGTTAGTCGCCAAGGTTGCCAGTAGCCTCGCAGTCGGTCTCTCGTAGCCTATCTCATAGTCAGAAATTCTTGATGGTCCATCGGCCGGGTTCTTCTTGCCTTCCAAGGGTTCGATGACAAAGTCGTAAGAGGATAGGATTTCTGCCCACCTTGCCTGTTTTCGGGAAAGCACTTTGGAGGTTTGGAATTACTCCAGATTCTTATGGTCGCACTGGATCAGGACCTTGTGATTAGCACCCTCGAGATAGTGTCTCCATTGTTTCATTGTCTCGACAATCGCCAAGAGCTCCCGATCGTACGTGTCGTAGTTCTGTTCAGCGGGAGAGCATTATCGAGAGTAGAAATTGACTGGGCGAAGAATCCCGAATCCGTCGTACTGGTTGAGGATGCCGGCGATTGCGAAGCCGCTTGCATCGGTCTGCAGAATGATCGGTTTTTGCGGGTTGAAGTGCTGGAGGATCAGTGCTTCGGTAAAGGCCTTTTTGAGCTTTCGAAATGCTAGTTCGGCATCCCGAGTCCATTCCCACTTCCGTGAGCCCTGTGTCTTTAGCAAGTTTGATATGGGAGCCATCACCTTTGCATATTTGCGAATGAATCTTCTGTAGAAGTTTGCGAAGCCAAGGAGCACTTGCACATCCCGAACTGATGCCTGGGTCGGCCAGTCTTCAATCGTGGATATGCGGTCTGGCTCCATGCCGATCCCATCCGAATTGATGACAAATCCGAGAAAGCCGACTTCCCGAACTCCGAATTGGCACTTTTCGGCCTTGCAATATAGCCCGAATTCCTGTAGGCATTGCGGCACTGTTCGGACGTGGTCTTCGTGCTCCTTCTCATTGGTCGAGTAGATGAGTATATCGTCAAGGTAACACACGGTGAAGTCGTCAATATAGGGCCGTA
>Ga0307512_10000642_pt1 | contig 51690 bp, 50 predicted proteins | sample 14_EM_MG_FD_200267 | JGI IMG/M metagenome (GOLD analysis project Ga0307512, IMG submission 200267) | Populus trichocarpa ectomycorrhiza microbial communities from riparian zone in the Pacific Northwest, United States - 14_EM | ecosystem: Host-associated > Plants > Roots > Unclassified | place...
CAATTGATGCATCATCACAAATGCCAATTTGCCTATTCATTCCTCCGGCGATGCAGGAGCCATCACCATGTTCTTGTCGGCATCTGATTTCTATATGGTATTGAGCTTGGGACACGATACGCAGGGGTTAAAGCTTACGGGTGCAACACACTTGGATTGCTGAATTTGTGACCAATCGGGCATTGGGGCGGGTGGGAGGGACGGAATGCGTTCGTGTGTCTGCGGTTTCTTTGAATCTAGCCTCATATGACTACTCCCTGGTCGAGAAGTCACTTGCGGCATTTGCAATTTTCCAGGGACGCTATCAAGAGTCTCCAGAGGCTCACTAAATGTCATCGGCACAGATGACGCTGCATCATCTGCCGTTTGAAGTTGAACAACGGCCAGAACCTTCAATTCAGTCATCCCGTACTTCTTATCCCTCTCACGGAAGTTGTCGGCCGCGTCTCCCCAGCCTGGTTGCGTCAATTCGTCAAGCTTCATCTGCTTCTGCCGAAAACGCTCCATGCGATACTGTACTGTTTTGGAGATTGTGCCCATCACCCACCTGGGTTCGTCATCTTCACCAAGCTTGCCCCCTGCAGGATCATCTTTTTCATCATCCTCGTCTTCCATATCCTCCCCATCGTCGGAACTTGCAAGATCGCTCAGACTATCTCTGATGGCGTCCAACATCTCCTGAAATGTTGGTTCAGGCTTGGTGGTTGTCAATCCCGCCTTTTCAGCATTTCTCAGATCATCCTGCTTCTGTTCAATTGCTGTCTCTGCGTCTTCAACTGGCTTTCTTGCCACAGCAGTGTCTCTTTCCAAATAACCCTCAATCAATTTCTCCTTCTCTTCGTTGCTTAAGAAGTGTTATTCTCATCGTTTCCCTGCTGCCTGCTTCTATTGGGATCGCATGGTACGCAACGCTCCAAGGGCTCGGACCCGGCCTGGTTCCAAGCTGCTTTTGCCCTGATTCGCTTGATGATGTCATCGTGTGGAATGCTTTGTCGATTTACTGTATTTGCCTGCCGGTAGTTGCCAAAGGTACCTTTTCGAAACGTTGACCTTGAATTTTGTTTTGACTTTGTTGATGGACGAGATGATGGATATTGCAAGATATGGACCAAATAGAGGTAAGCTGCGTCTTGTATGTCGAGGTTGGTACTCATAATCGACTTGAACATTGCAAAATCTGCGTTTTGACCGGCACAACATTGGGAATAGCAATGCTAACTGTACATCATGACCTAATGTTTAGCGTCCGTATCATGTAAGATCCCAGGGATTTGTTAAGACAAACAGCAGCTGACGTCCTTTCCAACAAAGAATGAACCCGTTTCATCCCACAAACACGAGATTTAGACGGCCGATCACCGTGATTGATCCCTGTAAACGAATACACAACATCAGACCGACTTGGTGCACATCGTAGAACGGTTGGCAACCTGTGCAACTGGCAGCTATGCGCAACGAGATTCATCTTGTGTACAATGAGCAAGTTGGCTGTTACGCATGCTATTTTGACTTAAAGCTAACTATAAATTCCTCAGAACTTCCCACTTCTTTGCGTTATCTTCTTCCTCAGGACTTCCCACATCGTTTCGTTATCATCATCTCTTCACTTCCACAGCAGCAAATCATGGCTCCACAAACACCTTAGCAAGTTGAGCATGGAACTGAATTGAGCAGAACGACGGGTGCTTCTGCAAAGGCGCCTCCCACTGAAACCCAACTACAACGCAGACACCACTTAGCTCACCGCGACGCTGCAAATGTAGCCACCGAAAACATGACCCTGGACGCACTGTTACAAATTGTCCATTAAACCGGAAGCAACATAAACAAGAAGCAGTACACCACCGGATGTGAGTATAGTCGAATCGAGGTAGACGACTGTCAACTGAAGATATAACATGCAGCTGGTGTACGTAGAGCGCTGCGTGACAAATCTCTAGCCGCCCGTAATGGGAAACCTCCAGGGTCAACCAATGCATTTGTCGGCACAGTCCGCAAAATCAAGCATCATGTTGTTGTCAGCTCTGGGAATGTCGCAGACGAAGTAAGTGACAAGAATCCCCGAGAGTGGACCAAACAGGCTTTAACCAGATTAGAGGATGCTACGGAAGCGTATATGGTTGAGGTAATGGCCGAATCTACTTTGCTGATGCAGCAACTAATTTCCTTATAGGTTTTCAACATGTCTGCAACTATGGCAAGGAAAGGAGGTCGGGTACAGCTAGAACAGTCTGACATGCGCCTGGCTTTGAATATTGCCAAAATGGCCAAAGGGGGGTTTTCATGCACCGCAATAGAGGAAAGGCAATGCCTAATCAAGAAACCTCGTGCCGAAGTTCGAGAAGAGAAGAAGCGGGGAGTTGAGTTTGCTGGGGATAACAATGTGAAGGCTTGGATGGAAAGACACCTGGTTATGCTTTGGGAAAATCAGACGGACCACTGCCTTCCTTGCCAAAATGGCACAGGACAGAATCCCCAGACACGCTGGAGATGCAAAGGCAATGGTTCTCCTCCCCCAGAGCGACTCAGACAGCCGACACCAGAACCGCCACCACAGCCACCCGAAAGGCCAATTGTTCCACCCTGTAACAATGAGGCAGCTCATCGGTCCGAAATCGAAGGTTTGCCACCCGGATATGTGAATATTCATACTCGTCTTCCCAGTGCTCAATTTTTCAATCATGCTGCATATGCCAAGGATCACAAGCGTGAAAAAGATTTTGATTCAGATTTGCTGACTGATGAAGAAACATCCACTGGTTAGTACACTATCTGCTCCATGGTATTGCAGCTGACATCCATTTTGCAGACAACAGCGGCCGATTGAGCGAACCTGACAGTGAAGATGAGCATTGATCGAATGAAACGAGATTTTTGAGTGTAATATTATCTACAATTAGCAGACACTGTGAACTATATTTTAAATATTTATATTTATTATTAAAGAACAATGTTTTGATGAAGGAGAAAGTGTATGAAGACGGTACAAAGGCTGCCAAAACACCATTAATGATATATTACGGCAAAATAAATGATAACATATTGTGGATATGCCCATTGCAAAATGAGCATCAACAGAGCGTCCATGATTTTTGGTCTTGCATTATTGGTAATCTGCTTGGCGATCGGCTGAGACCATTCATAAATTGGGTATTGGCTGGCTTTATAGGCAAAAGAGCGAGCCTCACGCTCCCTACCCCATTCTGAAATTGAGTGTCAACGATTTTTGGTCTTGTAAGTCGGGTAAGTCAAAAGCGATATGGTCGTTTCTATTTATAATCAAAGTATTAGCCGCCTTTATAGCGAAATCAGATAGCGACACGCTCCGTGCCCCTTCATGAAGATGGGTGTCAACGGAGCGTCAACCATTTGTGGCCTTTCATCATTGGTAATCACAGCGTGATGCATTTGTCATTGTGTATATATGATGTTCTGACCGTTTTTCTAGGCTATAAGGGTCATGAACTCTTTGTGGCATCATTGTACATAAAATCAGTTGTTACTGTCTTGGAGGCTGTCGCGGGAATGTCACTTGCTTACCTGCCTAGAGAGGCTGCCAATTTCTCCTAATAGAGGTTTCCAATCATCCGCCCCTTACATTACCCAAGATGTGAGACCTCAAATCGTTGACGCTCATTTGACGCTCATTGTCATGATGGGGCAGGGAGCCTGTCGCTTCTGCTTCTTCCTATATAGGAGGCGAATACCTCAGTTATGACTAGCTGCAACCAATGCCTGCTCTGATTACCCAGAATGCAAGACCTAAAATTGTTGACCCTCAGTTGATGCTCATTTCCAGGTTAGGGCAGGGAGCGTTTTTCTACATATTTTGATCACAAAGGCAGCCAGTTCATCCAAAAAGAACATCGACTTACCATCGTTAATATTTTACAATTAACAGTAAGATATCTGAATGTGACCATAAATAGCACGACCCGAAATGCAAAACCGGAGATTGGACCCAACAGGTCTAGCCAAACCCGGCGAATCCCACAGGCTGACAGGTACAGGGCCGTGTTTGGACTCCCAAGAAGCAGCGGGTCGGGTGTTTGGATGGTTCTGGAACCGAACCAAACTGTTTTTCCTGTCCAAACCCAGACCGCTGGTGGGTCACCTGGACCTGTTGCTAACACTCAATGTGGGGTCATTGCAAAATCTAAATACCAGCTCTCCTTCGATGCAACCTCTCACTTCATCACAGCATTGTAATACTATTCTCTATTGCAGTCATCATTGTTGCAGCCATGGTTGTTTTGGTCAGTGCTGCACTCTCCATACATGCACAGCTTGGTCAGTACCATGCAATGTGCCCCACATTATGGTATCTGTATCACTACTGGGTATTCCTGCAATTGATGCGGCAGCTAGCATGGTTTACATGCTTCAAACTGCTACCATTGTTGGGACTGCTGCTGTTATGGGTCATTTGGGATTTCTGAAGCTGCTTCCAATTATTGCTCTTCACTTGCAACTTGAAAAATGTCGCCGCTTCCTCCATATAGTCCGTATACTGTAACTGCACATTATTTCCTTCCTAATTCCTAACAACCATGCCTTGTTTATCACCGAGGGTGTCGATCTTGTATTACATCAACTACCTGAGACTCTTCCATATATCATCCTCAGGTACACATCTCATCAGGTTCCGGATCTGCAGATTCATTGACATTGTTCCCACATCAGAATGTGAGCTATCAGTATCAGTACAATGTTTGAAGTCATTCACATACCCCCAGAACTTCAATGTGTTGTCCAGTGCATTCTCCCAATTGCTCAATTTCCCAGCTAATATCTCATCTTGCACAGCCCACACATTGAACTTTACCTATGACTTGTAGTCCTCCTTCAGCTGACTCCACAGTTTGTTTGATTCTGACAGAAAACATTATCACTGCTTTCAGGATCTCTGCATTCTGTGGAGAGTGGTAGACCATACAATTAAATGCTGCATTTTACATCTGCTATACTCAGTATTCTCCATTGTATCTTGTGCTTCCACTGTACCATCGACTATTCCATGAACATGCATGCAGTTGAACAATATCCCAATGTCCATTCTCCAGCTCTTGTAGGCTGTAGGATTAAACTTCTGCAGAAAAATTGCTATTGACTCAGCAATCTTGTCATCTGGATATGCTTCAAGTCAGTCAGTACCCATGCTATTGTTTCTCAATGGCACTGCAAACTTGGGATCCAAATTGTTTCAAGCACTTCAGAAGAGGCAAATGCCCAGGCATATAGTCCGTGATACCATCACATCAGCAACAACTCTAGTTTCCGTCAGAAACACCCGGGTGTTCCGGAGAGCTCTGACCGCTCTGACAGAACCTCGTACCCTCTGCCAGAGAATTACACGCAACCTGTCGCCCAGGCGATGGGTCACATAGCATACGTACCTCCTTTACTTTGTGGCGGAGTTAACGCACCATCAGAACAACACGTGTGTTACACTCTTCGCAGGGGCTGCAGTTATGCTGAAGCCGTTTACACAACACCTGGCGATGTTAAATCATAGCTACTACTTATCGTTCAACGATTTTCAAAACATATGCGTTCAGTTTGTATTCTCATCTACGTATCTATATAGCTACCTATCTACACACGGTATATCTGGACTGACAGCACGCGGTGATTGTCAGCAATTCGAGGTGCGCCGGAAGATGATGAGCGATTGAAGTCAGCCATACACTCCGCGGCCGTGATCGAGCGAGTTTGGAGATGCACTTGGAGGCCGGGATGGAGTGAACGCAGAGATGCGCTGGGAGGCCATGATCGAGCGAGTTGGAGATGCACTTGGAGACCGAGATTGAGTGAACTCACAGATGCACTTGGAGGCCGTCATCGAGCGAGTTTGGAGATGCAATTGGAGACCGAGATTGAGGAAACTCAGAGATGCACTGGGAGGCCGTGATCGAGCGAGTGTGGAGATGCAATTGGAGGCCGAGGTCGAGTGAACACAGTGATGCACTTTGAGGCCATGATCGAGCGACTTTGGAGATGCAATTGGAGACCAAGATTGAGTGAACTCAGAGATACACTCCGAGGCCGTGATCGAGCGAGTTTGGAGATGCACTTGTAGCAGAATATGATAGAGCGAGATTGGAGGAGTACTTGGAGGTGGTCGATCTGGAGGCGGTCGATGGGAGACGCGCCAGGTGCTGAGACTCTCTTCATCGGTTAGTTAACTCGAAACCGTGGGAATGTGACGAGGTGACTTTACCTTTGACACTCTTATGGAGAACTGGCTGGTGGCAGTCGATTGGTAGGGAGGTACGCCGGAAACTGAATCTACATTCAGCGGTCAACTCGAACTCGAGAGAATGAAGGGACAACAGACAATCTTCGGTGAATGCTGTACTCGGTGTATGCTGTACTCGGTGTATGCTGTACTCGGTGTATGCAGTACTCAGTGTGTGCTGCACTTCGTGTGTGCTGCACTCAGTGTTAACTCATGATCATGGCATGGAGAGATAGAGAGGGATGACTTAACTTTGTGTTGTTGTGATTATGGTAGAGTTGTGGACGAGAAAGAGAGAGATGGGAGATGATAATAAGAATGCTATGGAGGATACGAGCGGCTATGATAAATCAGGGGAATGACTTGCCTGATTGGGTTTAGAAGACCTCGTATCGGTGTTGTTACCCGCCGCATCGGGACTTGTATCTGCCGTATCAGGGATGGTCAACTGACTCGCACACGATATTCTCTAAGTCCCAGTTTCTCATGATGATTTCCCCCGTCTCCTCTGATCTCTCTCTTTCTTGTGCTCAACTCTACCATCACCTTAGAACACGAAGTTAAGTCATCCCTCTCTATCTCTCCATGCCATACTCATGAGTTTACACCGAGTACAGCATACACCAAGTACAGCATCATCCCAAGATCGACAGTCTCCCGCTCCCAGCCAGTTTCTGATCCAATTACAAGTTAACCAATGAATAGAGTCTCAGCTGCCATCGCACCTCCCTCCAAATCGACCCCCTCCAAGTACTCCTCCAATCTCGCTCGATCATAGCCTGCAAGTGCATCTCCAAACTCGCTCGGTCACAGTCTCAGAGTGCATCTCTGAGTTCACTCGATCCCGGCCTCCAAGTGCATGTCCAAACTCGCTCGATCACGGCCTCCAAGTGAATCTGTGAGTTCACTCAATCTCGGTCTCCAAGTGCATCTCCAACCTCGCTTGATCACGGCCTCCCAGTGCATCCCGGAGTTCACTCCATCTCGGCCTGCATGTGCATCTCCAACTTCGATCGATCACGGCCTCCAAATATATCGTTAAGGAGCGACGGTGGCTGTATGGAGATACAGGGGTAACGGAGGTGAAGTGAGTGACGCGGAGTATCTATTCGGGAGACCCCGGGGTAGATAGACAGCATCTCATTTTCATCTCATCTTGTTATACAACGAAAATATACATTCTATCTTTCCCAACTTTTGGTCTCACTCGCTCTTGCCATGGATCCACGCAATAGCGTGGATCCTCACGGCCGGGTAGTATCTTATCTTCTCACCTTCTTCTTATGCTCCATGAGCTTAATGTAGAAGGAACGCGAGGTGAGATTTTCGCAGCGTCACGAATTGCATTGTAATCCCGATGCGAGCGTGTACCCAATGAACCCATTCCGACGTATGGTTACAGTTTGCAACAACACCAGAGTGTTTGTTTACAATAGGAGACCGACAGAGCGAGAAGAAATGGCGAAATGGCAATCGGAGGGCGATATGCAACACGATGCGTGGTATTGACACCGGGTGCTGAGTAATCCGCCACCGGGGTGTCTCTGACGGCTCTGATGGAGCGCGTCCACTCTGACGGAGCCATTCCGCCCGGACGGAAATGTTTTGCTCTGATGCACCACTATTCTTTGATTTCTTTATTGATCTGTACTCACTGACTGTTTCTCGGAGTCTAATCGACATGTATACAAGAAATTCAGTGCATTCAGCCCTGGCATACTATACTCTAAACTAATCAACCTCAAGACCACACTCAAATCTGTCCGCACAATGTGTGGGAGGTTTGCTTCTGGCTTGCAGTCTATATTACATTTGGCTGATTGAGTTCTCCTAATCTTGGCCACAAAGTGCATCCCCAAACTTGCTCAGTCACAGCCTTCAAGTGAATCTCTACATTAGAATAATCATCCGCAAAAAGCATCTGTATATTTACACATCCATGTCTTCCTGGTGTTTCTCTCAGTTCCCTTAGTTACCATCTCCAGTTACATCTTCAATTGCACTCCAGCACCATCTGTAGCTGGTCCAGAAGATCATGTGTATATATATAGATACATAGATACATAGATACATAGATACACAGATACATAGATACATAGATACATAAATGCAGAGAAATATATATACAGATATATAAATGAGAATACAAATTGAGTACAGAAGTGTAACATTATTGAGTCACATGCAGTTACTACAATTACCAGGTCAACCAGCAGCGATTCAACATACTCCAATGCTTGTCACCTGTATTCTATGTTACTGCCAAACTTGTAACCTACATTCCCAGGTGATACTGCATTTGTTGCTAGTATTCATATATTCTTGCAAATTTGTTCACAGCTCATCCAGGTGCATCTGATGTTCAATACATCAGTTCTGTTAACCCCATGACTTAACCATTATATGATTGAGATCTGAACACTCCAACACTCTCCCAGTTGTTTCAAGGTACGGAAATGCATTTTGCGGATGTCTCTTCTGCACTGTCACTTAGATTTAGACTGCTGAAACTCAATTCTATAGCACCTAACATTATCTCATTAGATATTCTGTGACCTTTGTAACTGACTTATGCCAACTGGATCCCTTGCAATCATCGTTCAAATGCATTGTCAATTTTGTAACCATCTTATGTATATTATAGGGAATCATATAACCAGTGAGCAAAGACTCTGAAAGTAGTCATTATCAGCACAACAATTGTTGATTAGTTTATTTAAACCCTATCAAGATAGTACTATCTTAAATCATATTGGTCAACCATTCTGATCTGGTGTGAACTGTTTCAACAAGTTCAACTGCAAGTAAAATAAACCAACAATTGGCTCAATCTATCTGAAATGAAATAGAGAATCTGGCTCAATAACTGTTTGAAAAATGGCATGTGTGATATTGTATACTGTGACATAATTTCCATGGAGTATAAGCTGGCTGTTAACAATGTTGTCTTAATCCAAGCATAGCTCTTGTATAATTCTTTTCAATACATTCATATTACTTCTTCTGGATGTGTGATCCAGATCAAATGTTTTGAAGTTATACATTATTCAATGGCTCTGTATAATCAATTACAGAGATATTGGAGAATCGGCTGTCTAGAATGTTGAAAGTTTCATGACCGGATTGACTGGGTTAAATATTGTCTATCCATAGGAGTACTACAGGGTTATTCCAGGAAGATGTACAATGACCTGTGTCCAATACTCTGAAGCTGAGCTGGCAAGATCATACTTTTGGTAAGAATGCTATCTTTCCAATACTTGGTTGATCTGATCACTAGATAGAAACCCAAAGCAGTAATGTACTCTGCATTAGTATCCATACTTATTGGAGCTGACTATAATACACATAGACTCTGAAGTATGGTTGACATAGTGACTTCTATTGTATTGGTGCTGATTCTGTAGAATCTGGTAACAGTCCAAAATGTTGAATTAGATGAAGAATAGTAATATTGTCACCTGTTGGATTAGATTTTGGTGTGAAGCTTCAGAATTTGCATAAAGAGTCCATATTACAGTCTTATATAATACTGTTCTTTCCAATCAATAGATGGCTTCTACAGCTTATGTGAAGGTGTGTGATGCAAATAATAAGCAACTTACAATACTCATTGACTGTTAGTATTATTTCTGTCACCTGCTACTAGATGACTATGATTCTTACAAGGAGTTACAGTAGAAGTTGTAAGTATATCTAATTATGCAGATTGCCATTGTTATGACTATTTTCCTGTCAAATAGCTGAAGCTTGAATATCTTTAGTAGTGGGAGGCCATACAGAATAATGTTCTGAGGAATCCACCTCAGAGAAAATACATACTGATTATTGAATAACTGCAAATGATTTGGTGAAAATAAGTCAATAAACTCTGGTGAAAACTTTGCCATAAGAAATTCACTTTTCACCCTCCTGGCTAATACTAATATCAATCACTCATATTGATCTGGAGTTAGATTTGTGAAAAATATTATAAAGATTGCTGTGAATTGGAGGATAATACTCAGGTACTTCTCTGTAGTTATAATGGATGTGAGTTATAAGACATATATATATTTATCTATTACCAATATTATGCTGGATGTCTGGAATTTCAACTCCTCTTTGTTAGCATCTGCAAGCAAATGGAATTACAATTCATTTGCTTTCATTCTAAGCTATTGAACATGATGTATTGTCTATAGCAGAGTTGGCTCTTTCCCACTCAATCCTGACTAGGATTCTCCTGAGACAGCAGATATAGGGGTCAGATTAACATCTGAATTTGTTGGATTAGCTTTGGCACCTGCAGAAAGTGGTTTGAAGGCCGCACTGTAGGTTATTAACATGGTTCTAGTTGTCGGGATTTACAGTGTGGTGATGTCTCAAGGCCCTTTTGCCTCACATTTTCTTGCATTTCAATTTGGCATAGGTTGACTCAATCCAGCTTAATCTGTCTTAGCCTGGCTTTCAATGTGATGTATGCCACATACACGTTGATTTTATACTACCACACACTAGACAAGGACCGGGGTACGAGGCAATACTAGAGCAGTTTGTGGTTTTGACCTGCTGACAATTTCGAGGTTAGAGCATAGTTACACAGCATTCAAAACGTGCACTCTTGGCTCTCACCATTAGCATTGACATCCTACTTCTCAACATTATCGTATTCTATCACTCTGATATGTCTGGGATTCACCCCTCGAGAATACCATATGTTGAAGACCATGATGTACGTTTCCCCTCAGATGAGGACACAATGATGAGTCCTAAGTTGTTTCGGTTTATAGGAGATGTGTGACCAGATCAACTACAATCATGTTATCCCGACCACTTTGAGACTAGGAATCGCTCCGGAAAAAGCTTCTGCTATTCTCTCGCAGATACACCGGAAAAGGAGGGCGGCGGCAATCGTGGTACCTACAGATGATGGACGGGTACGAATGCGCCTCCGTGAACTTGGAGAGCCTATCACATTGTTCGGAGAGGGACCTGGCGATCGACGGGACCGACTGCGAGAGTTATTGTATCAGAGGCAAGAGGGCATAGTAACTAGTTGTGGAGTTGATATGAAAATGATGGATACTGGAACGCCTTTTTCGGACGACGAGCACGGCGACAATTCCGACGATGAAGAGTTTTACACCCCAGGCGAGCTAGAATTATTATCTGCCCGGAAAAAGATAGCCGTATATTCGTTGACCCGCGCACAAGAAAGAGTCGAGAGGCAAAAGTTAGAGGCTGCACTGCCACTACAGAAGCACATCAAACATCGTCGAACAATCAAGGAGTACCTTGGCGGTTATCAAGTCCTGGGATCTCAGATTGCCGGTGATCGACCTCTGTCTTTGGCCCGATTTTCCCCTGACGCGAAGCTTATCGCGGCTGGTTGTTGGAGTGGAACAATCAGAATGTTTGCTGTACCGAACCTGGAGCAGAAGGGGCTGCTTCGCGGACATACCGATAGAGTCGGAGGAATTTCATGGCATCCCCAGGCCATCGTTGCAATGTCACCTGAGTTAGCAAATCTGGCTTCGGGTGGAGGTGAAGGGAATATCCACTTGTGGTCACTTTCTAAACCTACGCCAATATCTACTCTCACCGGTCATTCAGCCCGAGTTTGCAGGGTAGAACATCACCCAAACGGCCAATATCTGGCATCTGCGTCCTTCGATACAACGTGGAGACTCTGGGATCTGGAAACACAACAGGAATTGCTACTGCAGGAGGGACACTCTAGAGAGGTGTACTCGGTAGCCTTCCAGGGTGACGGAGCACTTATTGCGAGCGGTGGGTTGGATTCCATTGGTAGGGTATGGGATTTGAGGACTGGGCGGACAATTATGGTTCTCGACGGTCATATTCGAGAGATTACAGGTTTGGCGTGGCATCCAGACGGCTATCGTGTATTAACTTCATCTGGTGATGCATCAATGAAAGTCTGGGATGTTCGGATGGTTCGATGCACCGCTACGATTGGTGCACACAAAAAACTGGTCAGCGACATCCGGTTCTTCCGTGGTGATGGTGCCAGCAGTGGTTTAGCTAGCGGGATGAACACGAAGGGAACCTTCTTTGTGACTAGTGGTTTTGATGGGGACATCAAGATTCACTCTAGTGACGACTGGGCATTCGTGAAAGGTCTCCATGCGCATTCTGGAAACGTAACCAGCGTTGATGTTAGCCTGGATGGGCGGTTTGTTGTCAGTAGTGGACAGGATAGAACTTGTAAACTCTGGGCAAAGGAACATCCGTAGTCATGCTTTGAACGAGGAATTCTGGAGTCGCTAAGCCAAATTTATTGCAGATCTTGAGATAAAACTAGAATGATAGCAGGATCGTGTAAAAATTGAACAGCATAGTAGATTAGACAGACATGTCAAAACCGGAAGCTGTCATTTCCCCACGACATTGTCTCTCACACAAAAAGGTTCTGTGTTTTCATATCAACGGATACATTCACTGAGATTGCAACAACGACAAACACCAACTGTGACAGAATTAAGACTTCGACTCCAATTACACACTCACCAAGACAACGATCTCAAAGTAGCGGCCCCCACACAGTTCTTGAGGAATAGTAAAGTAGTACACAGATCCATCCACTCTTCACAAAAGTGATACCTTCATGCGCTCACGTTATCTTGAGCAGCTAGGTGGAAAAGAAATTTCTCCAGGTCAAATCTGGAGTCGTCGGGATCAGTTACAACTATAATTCAATCTGTTAATTATATTCCCACATAAAACATGTGCTACGCACAGAGTGCCAAACGTACAGTCCCTAGATATCTTGATTGTGTATGTCTTGGCCCATTCTGCTTTCGCCTCATTGATTAATGCCTCCTGCTGCTTCCATTCGACCTGAGCTTGCTGAGCTTTGAAACGCGAGGCGAGGCTGCCCTGGTAGTAAAAGCCATAGGCGGCACCACTTCCAAGAGCAGTATATCGCAGGACCTACAATATGTCAGGGCCCAAAGCGATCAAGGAGGACATTGCCAAAAGAATGCATGCTGTACGTTGACAGTTTGCGATGAGAAATGCATCGAGTCGCGATCACGGTCTAGGAGATTGGTATCAATTCCGTAGGATCGATTAGAAGGTGGATGGAGAATTGAAGAAAGAATCTTGTTTGCATGCAATCGATTCAACTTTTGACATGAACTTCACCGCCGGTTTCCACTCTAAAGTATAGTTCGGAAATGAGGAGAAAAGAATCTTGGGAAGGGGAAGTCAGGCGGGTAATTACTCTCGGCACTACTTTGCAGACACGGAAAAGAGTTCGATCCTAGATCATTAGTTTGGCGTGATGAAATATATTATTCAGGGTACTATGTAGCATAGCACTAGCCCCGATCATCGGCATTTACATTTTAGTATGCGAGGTTAGGGTTGATTTTGCCAAGCACATGGAATTGTATGTCAATATACTTTTGGTAAATTATAAAACATTCAATATCTTTTGTTGACTAAACTTACGCATTTTACCGTCTAACTGCCCATGACCGGGTAACCGCTTAAGCCTGTGCAGGCAACACATAAGCCCCCAATAACACCACACCAAATCTTGTAAACTTTCATAACTAATTTCCAATCAATTTTCATAGTTTAGTAAACTTTGGAGGTATCTGAAGTTTGTAAAGGACTAATAGTAACCAAAGATTGTATAGTGTACAGAGTAAATAAGTATTTACATAAATTATGCAAAAATATACTGGCTTATTCTGTTTTATCGCTCTATAAATAACCTCGGTAACTTTTCATGTATTTTTAATAAACCATAGCTTATTTGCAAAGTAAGTAGTTAGGAATTTCATCTGCTATCTGAAAATTGATTATTATTATATTATAACACTATAATATATATCTACATATATTCAATTTCACTTATACCAAGAGAATACTATACTATTTTCATATATACAAAACTATACTATACTACTATAAAATAAATATTCAACTTATATAAGGATAATAATTATACAAAATAATTATTTTGAATTAATATAACAGAAACAATATCAAGAAAAAGGGAAAAATAACTAGTGTTAGCAATGTGTCCAGGTGACCTGACCGTGGTCAGGGTTCAGACCACCAGAACAAATCAGTTTTATCTCAGACCCGTCCAAAAACCCGACCCGCAACCTCTTGGCAGGCCAAATTCCTACCCATACACATTGATCCGTGTGTTTGGCCGGGTTAGGCTAGACATGTCAGTTCCAATCTCAAGTTCTGCTTTTCAGGTATTTCAATTTATGGTCGCATTCAGATATCCTAACGTTAATCACAAAATATTGACTTTTGCACATTATTGTCTTTTTTGATGTATTGGCCGCCTTTATTATCATAAAAGAGAGACACACTCCCTGCCCTATCCTGAATATGATTGTCAAAGGAGCGTCAACGATTCTTGGTCTTACATCTTGGAATCAAGTCCCCTGCATTGAGCAAATATAGAAAATGCATGGCGCATGGCATTCAGCTCACTTTAGGTGCATTAAGAAGCAAGTTCAGTGTATAATGTCACACCAAGTCCTGGGAAGCCCATGAGCATCATCAGCAATTCAGAGAGATTGAAAGTGTAGACATTTGCAAGAGTCAAATAGTTTGAAAAGAGTGCAATGCTAGAATCAACAAGGTGTTGGCCATGAGACCAGGTTTAGCAACGATACTGGAGAAACTACGTAGTTCATGAAATTTTGATAGTCCTGAAACTGACCTTTCAATAGCAGCAAATGCTTGCTGTATTGATTACGCTGACACCAGGTTGTTGAAACGAATTCATTGACTGTCAAAAAGCCAATGTACAAATTGCAGTACTACTTATTATGGATGTGAAAACACTGTGGGATTCGACACTGCAGTTCACTGGGCGAGCCTATCAATTCCGGGAATTCACCTGCAAGTAGCTGAAGGATCTACAATATCTTGATTCTGGGCTACTGTTGACAACACAAGTTGAATGGAACATCGTCAAGTACGTCACCCAAGATTAAAGGCAATTGCTATACTGAACCCTGTAGATGTCAAAGAGGCATACGGTTACTCTGCATCATGATATCACTGTCTACAATGATTTGTTCGATTACATGGATGGGGTTATGTGAGCTTTAGCTAAGAAGAAGACTCAATGGGAGGAAAATTTATACCTAGCCGTGAAGTTTGCACAACTGAAGCTGTACAAATATTATGCAGAAGTTACTCCAACAATGGGTATGTTTCTCATTTTGTCGCACATCCTTGATCCTTTCTGGAAGTTATGATCCTTTAGGAATTGGAACAAGGCAATGGATATTAATCCTGAGGACAAGACTCCTTATACTACCCAATACCAAGAGGTGTTTCTGAAGTATGTGGAGAATGAATAATGTGCCAAACATAGACTGTTACCAGTCATAAAACCCAAAAGAGTGCCGAGCAACAATCCCTTCCCCACCGTCATGGCTTCTGGATCTGGTCAATCATGTTTTGATCCATATGATATGTCCAGCAATGATGAGGAATACTTAACACCTGAAAATGTGGCTGAAATGACACCCAAATGAAGCGATTGTGCAGCACGCTTAGTGACAGCCACAAGGAGCTGTTTGAATTTGCCACCTGATTCATCAACGAACTGGGAGCACATTTTTATGAATCTTAATGATTACCACTCCGACCCCATTGAGATTAGCTGTACATTGTGGAGACCAGATATCACTGACTAGTGGCATCAACAAGAGGAAATGCAGTCCAAGAACACCGAACAATCCAATACGGAATGTAATATATTCTTTATTATACCACGTGGTGTCGGAGTGGAGGTCAGCTGTTTGCTTGGGGGAGACGTTATCGGCTGGAGGAAGTCAGAATGCCAGACAAGACCCTTGGCAAAAAAGTCAAAGTAAGGCAGTTTGTTCGAGCCATCAATGGCATATTGGCGGGTGCTGACCCAGCTATGGATATGATGACAACTGAAAACGAGTTGTAAAGGAAGACAGTGGCAGAGGAAAGAAATTTGCACAGAATTTCCATGGTCCATGAGTATTTGGAGGTGTGGCAGGGCAGCCAAAACCTATGTGCTACAAAGAAGGAATCTCACACCCAAACCAAACAAATGACAGCCATAGGATGCATTTCAGATACCGAAGAGATTGTCAAAGCATCCTGGTCAAACATTCAACATGATGGTGCTGCTGCATTTAAATTACCAGACAGATTACCTTTGCCACCAGCTTTGTCTGCAAAGGACCTCCCAGGAGGACAAACCCAAGTATTAAATGTCTGCCGAATAAGAACAATCGACCATCACGCAACTGAAAGTGATGAAGATAGTGCAACTGAAAGTATTTCTGACACTGAAAATTGGGTCAACTGGAATGGTGACAGTGAAAATCCAAATGATAGTGAAGACGACTGGGAGGCAGACAATGAATCCGATATAGCGCCTGGGAATGGCATTGAGGATCTGGCAAGTGAATGGTGGCGGAATGTGACTTATGCACTGAATGTTCTCTGGTCGATTCATCTTACATGGAGGTCAACGAAACCAGCCGAAACGGTGTCGATGATGGTCAATGCGATGGATACAAGGAGGAACATCGGAACCAAGAAAATGAAGAACAGAATGCATCAATACTTCTTCACCAGGTTCTCTATGTAGCGTGACTGAGAATGTCATTTAGAGTAATATTATGGGAGAATAGTGAGCAGTCGCATGTTACTTTTGGTTGATAAACAGAAGCATAGCGGGTGAAATGAATCATTGGGTAAGATAGATCAATTTTACTAGAATGAGAGCGAGCAGGGCAAGAATATTACTGGGCTTGGCATTGCGAAAGGGCCTAGTCACAATCAGGCAGAAAGCCAATCAGTAAATTCGAATAAATATCAATCCAATTATCGATGGCAGCAGATTTTGAATGGACAATAAATTAAAATGGGTGTCCACAAAGCATCAACAATTTTTGGTCTTGTAAGTAAGGTAATTGAAAAGTGATTTGGTCGCTGTTATGCATAACTGACATATTGGCAGCCATTACAGGCAAAAGAGAAAGTAACATGGTCACTGCCCCAGTCTGGAAACGAGTGTCAATGGAGCGTCAACGAGTGTTGGCTTTGCATCATGGTTAATGTAGCTGGCGATTGGTTGCAGACATTCATAAATGAGGTATTGGCCGCCTTTAAGTGCAAAAACAAAAGAGCGACACTCCCTGCCCCATCCTAAAAATGAGAGTCAATGGAGCTTCATCAATTTTTGGTCTTGTAAGTGAAGTAATTGAAAAGCGATTTGGTTGCTGTTATGCATAACCAATGTATTGGCAGCCTTTATAGGCAAAAGAGACAGTGACAAGGTCACTGCCCCATTGTGACAATGAGCGTCAACTCAGCGTCAATGAGTTTTGGCTTTGCATCGTGGGTAATCCAAGTGGTAATTGGTTGCAGACATCCATAAATGAGGTATTGGCTGCCTGTACGTGCAAAAGCGACATGCTCCATGCCCCAGCCTGAATAGTACCATCAATAGAGCAACATCGATTTTTGGTCGTGTAAGTAACGTAATTCAAAAGTAATTTGGTCGCTGTAAGGTATAACTCAAGTATTGGGAGCATTGATACGCAAATGAGGGAGCGACATGGTCGCCGCCCCATTCTGGCAATGAGTGTCAATGGCGTGTTAACTATTTTTGGCTTTGCATCTTGGGTAATCTAAGTGGCGATTGGATGCAGACATCCAAAAATGAGGTATTGGCTGCCTTTAGGGGCAAGAACTGCAGCGACATGATCCCTGCCCCATTCTGAAAATGAGTGTCAATGGAGCGTTAATGATTTTTGGTCTTGCATCTTGGGTAACCTAACTGTCGCTTTGTCGCATTAATTCATACTGGAAGGAATGGTGGCCATTTCAGGCCAAACAGTGTATGACATCTAGGTTACCCGATCATGAAAATAAGTGTCGACAGAGTGTCAACAATTGTTGGTCGTGCATAATGGGTAATCAAGGCATCGCGCCGATACTTCAGCTCATAACCGAACCATTGACCCCCCTATTAGGCAACAATACAAAATGAAATAGGAAAAACATAGATTTTAAAATAATCAATATTGAAAACTGCAAAACATTCAAAAAGAGATGACTGGATGTTGAATCAGCGATTTTGATAAGATACTATTATCAAACAGCAAAACGAAGAGCATTATATGAATCTACAAATTGACCCGCAGGGTGACCCACTGATAACCAGCCCAATTCAGTCGGTTTGGCAGAATTCCATTGAAACGCTTCTGAATTGACGGTTCCAGTGTGTTGACAACCAGGACTGTCAATTTGGATACAGTTCAGTTTTGACCCCGACCCATACCCAAATTGGTGGTCCAGAACCATTGCTGACACTTGATTTAATATATATCAATATTTGTGACATATTGATTTCATATCATTAATTTGGATCAGATTCAGCCCGAAAATATCCACAATGTACTTATTTTAAAATTCCATTGGAATGTATATAATTAATATGTAGAAGATTTAAATATAATTTATTTTATCTCCAAATATTAGTCCTATATTAACAATCCATGTAATTTACTCCATTATTATTGAATTTACTATGAGAATAGTTTGAGCTACTTTGATTGTATATTATGAACTAGCTGAAAAATATTAAACAAGTGCTTTATTTTCTCAATAGCATAATATTTTATATTTCTCTCAAACTATATCCAGTTTTATATTTCATTATATTATTTATACAATTAAGATATCATATACGGTAATACCAAAAATGATCAAAACTATCAGAATCAATTTAACTTAATACTATATATGTTAATATTATTTTAGGGAGTATTTGAATAGATAAAATATACATAGTCCAGTATTAAGCCTAGATTAAAAGCTATATACAATATTCCATTCAGTGAATAATAAACTGACAAAATTGGAAACTATCTTGTTTTAAGTACCTGTTTTTGTAGGCTCTCTAATACATTGAAATTAATATTCATTGTTATTGTTCTATTTTATGTATTTACCTGATTATGAGTAATTACATTGTCTTATATATATCATTGAATGATTTGCTAGAAATAACATAACTATACACATTGAAAGTTTATATGCTGACATTTAATGCTAGTTGAGTACTTAAGGTAAACCAGTCAAATATATAATAATGTAAAGTATTCCGTATTCTAGGATATAGGAAATATATTACATACATCAGCAAAATGTGAGTCTGTAACCAGTGGACATGAGTGGTATCTAGGAGTTTTCAGAGTAGAATGCTATGATGGTTAAATCTTACAGATAACAAAACACATACAGTAATCTGAGTATGTATATAGAACAAATGTAATGAATTGGGGAGTATATGGCAGAATAGATAACACTTTGGAGTGTATCTAGAGATTCATTTATATACTTTTGGGTATACTGAATCACTGCCAAGCAGCCTCGAAAAAAATAACAATCATTACAAATGCTGCTGGTCCACAAGGTGATCATAGTGATGGCTCATCATTTATTGACTTTTAAAATATGTTTTTATTTCATTTCCTTACATATATCTCTACATAGCTGTATATGTTTGAATCAAATCATCATCTTATCAACACATAGTCTTTCTAACTGTCTGCAGGTAATGCCAATGTGCAATTGGATGTATAACAGGAGGTAGTAAGCAAGTGAACTGAGAGATGCACATGGAGATCTTAATCAGGTGAACATAGAAGTGTAGTTTAGAAAGCATTATGGTGTAAACATAGACAGATAGTTGGAGGCAATCATCAAGTGACTTTGGAAATACATTGGAGATGTATAATTAAGTTAACTGTCAAATATAGATGGTGGCTGTGATTTGTATTAACTCGAAGATAGTGATCAAGTAAGCTGAAAGATGTATTTGATGGTGAGTTTGAGTGAGTTTGAGAATATACTTGGTTAGGATAATCAAGAAAACTTACAGATGTACTTTGAGATTACAATTGGTGCCAACTTGGAGGCAGTTATCAAGAAAACATGAGAAATGCACTTGAAAAGGTGTTAGCCAATATATTAGTGGATACACTTGGATGCCATGATTGGTACTGAAGTGTAGACAGTGATTGAATAGACTGAGAAATGTATTGGCAGACAAGATTAAGAGATGTTGGAGATATTCATGCAGAATATGAGATATACTAATGAGAAGACAGTGAATGAGTAATCATTAGAGATGTACTTAGTAGCAGTAATTAAAAAACTGTGCAGTTGTACATGAGTTGGAAATCAGGTGAACTTAAAGTATCACCAGGATACATTAATCAAGCTATAATGGAGATAATCTTAGTAGTGTTCAATCTGGTGGAACACAATCTGAAAGTTGTTGGTCAGTCTGGGGGCTGTTAATTGGAATGTACAGATTCTGGAAGCTAAGACTCTTTTTAAAAATAACACACAATTATGCAAAGAGGATAAGAGATAAATTAAAATTAACTTTCTGAAGAGCTAGCTGGAAGTAGTTGATATGTAGAGTAGTAGGTTGGGGGCTGGCTATACACTAGTATTAAATCAAAAGTTTGGCATTACAGGGACACTGGTTGAAAAAGGAATATAGTGAATCTTGGGTGGATACTGTATACAGAAATAATGAATCATTTTAATATGGAGAAGTAGACAGGGATTGGTTGAAGTTTTATTCTCTGAGCATGGTACAGAGGTGGATATGAATGGAAGTAATGCGGCATAGAGAGAGTGATAAGTTGGCAGGGGATGTGGAAATGTTGAAAACCATATATATTGTCACGGTCTGAGTTGTTATGAGTGAGGATACTGATACAGTGAGGTTACCGAAAGAATATGTGTTAGGGAAAGATGGAGACATTGGGAGGTGTGGGAATAGTAGTAAGATGTGACATAGCAGTGGCAGTATAATTTGTAGTGATAAGGAAGTGGTCTGAGGTGTTGTGACGTCAGTTGATGTGGCGATGTATGGTTCGTAAGGCATTAGGTTGTTGTTGTGTACGATCATTGCGTAAGATTCAGATGATACATCGGAGCATCGGAAATGTTTCGACGGTGACAGAAGAACCGTATATAACTAGAGGTTGTTTGACATTGGAGCGTTTCCGTCTCTTGACTCTTTACATGTCCTCCTGGATGGCAAAGCAAGTCATCACTTTGAAACATCTTCGACTCCTGCCTTGTCCTGTTTTCTTTGATACGAATTTGGAACCCTGTTGTCTTGTTGCCATATCACATTATTATTACAAATATCACCTATGTCAGATCCTGCCTTATACACTAGAACCAGTCCACCAAATATTATACCTGATGCTGAATGCACTGTCAACATTGCTTGACCCCCTGTTTCAACATTCATCAGCAATGACTCTAGTTTCGGTCAGGAACACCAGGGTGTTCCGGACGGCTCTAACGGCTCTGATGGAACCTCGAACCCTCAGACGGAGATTTACATGCTTCCCGTCGCCCAGGCAACGGGTCTGAGTTTACTGGACTGATGTAGTGTCCTTCAGGTGCACCTGGGAGCACCTGGGAGCACCTTGAATCACTGTAGAGCAGTCTGGGACAAACATCATCTTTGGGAATGCTGCTGGTGCGCCTGGAAATCATAGCTACTACTCATCATTCAACGATTTTCAAAACTTATGTATTCAGTTTGTATTCTCATCTATGTATCTATGTATCAATATAGCTACCTATCCACACACGGTATATCTGGACTGCCAGCACGCGAGGATTGTCAGCAATTTGAGGTGCTCCTGCAAATAATGATCCGGTGAACTCAGAGATACACTCCGAGGCTGTGTTCGAGAGAGTTTGGAGATGCACTTTGAGGTGGTGATCGTATGAACTTGGAGACCATGATTGTGCGAGTTTGGAGATACACTTGAAGGCTTTGATTGGGCGAGTTTGTAGATGCACTTGGGGGCCGTGAACGAGCGAGTTTGCAGACATGCACTTGGAGCCCATGATGGTCCGAAATTGTGGGCCATAATCGAGTGAGTTTGGAGGCCGTGATCTAGCCAGTTTGGACGAGTACAGGGAAGCAGTCGATTGACGACGCGCCGGGTGCTGAGACTTTATTCATTAGTTAGTTATCTCGCAACCGTGGGAATGTGACGAGGTGACTTTACCTCTGAAGTTCAGATGGAGAACTGGCTGGTGACAGTCGATCTGTAGGGAGGTAAGCCGGAAGCTGAAGCTACATTCAGGGGTCAACACAAAATTGTGAGAATGAAGGGACGACAGACAATCTCAGGTGTATGCTGTACTCGCTGTATGCTTCACTCGGTGTATGCTGCACTCAGTGTATGCTTCACTCAGTGTATGCTGCACTCGGTGTATGCAGCACTCGGTGTATGCTGCACTCGGTGTTAACTCATGATGATGGCATGGAGAGATAGAGAGGGATGACTTAACGTTGTGTGCTTGCAATGATGGTGGAGTTGTGGACGAGAAAGAGAGAGATGGGAGATGAAGATGAGAACGATATGGAGAATACGAGAGGACCTGAGAAATCAGGGGTACAACTTGCCTGATTGGGTGTAGATGACCTCGGATTGGTGTTATTACCTGCCGGATGTGGACTCATACCTGCCATATCGGGGATCGTCAATTGACTCGCACACGAAATTCTCTTAAGTTGTAGTTCCTCATGATGATATCCCCAATCTCCTCTGATCACTCTCTTTCTGGTGCTAAACTGTACCATCACCGAAGAATACAAAGTTAAGTCATCCCTCGCTATCTCTCCATGCCATGATCATGACTTAACACCAAGTACAGCATACATCCAGTACAGCATCATCCCGAGATCGACAGTCTCCCGCTCCCAGCCAGTTTCCCACTCCTAGCAAGTTTCTCATCTCTCGGCGGATGTTGTTGTACTCAACTCTCTACATTCCCACAATTACAAGTTGACCAATAATAGTGTCTCAGCTGCAGTCGCGCCTCCCTCCAAATCGACCACTTCCAAGTACTCCTCCAATCCTGCTTGATCATAGCCTGCAAGTGCATCTCCACACTCGCTCAATCACAGCCTTCCAGTGCATCTCTGAGTTCACTGGATCTCAATCTCTAATTGCATCTCCAACCTCGCTCGATCACGGCCTCAAAGTGCATCTCCAAACTTTCTCGATCATGGCCTCCCAGTGCATCTCCACACTCGCTCTATGACGGCCTCGAAGTGCATCTCTGAGTTCACTTGATCTCGGTGTCCAAATGCATCTCCAAATTCGCTCGATCACGGCCTCAGTGTGTATCCTTGAGTTCACTCGGTCCTGGCCTCCAAGTGCATCTCTGAGTTCACTCGATCACGGCCTCCAAGTACATCGTTGATGAGCGACGGCGGGTGTACAGAGATACAGGGGTAATGGAGGTGGACTGAGCGTCGGGGAGGACATATTCGGGAGACCCCGGGGTGAATAGACATCATTGCATTTTCATAATCATCTGGAACCATGCAATTGCGTGGATTCTCACTGCCGGGTAGTCTCAAATCTTCTCACTTTCTTCCTAGGCTCCTGGAGCTAGAACCATTCTTTCTCACAAATTCCGTTCGTGCTCTCAATGGGCGTCTCATGATGCTCCTCCTATCATGCTCGAGTACCATCTGTGGCCAGATTGACCATATGTATATATATAGAGATACTTAAATAATGCATGCCATATTATGGGGTAGCGAATCTTGTGACTGTAACAAAGATGAATATGATAGACGAAATGCCTTGTGCTTATGGAACCGTAAGAACCACTGCTTTGAGAATATGGCACCAAGGCTACCGCAGAGCTGCGCAGCGGTCTCAGCTGCTGGAGGTTTGTGTGTGGCTTCTGGACTGATTTACATTTTGCTGATGTCCCCAATCAACCCATTCCGATGTATGGCCACAGTTGGCTACAACGCCACAGTGTTGGTTTACAATAGGATACGGACAGTGTGAGAAGAAATGGGGATACAGCGATCGGAGGGCGATATGCAATGCGACGCATGTTATTGCCGCTGGGTGCGGAGTGATCCGCCACCAGGGTGTCTCTGACGGCTCTGATGGAGCGAGTCTACTCCGACGCAGCCTTTCCACCCAGACGGAAATGTTTTTTGCTGATGTTATATGGTATCACTGTGAAATATCTGACTGTCATACCTCGATTTGCTACCTGAGTAGCTGCGACCTTATGGAATTGACTGTGCCTGCACGCTTCGAATGGTTGTAGGTACTGTCACAAGCCTTGAGCTGTTACTTGTTGGGTGTATTGTGCACCCAATCGTCAGTGGTTACACGTTTGCCACAATTGTGTCGACGGGTTACCATGACTTACTGGATTTCATATCCATCTGTACCCACATTGATCGGGATTTTCAGATTGCAGAGTACGACAGTATCTGTATCACTCAAACGAATTAGTTCAACATTGCCCAAACCCCTTCCTTTCTTTCTCAACCTCAACCATTGAATGCCTTCGATAGTATCGAAGCCATACTTGCAGCAACCTCTGAAGAAGAATCTTTGGAGGCATATTTTTGGGATCAATCCAACGTTAACTCCTGTTGGAATATTTACTGGACTGAATCCACTGATTATGGAGGAGGCTTGGAACTTGACGATCATTTGTTTGGAATCAGTTGGACTAAGTATTGGTGAGCCGAAGCTTTGTTTCACTGTGGTTCACAGCAGCCCTGTGAGTGCGAAGGACATAACTGTTTAGGGACCCATTTGATGGAAGAACATGCACAAGCAGGAGCAGAAGCAGCAAAACCTGAACCAGTTCCGTAAATTGTTATCAAGCCCCCGACCCTGACATCTTCCGAAATTGTTGCACTCAATTGGCACCGGTGAATGCACATAATCTGTTGCAATGTCAGCATCGAATCAAGAGGACTATGTTGCATTGGTGTCAGTTGACGAGAGACTGCCCATAGGAGAACTCCTGAATGCCACCAATGATGCCATAGGATTCGAAGAGACCCAGGAGAGGTTAGAACTGGCACAAGGAGTGCTATAGAGAGTGGCGTGATACTCTGAGCCAGCGGACTTGGTACAGAGGTTATGCAACCAGTCAGGAGAGATAATCAAGCTACAGAAGAAGATCACGAACCTGAAATCCCAACATTTCCTGCCACTCATATGCGAACACTCCGCAATGGAGAACAGGATCTGAGGTCTTGAGTACAACCTCGCCTAAGCTGGGAGTAGGCCAGCTGCAGAGTGAACCTTGCAGGAAGTACATGCAGAAATGGCCGCAATGACCCGAGACGCACAAGAATCTGTAGACGAGGTGAAGATTTTGCAGACGCAGTTAGCCAATGCCCTAACCCTGCCAGCGAGGGAAGCTCTGGCGGCTGCCAAGGGTCAGGAGGACAGAGGCCAGAAATTTCCCACCTCCCCGGACTATTTAGGGTTGGATTGCACTCAGTTTAGAGGATGATTCGCTCAACTGCGGATTGTCATTCGACACAAACACCACAGTTTTCCCGACAATCACTCAATGATGGAGTACACAATCAGACGCCTTTGGGGCATAGCCGTCAGGCAGATCTTGCCACACATCCGGGAGGATGGAACGGTAGGGTTGGAAGACCTACCAGGTTTCATATAACTCCCGGACGCAGCTGGTGGGGACCCTGACTGGGTTCCAACCGTGGAACAGATGATGTGTGAAATTGAACAAACGAATCACAAGTTCTCTCACTACTATGCTGAGATCCAAGGTATCGCTGCAGATGTTGACTGGAATTCATCGACCCTCCGGAACACACTGCGAATGGGATTGTTCAAAGAAATGAAGGATTCCTTCACTTATTGAGATATGCTAGGGGAGTTTCCTGAGTTTGGGACAGTTGGTCAAAGGGGGCTTAATCAGAGCCGACAACGATAGGCTGAGAAAGGGGCACAGAAAACACGAGGAGGGGTAAGTTTCGACTTGTCCCCCAGGCCCCTGGCAACCCTGAAGGACCCAGCGGCAGCGCTGGCCAGTTCAGTTGCCTCATACACCGGACAGGCGCCTATGGTTCATACTGCATGCAAAAGGAGGATTGCTGTGGACGAATGGGATAAGAGGTTTGCAGATGGGAGGTGCTTACATTGTGGTGGGTTTAACCATACGGCAGCAGAATGTGCGGCATAGAAGAAGGCATTAACCTGTACTGTGTTGGGAGCAGAAGTTAAGGAATTACGAACTGGGACAGGTTGTGAGGATTTGGGAAAGATTAAGTCAAATGAAGAAAGATGGCTCTTCAGTTGACAGGAAAAGTGTTGTTTTGAATGCTTTAAAATGTTTTGGAATTTCGTGTTTATTGGTAAGCAAGGTGGAGGTATTCGAAGGGTTAATGGAAGGGAATCATTTACTTATACCCTGTACATGGACTGTGAATAACCCAGAGATATCAACACATGCGATGATCGACTGCGGAGCTACAGGCATTGTATTTATGGATCAAGATTTTGCTCACCATCCACAAATACCACATCCAGAATTAAAAGAAAAACGACAAGTCGAGGTTATCGATGGAAGACCTGTATAATCCAGGGACTGTGGGCATGCTGCGAAGGTCGGGGTAACAATTCAAGACCATAAGGGAAATTTAGCAATGTTGTTGCAACATTAGGACATTATCCAATTGTCCTTGAGATTCTCTCCTTGTGACACCCAGACGTAGTGGTATGGTTTGCGTACAATACAATTCCGTTTGGATCACAACATTGCATTACACATTGCCATGATGCACCTGTCATGGTACGTGGAGTTACAAAAGATCCTCCGGAACCAGTTTTCCCCAGTGGGAAGGGGTTGTTCAAACCACAGATACAACCACAACTCCCACATCGAGGAAATATCATCATGCCTAATGGATCCTCATTTTGTCGGACAGTAAAAAAGGGGAAACTCACAACATTCAAAGCATTGCTATAGTATACAATTATGGCTATTGAGGCGAAGGATTCGAAGGAATGACCCCTGGAGGAGATTGTTCCGAAATAGTATCATGAGTTTCTGCCCTTGTTCAGTAAGGTTTCAGCTGATTGACTTCCACCACACCATCCAGGCATTGACCATGAAGTCCGCCTGAGGAGAGGTGAAAAACCGCTTTGGGGACCTCTGTATTTGATGTCAAGAGCAGAATTAGTCGTACTTAAGTAATGGTTGGATGATAATCTGTCCAAAGCGCTTATTCGCCAATCATCATCACCTTTTGCAGCAATAGTTCTGTTCACGAAGAAACCCGATGGGCGGTTACAGTTTTGTATCGATTATCGGGATATCAACAGCACAACAAACATGAACCAATACCCTCTCCCCGCAATATGAGAAACGCTGCACCTGCTTTGGAAAGCACACAGAGATACAAAGCGTGATGTCCGAGGGGCATATAATCTGGTACATGTCAAGGTGGGGGATCAACACAAGTTAGCTTTTTGGACAAGATATGGCCTGTTTGAACCTACAGTTGTGCAGTTTGGCACAATAAAGACCCCCGCTTAGTTTCAAGAATATATTAATAACTCTATACAAGAGGCCTTGGACGATTTCGCATCGGCTTACCAGTATGACAGACTGATATATAGTCATTTGGAAGATGTATCTGAAGAGCATGTTAGGTGGGTTATGCAATGTCTTTTGGAAGCTGGACTTTATTTGGAACCAGGAAAATGCATGTTCCATAAAGAAATTGAAAGATATCTGGGGTTGATTATATCAACAAAGGGAATTTCAATTGAGGAAGATAAGATTGAAACAGTGAGGAATTGGAGCTACAAGAACAAAACAAAGAATGGCAGGTTGGGCAACCTATTTGAAGTACAACAATTGCTGGGGTTTTAACAATCATTACCGACAATTTATTCCTAACTATTCGGTGAAAGCGTAAGGATTGACAAAATTGACAAAAAAGGACGATCTATTTTGATGGGAAGCCTAACAACAATTTGCCTTCGATGCTATGGTAACTGCTTTTACTACTGCACTATTCCTTCTACAGTTTGTTCATGCAAGTGAAGTAATCATAGAAATCGATGCTTCCGGTTATGTATCTGCTGGTGTGCTATCACAGTATGATGATGAAGGATTCTTATATCCCGTTCTATATTATTTGAGAAAACATACACCGGCCAAATATAATTACGATGTATAGTATAACGTACCTATGGCCATCATCAAACCACTTGAGGAATGGAGACTCAAATGCGAAGGATCTGCATACCCCCTTCAGCTGTTAACAGATCTTCAGAATTTGGAGTATTTTATGCCAAAAAAGTTGCTAAACCGAAGACAAGCGCGATGGTCTGAGTTTTTAACCGAATTTGACCACCAAATAGTATACAGTCCAGGGAAATCCAATGGAACAGCGGATGCTTTGATGGGAAGGCCAGGAGACCTTCCTGAGGAGGGGGATGAAAGATTGAAAAACATAGAGCAGGTGGTTCTAAAGCCGGAGAAACTACCAGAACAATTGCTTTGTTGGCGGGCAGTCCGCCTGCCCAGGGCCGTCGCTGCATTTCGAATCTTTTTGTAGAAGCATATATGTCTGACCCACTCCCAGGAAAAAGAATGGAAGCGATCCGAACGAATGGTGGGCTACAGGAAATTACTGTTGCGGAATGCATAGTGGCAGATGGACAAATACCTTGTAGAGGAAATCTATATGTACTAGAGAGTGATGCCATGCACCTACAGACAATCCAGGCGTATCTGGATAGAGGATTTGTGGGACATCCAGGACAAGCGAAGACTTTCGATCTCCTGGACAGACAGCATTAGTGGAACATAATGGTACAGGATGTTGATCGGCATGTACGAAACCACAAAAGTTGCCAACGCTCTCGGAATTCATGTCATCCCACATTTGGAGTACTTTGACCTTTGTTAATTCCAAATAAACCATGGGAGGATATCTGCATGGATTGTGTGGTCGGATTGCCAGAATGTGAGGGGTTTGATGCTATCTGGGTAGTAGTGGATAGACTCTCAACAATGCAACATTTTATTCCTTGTCACACAATGATTGATGCCCCTGGGTAGGCTGAGTGGTTTTTGAAAGAGGTGGTACATCATCATTGACTCCCATTGACCATTGCATCGGATAGGGGACCTCAGTTTACCTAAACATTTTCGGGCCAGATATGGAGCCACCCGGGGATTAATTGAAGCATGTCAACAGCATTTTACCTACAGCGAATGGCTACACGGAGCGAATGAATATTAGTATGGAACAATACCCCCAGGTGTTTGTGAATCAGCAATTGCATGACTGGGTGAAATCGTTGCCAATGGCCACGTTTGCTACAAATAATCGAACATCAGAAAGAACACAGTGCACCCCTTGCTTTGCTATCCAGGGAGTGGATCCTGGAATGACATTTTCAGAAGAACTAACAATGGAAGGTGATCACCGAAGGCTGGATGCAGACCATGTGCAGGCAACAATGCAACAAATTCATGAACATCTCCAGGTAGAAGTGAGAAGAAGCCAGGAGATTCAAGAGGAAGGGGCAAATCGTGGACCAATACCAACACCGAATATCCAGGTGTGATCTCAGGGCTGGTTAGTTGCCCGATATGTATGAACAAGAAGGCCTACGTGGCAATTGGATTGGAAATGGTTTGAACGTTTTACAGTAGTCCGTTGACTCCCGCCAAAGGCCAATGAGTTAGAGCAACCTGGGGCGATCCAAGTTCAACGGGTACAACCCGTGTTGCCTTCCGACCCAGTAGATAATGACCCTCTTCTCGGGCAATGTGTGGAGCCGCCACCACCAGTTGAAGATGATGGCAAGGAGGAGTATCAGGTGTCAAGCGTTGAAGACAGGTAAATGTATCGAAATCAATTAGAGTAACTTATACGCTGGACAGGGTATGATCCCTAAGCATGGGAACTGGCAATGTTCGTGGACTGGCTGAAAGCAATAGGGGAGTTTCCTTAACTATATTCTGATGAACTAAGACCTTTAGAAAATGTTCTTGAAGGGCCTGGAACGAAGGAGAGAAATACTGTGAAGATCTATGCTGTTATGAGCGATGTTTCTGATAATGTAAGGTTATTAAAGGACTTGGTGTTATTGATTGAGGGAGACGTTGGGAGACTGGCAATAGTAGTAAGATGCGACAAAGCGTTGGCAGAATAATTTGTAGTGATACAAAAGTGGTCTAAGGGGATGTGGAGTCGGTCAATGTGGCGTGCTTTTGTTGATAGGGAATTAGGATGGTGGTGTGTAAGACCATGACGAAAGATTGTGATGGTTCATCGGAGCATGGGAAACGGTCTGAGGGTGACAGACGAACCATATATATGGAGAGGTTGTTTGACGTTGGAGGATTTCCTTTTCTTCTCTCTGGGCTCATTCTCTTGTGTAACAAAGCAAGTCACAACTTTGAAACAGCTTCGACTCCTGCCTTGTCCTGATTTTGTTGAGATGAAATTTGAACCATTTTGTCTTGGTCCAATATCGCCTGATTGTTACCAACATCACCTACGTCAGATCCCGCTCGATACAGATATGACCTGTCCAATCTGTGTGAACATTGTCCGCAGCACTGCCCAGAACTGCAGGAGCAGATATTCTATCAGCCGAATGGGATATGTACCTATCATATTCATTATGGCACATGATGGGTGATATATGACATTCTCCAAGATCTAGGTGTCTTAGAATACTATCCCCGTTGCTTGATTTCACCCCCAATATGATACTCTCACCACAGAGTACCAAGTGAAGTCATTACTCTCTAACTTGCCATGTTGTGTTCTTAAGCTGACACTTAGTACATTATCCATTCAAGATTAATTGCATTCACCTTGCAGTCTCTTATCTCTCATTTCTCAGCTCTTGGTATGCCATGATGCCTTCTGTTGTCTCCAATTGGTCAATTTCAGGCTAATTTGTTGATAAAGTCTTAGCTTGCACAGTATCTCTGTACTACATAAACCAACTTCAGATTGACCATTTCCAGAATTAAGACCATCAGGTTCACATTCGACTTTTCTTGATTACTACCTATAAGTACATCTCCAAGTTTGCCCCATCACCTCCTAAAGAGTATCTTCGAACTCTGTCAATCATGGCCTTCCAGTGTGTCTTTGAACTTAATCAACCATAACTCCCAATCGGGTTGCGAAATATGCCCAATCAGTATACCAAGGTTGGTATAATTCCACTTTCAAAGTGCATCGTTAAACTCACTTGATTACCACCTCCAAGTACATCTCTCCTGTTCCCTCAATCATTACATCCCATTGTATATCCAAGCTCGCTTCATTACAGCCTCCAAGACTATATAATAGCATACAAAATGATGTTCACCAAGTATATTTGCGAACATGCATGATTGTGGCCTTTATGCAGATATTTAAGTTTACACAAACTCTGCCCCTGAGAGTAACTCCAAGTTCAGTTGAATATTATGTTCATGTACTACACCAATTGTACTTCAATGCCATCCACCAACAGATGAATTGTATGTATATATATATATAGGCAGCCATAGAGCATATATGATTTATTCTGATGTATCAAATCTTATTGTAGTTGTCAAACATATAAGGATATTACAAAGATATACTTTGTTGATGAAAAAGGTTGCAGTATTGAACCTGGGACTACAAGAACCACTGCTGTGAGAATACAGAACATTAAGGTTGAAGCCTCCAGTAGATATGAACAAAAGAAGTCTCAGCTGCTTTAAAATTTGACTACGGAATTATCAATATTCTGTAGTATTTTTAATATATCTTCACCACTGTAGGTGCTTTCAGAAAGGCCTAAAAATGCTCTTAAATCATCTGAATCAACTTTGCTTAGTCTCAGTGAGACCTTGAGCAGTGTGTAATCATGTTTATATACAAAAGATACTGAATGAAGGTTCGGGAAAGTTGGTATATAGCGTTCAGATATGTTAGCACAATTTGGCACAGTCTGGAAGCCACTTATGAACATCTGAAACAGTCCAGTTGCCCTGTCTGGGACTTGGAAGTACTTCCAGATACTTGCAGGTGTCCCTCATGGTATGCAAACTGCTGCCATATATGGCATGAGTATTCTGGGGAGCTTCAGACTGTACTAGCTGTTATGGAGGCATATTCAACATGCAAATGAATTTTGTTTATAGGATATGGACAAGTTGGAGTAGATGAGGACTCTTTGCAGGTCAGCAGAAAACCATAAGAGCAGCTAAAACTTCAGTGCCAGTCTGCAGGAGTCCTGAAACTTAGTTTGGCAATCTTATAGCAGTGGTTCCAAAAGTCACAGATCCCACAATCACAAGTTATTCTATAAATCAGATTCATCTCTATCAGAGATGTTTTTCAAAACCTCAAGAAAATTTGCTGCATTACAACATTGTATGTATTATCATTCAATGTTAATCACTACATCAGAACATACGGCTGATCAGGCTGCAGATATCACTCGAGTGCAAACAAAGGAGCACCTGGCAATCGTGATGGCATAACCTAAGCAATGCACCAAGAGGCTATGATTGTGCGAACATGGAGGCCGTCATTTGGTACACTTAAAGATGCACTTGGTGGTAGTGATCAAGCAAAATTGGATACGCATTTGGGGGTTACGATGGAGTCTGTATAGATATACATTTGATTGCTGTAGATGGGAGTCACTGGACATACACCGGGAGGCTGTGATCATGTTTGTTTTGAGAAGAAGACGGTGGCCGTAATCTCTGCAATTTGAGATTCACTGGCTTACAATAAGTAATAAACTTTCAAAATACACATCTAGTTCATATTTGAGTGAGGTAGGAGATGCATTTGGACTCTGCAAACGAATGCACTCAGAGATCTGCTTTGAAGATCTGGTTGGATGAAATTGTAGATGGCCTGGCAGTTATGATTAAACATGATTAGAAATGCACTTTGGAGGTATTGAGCAAGGACAATTGGAGATGCAATTAACATAGTCTATCTGGAGTTAGTAGATTGGGAGGAGAATGTGGCGTGAGCGAAGGTGCTATTCAGTTATTAACTCATAACTATGGGAATGTTGAGAGTGGAGGAAAGCACTGTGTACAGCTTTGCCAGGGGTGAAAAAGACTCCATCCTGGGTTGAATCTGTACTCGAGGTGAACTCATAATCACACCCTCTAGAGATACAATGAGTTGACATAAGTTGATCATTTCTGGTAAAAGCTGATGAGTGGACCAGGAAGAGAGATATGAGAAACAATGGGGAGATGACCATGAGAAACTCGGACTGCTCTGGATGTTGTATTTGAGGGAATTTAGAATGCTCAAGACAGCAGGTATGACTTCGAACCTCGAGAGCAAGAACATCTTGTCATGCTTTTCTGAAATGAATCATGTAGATCGTACCCCTCATTTCCCACATCCATTTATATTCTCTAATATTGTGCCCATTGTCATTCCAATAACCCTGATTGTTGTTCACAACTCTACTTAGACAAGTGAAGATTACATTAAATTATCATGCAATACATATCCAAGACATTACATTGTGAGTGAACATGAAGTAATACTATCCACCCATTATCAAATTCCTCTCACTCACTGCCTGTCTCCCATTATTTTTCCCCTTGCCAAATACACCCAACAGTATTACTCCCAGCATACTTTCCAAAAGATTAACAATTTGCAGCCACCTGCCAATGAGTGTAAAGACAAAGTTAACTCGTGTCACATTCCCACAATGGTGATTTAACTCGACATGTTCAACTCAGGTTCTGTTGCAACTCCCTTTCGATTGATCATCTGTTGATTGGCACTGTCATATTGCCCACATTCAATTTCACTGAATTATTGCATTCAAGTATGTCCCCAAATATGCTTTTTCATGGCATTGCAGTGCATCTCCAATCTTCCACAACCATTGCCTCAAAGTACATGTCCAATCTTGTTTGATTATCGCAATTAGGTTTAACTCCAATGGTACTGGATTACCCTCCACTAGTGCGTCGACAAACAGACTCAATTACTGCTAACAATTGCACCGCCAAATACAATCCATTGCAGCCTGCAAGTACATCTTGAAATACTGTTGATTACTGCATCCCAGTGCAACCCCAAATAGACAAAACTACAGCCGGCAGGTGCATTAGCAATCAAGCCCAATTTTATTGTACTATGCCCTTGAAGTATATCTCTAAGTTCACTCAATAACAATCTTCAAATGCCTCTCCAGTTGCACTCAGGCACTACCTGCAATCAGTCTAGATGATCATGTGCATCTAGCTTGTTAAATATGTAGATACATAAGTAACATTATCAACTCAATGCATATTTAAAATGCTTTAACAATGAGCTGTAACTACAATTTCCAGATTCCCCAGCAGCATTCCCAAAGAGTGTATTATTTTCCCCAGTCTGCTCTACAGTTAGTTGATCTGCTCTGTAGCTTGTGGCCTGTATTCCCAAATGGTTCCCAAATGGTTTTAAGTGCTGTTGTGTACTCAGAGATTTGTTGCCAGTACCTACAGGTGCACTGACTGGACCCTACATCGCTCAAGTCAACTGCCAGATGTGTTGCCAGCTTTCCTAGAAGTATCTCCGATGCCACTGCATTGGTCAAGACAACTCCCTGATTTTTCACCACCTCTCCCAGGTGCACCTGTTGGGTACTCCATCAGTCCAGTCAACTGTGAGATTTGACTATACTGCGATACTAGTCTGACAACTCCCAGTCACACCCAGAGGATTCTAGCAACAAAAGTAAATTGTGCTGATGTAGTTTCATATTGAATTGTAAATGTAATGAAGAGACTATACCAATGAGCCACACAGTTTACCTCTAAAATACCAAGTCAAAGTTCTATAATAAAATCATATCATTAATAAGGTATGAAGATGCAAATTAGAATTGTATTGTTAGTTGCAATGAGTAAACTTTTCTATCAATTCGACAAACTGTTGAAAGATGGAATCAAATCTAACAACTTACCATTCTGTTAATTCACCTTGATATATACACTTGACTTTGTATAAATATGCTACTAGTCCCACTACATGTATATTATCCAATAAACATATATGGAATTTACTATAGATGTTCACATCAGACGAATTAAATAATATCAACGCAACCGAAAACCAAAACACCAATTTTCAATTTTCTACCCCATCAATATAAAATAATTAATGTAGTCACTATGTGTCACCTAGGATAATATTTTATAATATTAGCAAAATTTTGAATGGTTAAACTATTCAATCATATAATGTATTTCAAAAATTTAAGGATAAGTAGCTTCAATATACTGTAACAAGCTTTGAATAAGAGAAAAGATATTCAACTGTGTCAATACAAAATAAAATATTTACTAATTATGAGCCCAACTTGAGTTAACAGAATAAGATTCGACGATCGGAGCTTGATGGATAAAGATGATATGGATTTATTATAGTACTGCGTCTTTATTCAAAGTATCAGCTATCAATTCAACCTTTCGAATCTTGCTGGCATTGGTACATTTCATATGTAATCAATAGAGACAGTTATTATTGACAATGCAAATATATTGAACATTTCCAATTTCATCCATTGAGATGTGTTGTATATTAATATAATAGTGGTTGTTATTGAGTGACCGCAGAATAGATAGAGTTGTTTATGAATAGATATATTGATTAAGCTGTATCCGATTGAACAAGATTCCAATAGCGAGCAGAGATGTCTAGCAACATATCGAACTGGTTCTGCAGAATAATACATACCAAAAACAAAGAAGAGTGGTCTATCTAAACATAGTGGTTTTTGACTGTATGATGTAACAATAGAATAAGTAAAATAATGTGCGTCTAATGATCATTAATGAATTGAAATTTTGAGATTGTCCAAAGCAGTCAAAAATGTTACTCCAATTATTGCAATATGTAGACTCTATTTCAATTAATATACTATACATAGTGAAATCGATTGCAGTGAATACAAAGGTGAAATCGAGTTATATCTAATGAAGAAGCTTATAACAACCGCAAGTGACATTCGATTGGCCATTGACACAATGGTATTTAAGACATCAATGTAGCGACTATCAACTCATGTCAATGAATGCAATATTTGCCATTAAGTGTATTATTGTAATGATTGATGGTAATATCAATAGGTTAACTGTGTTAGAAGTTACTTAACATAATATTTGGCAAGAAGTATTACTTTAAATATTCATTGGTAACAGTGCAATTGACAATATACTGTACAATATACCCATGCACATCTCATAGCACGCTTTCCATAAATTCATGCGTGATGCATAGTTTGTAGTCACTGAATATTGATTCAGAGCAATCTGTATATAGGCACATTTAACGATATATTGCTGGCAGCCAGAGATGCACCTGAATCTGTCTTTGATAGTAGTAGTCTTTGCTGTTACAGTAGTACTGTATACTCTATGACTGAGAGTCTGCTAGAGAGCTTACTGGAACTCGACAGCCTGCTGGAGAGGATAAACAAAGGTCTGCTTGAAAGCCTCCAGAAGAGAATACCTGAAGCGCAAATTCTTGAAAAAGCAGCCCTTCGGACAACCAAGCTTTGGGAGGACAACAGTACACTGTGGGAAGATATTCAGTTTTCGAAAACTATGAATATGTGGAAACTTGAGCTCAAAGCGAGCAAAAGTCTGTGAAAGGTTTGATTCTAATGATGATATAGCTTTCCCACACGTCTAAGCATGTTTGGTACTATGACCACCATTACCAATACTATTACAATTAAAAGTACCATAGCCATACTATTTTACATTGTTACGATTAACTTTAGACACAATGCATACAATTACAGCTATAATTGTGGTCAAATGGATACTAGGGTCTGCTGGACTATCTGAGTTGCAGGTCTGCTTTCCCAATGATTCAATTGTCTATTATTCCTGCAGAATTTCAAGCTGCAATTGGCAACACTATGACTATATGGTAGAGTGTAGTCTGATTGGAATGGCGATGCACAAGATGAGGTTAAGACTATAATATTGACTGATGTTATGATTTTGGCCATGATATGCTACCCACACCTACCAGCTGTCACATGATATGTACTGTTTGTCTATTGTTACCTGCTATATACTATTTGCTTTATATCGTCTAGTACCTGACATTTGCAATTTAGCAAGTCATAGGATGAAGTATACAGGAACACTCATGGGAGCATATAGTGATGTGAAATTAGGAGTATCAAGTTTCTTGAGTGTATTAGTGGAAATAGCAAGGTCAGTATATTGGGAGTGTGCAATGAAGTATACATGGGGATGAACTTGTGTATGAATTTGAGAGGATACTTTAGAGTATACTTGGAAGCATACTTATATACAACTGAGTGGTGTAGAATTGGAAGTCAACTGGGAGGTGTACATGGTAGGGTACTTCAGAGTGTGCTTGGAAGGGTCATGAGAGCCTAGTAGTGAACACAGAGTAAAGCATGCTGTGAATGTACCAATTGGGAGTATAGTGAAAAGTATCACTGGGAATGTACATGAGCGCAACTCAGAGTTGTAATTGGGAGTATACTCAGAGGATTACTTGGGAGTGTTCCTTGAACCTTACTTGGGAGTGTACAGTTATGCAGGCTAGAAATGTACCATATGGGAAAATTGGGAACATAGTGGAGAATATACTTGGAAGAACAGTTGAGAGGAACTTGGAGGTGTACTTGCAAGCTTACTGAGAGGTGTACTTGGTACTGACTTTAGAGCTTGCGTAAGAGAATATAGTTAGACAGGCTGAGTGTGTACAATTGAGTGAAATTGAGTGCAATTAAGAGTATACTTTGGAGGATACTTGGAAGTGGATAATAAAGGTCATATGGCAGCTTGGTTATATGATTGTTGTAGTGGTGTAATATATAGTATCCAGTATGTATAAAATACTCATATGTGCATCTTACTAATCTAGTAAATATACAGGTTCATGAAATATTATTGTGCTGTATACCAAATAGAAAATGAATCACCATCCAAGAAATAGATTTTCTATTAGCTGTGTATCAGAAATGGTGATTTGTCCCTAGATTACATAAAAACTACATCTATAGGGGTGCACTTCCAAAGCAGGGGATTTATTTGTAGAAACATATACTTATATACCATTTTGTATCTTGAATTGGAATTGATATAGTCTTACTGTGGATTGATTTGATATTGACATTTTGAAATGCTGTAAGTTATTAATTGGTGTGCTCTTAGTATACTGTTTCATTGTGCCACTAGTGCTATAGAATTTCAAAAATAGTATTGTACTGGAAATATTGAATTTAATATACTTGTGATTTGGAAAAATGGTATTCAACATAATGAAAACAGCCCTGCAGTTATCACATTGCTATTATTGAGTTCACATACAGCAAGAATATGCAGCTATTTACTCTGGTGTTGTAGTGACTTTAAATTGTACATGGATTCGAATAGTTATGCAATCTTTGTTGAAGCATCAAATCTTCAATAAGTTGATGCTAATTATGATTATTGTTATCATATGACACTTCATAACCATCTCTGTCTAACTCCAGAAAATCATTTGATATCATTCCCCTATTCTGCAATTTGTAGAGATATTATTTTTTTAAGTATGTTTATTTCAACAGCTTAGATAGAGCATTCTCTAAGTCCTATTAAACATTTATTCGAATGAATCGAATGACATGATTACCACCAGCTACAATGAATACGCAATCATGAGTTGGTGCATTCGATGATACTGATTATTCAGTGAATCTATAGAGTTAACATCTTTGGTAGGTATTATTCTCTACTTCCTTACTAATATATCTCTTATATATCTGCACTATTCCATTCATATGCAATAGTTAGCATATATAAAATATATATACACCACTCTTTCTGGTGCAGCCAATAATTCCATTCTGAATAAATACAATCTCCCAGGCAACTATTCCAATTTGTAACATTTTAATAATATTATTTGTATTCTTCTATATTTAAAATGGTTTACAGTTTAAATTCAAGATTCAAACACAATCCTATTTACTGATGAAATTCAATAAAATTGATCTTCATTATATTAAATACTTTCCAACTGATATCTATTATTGTAATATAGGTTTGAGATTTTCAGATTTGAAGACTCTGGTACTGGTTTAATGTAATCCAGCAATCCAAACAACCTAGATCTGCATATGCAGATTGAATCTAGTGGAATCTCAGTATGATATTGGTACTTTTCATATATTCCCTGTCTGTATAATGTTGGGAATTTATATATTCAGATAGTTTAATAAACTCTTGAATTACTTCACAGTTCTTGGACTTAATCAATCAGGTTATGTTCAAGATCTGTTTGCTTGGTTGATTTTTCGTGATGAGTAATACATTGCAAAAGATTGATAGCGACTAATATTGAGATATCTCTGGTGAAGGTAATGAATAGATTGATCCTGGTAATGGTAAATGCAGTATTTAGTGACTTAGTAATAGCTATTACTGGTGTATAACGGGAATTTGTGGGTATAAATATAACTATTTTATTAAGTATTGATGCTGATCTAACCTTATTAGGTGAGCTGTAAAGAAAGCAATGTTATCAATTTGAGATAGTGTTATTATTTTGGTTTAGATAGGGAAATTTGATCTATATCAACTAAAGTCCCCTACTTATACTGGGATATTATAGGAAACCTATCTTACTAAATTCTTTATTATTGAATATTATAATATGTTTGAGTGATGAAAATATAACTAACCTTATACCAATACTTCCCAGGAGCTATATTTCCAGATATGAAACTGCTTTGCAAACAGCTGAGTTGGAATATCACGTTTATTCTGCATGCGTAGTATGAATACCCAATGGCAGTGTATTATTGTAATATTAGGTGGTTTGGTATATATAGTATATATAGTAGTATTATATCTCTGAAATATACCAGCATACAGTGCGACCAATAGTTGACAGTCTGTTTGAGAGTTAGAGACAATGTATCTATTGATTATACACATGGGAATTGCAAATATTGTAACAATCTAGAAATAACACATTTTACTTCTTCAATATACAATGAGTAGACAACAATATTATATTAACACATTGTCGAATCGTATTATGTGTCAATCTGAGTTGCTATATGTATACTTCTATTTATTTGTGTTTGATAAAGTTGTATGAACCTACTAATTCAGGAAGTTGTCATACTGAGATATATACTGCATTGCATTCTACAAAACAGTTATAATTTTGTATACTAAAAACTTTGTGAACTCAGTAAATTACACTTTCTTAAAAATATTATACTATTCAAAATATATGCTATTCAAAATTAGAGTGTCTAATTGGCAGTTCTAGATTTGTACTAATAGAGTTTTTTTTCAATAATATTGGCTATTTGACAGATGACAATTTCTTGAGGGAAGTATTAAAGTTGATGTTGTTGGTAGGAAGTTCTCACAGCTCAGGTTTGCGAGTGAGAGTATGAAGGCAGGAATGCAGTTATATATCGGGGAATCAGGAAGCAATTGATGTGAAGAAAGGATAGAGAAGTTGAACGATTAGGAGGTGGCATGAGAATACAGTGTAGTGGTGGCAGGAATAGTTAGTATGACAAGAAAGTGGTTTGAGGTATTCTGACGATTTCGTATGATAAGTAAGTTGTTTGTGGTGTTGTGCTGTTCGATGATATGGCAAGGTCGATTTGATAAGGGTTTTTGTATTGTTTGGAAACATCCTGAGGGAGGATCTGGATGGAACTTCACTGCATTGGAGCTGATTCGAGGATGGTGGATGAAACCCATACAAAGAGAGGTTGTTCAGTATTGGAGGATTTCCTTTTCTTCTCTTTTGAGTTGTTCACTTGTATAGTAAAGCAACCAGACAGCTTTGAACAGCTTTGATTCATGGTTTGTTGTGATTTCACGATCTGAATTATGAGTGTCTTTTTTCCTCTCATCAATATTTCTTTATCGATTCCACTATCCCCAATACCCAACCCCGCCTGTTACACTGGCACGAGTCTTACACATACGTACCTTATAGTGAATGTTTCTATACCCATCAAAAGAGTATAAATATTGATCTGAACTTTGCCCTGTTGCTTCTTGAGTCAATTTAGCACCTGACCAATGTTGGATACAAATTTGCAATGTTGGCATTGACATCCAGCTACAGCTCACCCGATTTGTTATCTGTGACCACCCATATCTAGCAGCATGCTCGCAAGGAAAAGTACAACAGTAACGGATGTTCCGCAAACAATTGGTTCGATATTGCAGGAGTACATTGTCTATTGTATGAATGCAAACCTTCGAACGCTCTTCGAAAGGATTGAGAAGATTGTTGCTCCCTCATTCAACGAGGCACAGTTGGAAGCCATTTGTTCGGAACAATCAACCCTTCCTGCCACTTGGAATTTGTACTAGACCCATGCTGCAAGAGAAGGCGGAGGTCTGGATATTCATGACCCAGTATTCAGACCACATTGCACAAAAGATTTGGGACCCCAGTTGTGGTTCCCCTACAATCTTGAAGAACTTTCAGACTGTGAAGGGTATAACTGCGCAGATACCGCTTCACCAATGAGACATGCCGCTGCAGCAGCCACAACAGCTAAGTCCTTGACGATACTGCTAAGTGTGATAGTATCTCCTTCTCCAAACCCCACTGAAACTAATGTAAACATTTGGCACTGGTAGATGTGCTTCATCTGTTGCAATGTCAGGATCCGCTCAGTATGACAAAGTGCCTCTGCCAGTGTTGGAGGACTAGGAAAAGACAAAGGAATATCTGGACATACAGTGATATGACATCTGGTTCGCGACAACAGGGGAGAAGCTGGCGGAATGTCATGATGTGTTGTTCCCAGTGGCCAGGTACACGGAACCCATGGAGATGGTGCAGAGCTTGTGTGATCACCCAGCCCAGATAATTGTGCCGCTAAAAGAAGTCAATGACCTGAAGGCCCAATGCTTCCACCTCCCATGTCCAACCATTCGGCCACTGACGAGAAGATGCAGATGCTTGGCAAGCAACTTGCGGAAACCAGAAGGAGACCAGCAGTAGCAGGAATCTTGGAGGAACTACACGCTGAGCTGGAGATGATGACCCGAGACACCACAATCTGGAGAGGCAGTATGTGATCTGAGGACAAAATCAGCCAACGCCCTGACAGATGCAGTGAAAGCGGACCTGGCCACACCCCACGGTCAGGAAGACAAAGGGCAGTAATTCCCAGACACCCTGGACATTTCGGGCTCAGATCAAACTTGGCGGATGGGCTGAATAGCTCAACTCCAGATGGTCATTCGATATAAGCCTGGCAGCATTCCTGATGACTAGTCGAAGACATGGTAAACATTCAACCACCAGAGGGGAATAGCATCTGGCTAGATTTTGCCACACATGCAGGAGGACGGAATGATAGGGCTGGGAGATGTACCAGTTTTTATACAACACCTGGAAGCAGCATTTGGGGTCCCCGACAGGGTGTCAACAGCAGAGTGAACAATCTGGAAAATCACACAACTGAACCACAAGTTCTCACAGTGCTATGCTGAGTTTCAAGTTATCACTGCCGACCTCGATTGGAATACTGTGGTATTCAAGATTCCCCTTGAAATGGCATCATCAGAGAAAATGAAGGACTCTTTAGAACATAGTGCTATGCCCGCTGCACTGGCCGCATTTGTTGTGATGTGTGATGTGCGGGACAATCAATGACAAAAACATCAGACAGCGAAAGCAGCACACAAAATGCGAGGAGGGATAGATTTCACCACTCCCCCCAAACTTGTAGTACCCCCAAATGACCCTGAAGTAGCTCCACCCAGCACACTGGCTGGATGCACAGTCGCAGGTCCAATGGACCTCAGAGCAGGTGAAGAAGAATCTCTGCGGGAGACATGGCGCAGAAGATTGTGAATGGGAGATGTTTGTACTCTGGTGGGATTACCCAGGGAGTGGTGGAATGTGCTGCAGGCATGAAGGCCCAGATGTTCAAGATGCCTGCAGCAGAGGTTAAGGAAGTAGAGACCGCCCGTGGTTCTGAAGAATCAGGAAATGACTATTTCAATCAAAGAATGATGGCTCTTTGGTTGATGGAACAAGTGTTGTGTCTAATGATTAGAAATGTTTTGGAATTTTGTGTCTTTCAGTTATCAAGGAGAAGGTATTGGAAAGATTGATAGAGGGGAAGCATTTAATCATAATCTGCACATTGACCATGAATGATCAAAAAATACCGACACATGCACCGATTGACTGAGGAGCTAGCGGCATTGCATTTATGGATGAACAAATCGCGTGCCATGCTCAAATTCCACTTCGATAATTGCAGCAGAAACGACAGGTCGACGTCATCAATGGACTATCTATTGAGTCAGCAGTTAATACACATATTGCTAATATGGGGATGGTAATCCACGATGATCAGGAACAATTTACCATGTTCATTACCAAGTTGGAACACTATCTTATGGTTCTTCAAATTCCCTCATTACAATTACTCAATGTGGCTGTTAAGTTTGCCTCAAATATGTTTACATTGGCATCACAATATTGTGTTACACATTGCCACAATACACCCATTACAGTACATGTGGTTTCAGAGAAACTGTGGGAACCATTTTACCCTCTGACAGAAACTGTCATGGAATCAAAAATTCAACAACAAAGGCCATCTCGAGGAAATATCGTAACACTGAATGGATGATCTTTGTATAGGACTGTAACGAAAGGTAAACTTACAATCTTTATGGCATCATTATACAATATTCACAAAGCAATTGAAACGAAAGACCCTAAGGAACGACCCCTACAGAAGATTGTACTTAAACAGTATGATGAGTTTTTACCACTGTTTAGTAAGGTTCTGCCTGATTAACTGCCTCCACAGGAACAAGGCATTGACCATGAGGTACACTTGAAAGTTGGCGGGGCACCAACTTGGGGAGCATAATACTCAATATTGTGGGCTGAGTTAGCAGTCCTTGAGGAATGGCTAGAAGAGAATATGTGGAAAGCCATGATTCGCCAATTGTCATCGCCATTTGTGGCACCAGTATTGTTTGCAACAAAACCAGAAGGGGGACACCAATCCTGGATTGTTAATTGGGATGCAAACAGCAAAACTGTGCAGAATCAGTACACCCACTCTTTGATATGAGAAACTTTCAACTTTTTTGGAAAAGCCTGGATATATAAGAAACTCAATGTTTGCTGGGTGTACCATTTGCTGAGAGTTAAGGAAGGGGATGAACCAAACTTCATGTTCTGGACTAGATATGGCCAGTTTAAACCTACCGTTCTGTAGTTTGGAATTGTTACGGCCTGAATGCTGGGAGTGAGAATGAGTATTGAGACAGGGAAAATGAAATGGCTGTGGAAGGAATCAGTGTTATGGAAAGACGGAGACGTTGGGAGATGTGAGGAAGGTCGTGTAGTGGTGGCAGTATATTATGCTTTCATAAGGAAGTAGTCTGAGGTGTTGTGACGTCAGACGATGTGGCATGGTTTTGTTCATAAGGTATTAGGTTGATGGTGTGTATGATCATGGCGAGGGATTCGGATGGGATATCATAGTATGAAGAAGATCCGAGGGTGATAGACCAATTGGATATACTGAGAGGCTGTTTGGTGGTGGAGGATTTCCATTCCATCTCTCTTGACTTGTTCTCATGAATAGCAAAGCAAGATAGAACTTTGAAACAGCTTCGACTCATATCTTGACTAGATTCTCTCGATACAAACTGCGAGCTTCTTTGCCTTCTACCGATATCACATGATTGTACCAATATCAGTTGCATCGGACTCCGCCGGTCACACTAGAACGAGTCCACCACATCACATACTTGACATTGAGTGTATTGTCAACATTGCTGGACCCTGTTCTTCGATGTTGCCTGGGATTACTGCAAAGTTTCCAAGGTGGATATCTCGATGTATTACTTTGGTTGCGATGATCTTACGGAGTTGAATGTGGGTCCACCCTTCGAATAGTTGTAGGTACTGCCACAAACCTTATTCGGTCACTTGTTGGGTTGATCTCGCACCCAATCATCAGTGGATTGACGTTTTTGATGATTGAGTTGACAAGTTACCACGACTGACCAGATTTCATCTCCATCAGCACCCACATCGAATGCTAAATTTGGATGCCAATGTTCGACCAAGATTGTACTTCTTGAACGAATGGGTGTGATCCTGCCGGAACCCATTCTTCTGTTTTAAAACCCAAACCACGGAACACCGTCGAGAGTATCGAGGCCCTACTTGCAGCTACGTTCGAAGACAAACCTTTGGAAGCATACTTTTGGGAACAATGTGACATTCACTCCCCTTGGAATATTTACTGAACACAAGCCACCGCATACAGAGGAGGCTTGGAACTTGATGGTCCTGTGTTTTTGCAAACAGTTGTACAAATCATTGGGGAGCTCACACTTGGATTAACTGTGATTCGCAGCAGCCCTGTGAGTGCGGAGGATATTACTGTTTAGAGACCCATTCGGCGGAAGGACACTCACTGGCAGCAGCAGAAACAGCAAAACCTGCACTGGTCACCCTAAGTGTAATTGAACCCCCGACCTCGACTCCTTCTGAACTCGATGCGTATAAATGGAACTGCTGAACGTGCCTATCATGTTTCAATATCACGATCGAATGAACATGACAGGGTGGCGTTGGTGACAGTCGATAACCAACTACTGATAGGAGATCTCCTGGATGCGAACACTGACGTCATAGGATTTGAGGGGACCCAGGAGAGGCTCGAACAGGCACAGGGAATGCTCTAGAGATTAGCATTATTCACTGAGCCAGCGGACCTGGTACAGAGGGTGTGTGACCACCTGGGAGTGATAATCAGGCTATAGAAAAAGAATATGCAACTAAAGGCGCAATATTGCCTACCGCCAACCAGATATCAATCCGACATTGACAACAGGATCCGAGGAGTGGAGAATGACCTCGCCTAATGCAGGAGGAGGATAACCAACGAAGGATCCTCGGCAGAACATCAAGTAGATCTGGCTGTAACCTTTCATTCCTCACGAGATTCTTCAGAAGAGGTGAGGCAGTTGGGGATGCACTTAGCGAATGCCCTAACCCTGGCAGCGAGGGCAGTTCCGGCCTCGTCACAGGGTCTGGAGGACAGAGGCCAGAAATTTCCTGACTCCCCAGACTTTTCAGGGTTGGATCCCAGTCACTTGAGAGGTTGCATTGCGCAACTCCGGATGGTCATTTGACACGAACACTGCAGTTGGCCTGATAAACAGTCGAAGACGCAGACGGCATTCAATCCTCTTCGGGGCATAGCCTTTGGCCAGATCTGGGCACACGTTTGGGAAGACGGACCGGTCAGGTTGGAATGCCTACCAGAGTTTATACATCTCCTGGAAGCGGCTTGTAGGGACCCTGACCGGGTGGCAACCATGGAATGGAAGATTTGGGAAATTAAGAAATACCACCACGAGTTCTCTAAGTACTAGGCAGAGTTACAAGTTATCACTGCCAATCTCGACTGGAATCCCATGGCCCACCAGACTGCCCTGCAAATGGGATCATCTCAAGAGTTGAAGGATTCCTTGACTTATAGTGATAAGCCAGAGGAGCTCCCTGCAATAGTGACACTGTGTCAGAAGCGGGACAATCAGATCCCGCAGCGATGGGCCATAAAGGGGGCACTGAAAACAGCAGGAGGGGTAGGGTTGGCCAATTCCCCCAGACCTCCGATAGACCAGAACAACCCAGCGGCAGACCCCGCTGGATCAGTTACTGGATATACCGGACCAGCGCCTATGGATCTCAGCGCAGGCTAAAGGATGATTTCAGCGGAAGATAGGGCAAAAAGGTTCCCCGAGGGGAGGTGTACATAGTGTGGTTTGTTTAACTACAGGGCAGCGGAATGTGTGGCAAGAAAGAAGGCTCAGACATTTCAGGCAGCTGGTGCAGAATTAAAGGAAGAAGGAACCGGGACAGGTTCTGAGGAATCAGGAATAAAGTAAGTCAATTGAGCAAGAATGGCTCTTCAGTTGACTGTAAAAGTCATTTTTGAATGCTTTAAAATGTTTTGGAATTTCGCGTTTATGAGTGAGCAGGGAAGAGGTATTGGAAGGATCAATGGAAGGGATACATTTAGTTATAACCTGCACATCGACCATGAATAACCATGAGATGTCAACACATGCACTGATTGACTTCAGAGCTAGGGGCATTGCATCCATGGATCAACATTTTGCTCGTCATCATCACATACCACTCCATGAGTCAAATGACAAATGACATGTCGAGGTCATCGATGGAAGACCCAGACAGTCCAGGGATAGTACTCATATTGCGAAAGTCAGGGTATCAATCGTAGACCAGAAGAATCAGTTGCCTATGTTCGTTATGAAGTTAGGGCACTATCCAATTGTCCTCGGGAGTCCCTCGCTATCATTACATCATGTGGTGGTATGATTTGCGTCAAATACTGTCACTTTTGGATCAGATTTCTGCAACACGCATTGCCATGACGCACCTGTTAAGTTGCAGGGAGTCACAGCAGAACCCCTTTAACCAGTCTATCCCCAAGAAAAGGGATACTTGAACCACGGATACAACCACAATAGCCATTTCGAGGGAATATCATCATGCTCAATGGATCTTCATTTTTCTGAACAGTTGAGAAAGTGAAGCTTATGATATGTAAAGCAACGCTATATAACAAAGAATAAAGCCATTGAAGCGAAGGAGTTACTGGAATGACCCCTGGAGGAGATTGTTCCCAAACAATATCATCGATTTTGACTGTTGTTCAGTAAGGGTTGTAGCAGATCGACTTCCTCCACATCGTCCAGGTATTGATCATGAGGTACACCTGAAGAAGAGAGAGACACCAACTTGGGGAACCCTTTACTCAATGTCAAGAGCGGATTTGGTGATACTTAAGGAATGGCTAGAAGAAAATGTGTTAAAAGGGAATATTCATCAATCGGTCACCCTTTGGAGCAGCAGTTTTGGTCACGAAGAAACTGGATGGAGAGTTATGATTTTGTCTCGATTATCTGGATATCAACAGCAAAATGATTCAACTTCAGTATCCCCTTCCCTAAATATGGGACACTTTGAATCTTCATCGAAAAGCACAAATATATACAAAAATCGATGATGGAGGAGTGTATAATATGTTAGTAGTTATGTTGGGAGATGAACATTAGTTAGCCTTCTGGACAAGCTATGGCCTGTTTGAACCTACAGTTATGCAGTTTGGAATGACAAATGCTCCCACAGATTTTTGAAGGATATATGGATAATATCATAAGGGAGGCCTTGGACAATTTTGCATCGGCTTATCTAGATGATATATTAATATATAGTGATTTGGAGGAGGAGCATGAAGAACATGTGAAATGGATTATGCAATGCCTTTTGGAAGCAGGATGGTATCTTAAGCCAGAAAAATGTGAGTTCCATAAGGAACCTGTAAGGTATCTGGGGTTAATCAGATCAACAAAGGGAATTTCAATGGATGAAGATAAGATCGAAACAGTGAAAAATTGGAGCCACAAAAAGACAACAAAAAACAGAAGGTTGAATGACCCATTCAATGTACAGCAATTTCTTGGATTCTTGAATTATTACTGACTATTTATTCCTAAGTATTCTGACTAGGTGGAACTCTTAACAAGATGAACAAAAAGGGATGAACCTGGTCAATGGGAAGCCAAACAACAATCCGCTTTCGAAGATATGGTAACTGCTTTTACTACAGCACCAGTCCTCCGACATTTTGATCATGACAGGGAAGTTATCATCGAAACAGATGTTTCTGATTATATATCTGCTGGAGTTTTATCACAGTAGAATGATGCAAGAGTGTTACATCCCGAGGGGTATTACTCGAAGAATCATACACTGGCTGAGTGCAATCATGATATATATGGCATGGATCTTATGGCTATCATTAAGGCACTTCAGGAGTGGAGACCTCAGTGTGAACGAGCTGCATATCCCCTCCAATTATTAACGGACCGTAAGAATTTGGAGTAGGGTATGACAAACCAGCAGCAAAATCAATGGCAAGCACAATCGTCTGAGTGTTCAACCCAGTTTGACCACCAGATAATGTATAGACTGGCGAAATATAATGGAAAGGCAGATGCCTTAATGAGGAGGCCGGGAGACCTCCCTGAGGGGGGGGATGCATGATTCAGACATCTTGAACAGGTGGTTCTAAAGCTGCGGAACCTACCCGCACAATGGTGTGTATAGGCAGATAGCCCGCCTGCCCAGGGCCGTCACTCAATTTCAGATCATATGACAGTCGCGTACGTGAGAGATCCGTTACCAGGAAGAATACAGGAGGCAATTCGAACCAAGAACTTCCTGAAAGAGATTACCATGGCATATTGCAGAGTGGATGATGGACGAATACGATATAGAGGAAATTTATATGTACCAGAAAGCAACGCGCTGCGCTTACGGAAAATGCAGGATGACCCTGATACAGAATTAGCGGGACATCTGGGATGAGGGAACACTTTGGATTGCCCGAACCGACAGCATTATTGGAACGAGATGTGAAAGGATGATGATCAGTATGTACAATATTGTCATAGTTGCCAACAGTCCCCAAGCATGAGGCATTGGATGTTTGGAGTACTCGGACCTTTACCCTTGCCAAATCGACCATAGGAGGACATCACCATGGAATCTGTGGTAGGGTTACCGGAGCGTGAGGGGTTTGATGGAATTTGGGTAGTGGTGGACAGACTCTTGAAAATGACACATTGTATCCCTTGCTATACAACAGTTGATGTCCCTGGGTTGGCCGAACAGGTTTTGAAAGCGGTGGTATGTCTTCATCAACTCCCATTGACAATTGTTTCGGACAGGGGACCGCAGTTCACATCAATGTTTTGGGGACAGATATGTAGTCGCCTGGGGATTGTTCACAGGTTGTCAACAGTGTTCCACTCACAGACAGATGGTCAGACGGAGCGAATAAATGCGAGTATGGAACAATACGTCAGCAAAATGTATTTTAGTCACTGGGAGCGTCTGGGAGTGTCTGAGTGTTGTCGGACCAGAATCCCAGGATGGTAAAATCCCAGCGTTTACTGGACCGATGCAGTGGTCTTCAGGTGCACCTGGGAGCACCTGGGTGCGCCGGCAACAAGCCTGGGAGCACCGATTACAAGCCTGGGAGCACCTGAGAGCACCAGCGACAAGCCTGGGAGCGCCGACCACAAGCCTGGGAACACCTCGAATCACTGTTGAGCAGTCTGGAAAAAACATCATCTTCTTTGGGAACGCCGCTGGTGCGCCTGGAAAGTATAGCTACCACTTATCGTTCAACAATTTTTAAAACTCATGTATTTGGTTTGTATTCTCATCTATGTATCTATGTACCTATATAGCTACCCATCTACACACCGTATATCTAGGCTGGCTGCAGGAGGTGTTTGAGAGGAATTCGAGGTGCGCCTGAAGATGATGATGGAGTGAACTCAGAGATACACTCCAAGGCCGTGATCGAGCGAGTATGGAGATGCACTTGGAGGCCGAGATCATGTGAACGCAGAGATGCACTCGGAGGCCGTGATTGAGCGAGTTTGAAGATGCACTTGGAGGCCGAGATCGAGTGAACTCAGAGATGCACTTGGAGACTGTGATGCAGCGAGTTTGGAGATGCACTTGGAGGCCATGATCGAGCGAGTTGGGGGAGGCACTTGTGGAGACCATGATCGAGTGAACTTAGTGATGCACTCCGAGGCTGTAATCGAGCGAGTTTGGAGATGCACTTGCAGGCTATGACCGAGCGAGATGGGAGGAGTACTTGGAGGTGGTCGATCTGGAGACGATCGATAGGGGGCTCGCTAAGTGCTTCTAAGACCCTCTTAATCAATCGGTTAACTCAAAACCGTGGGAATGGGACAAGGTGACTTTACCTTTGAAGCTCTTATTGAGAGCTGGCTGGTGGCGGTCGATCTGTAGGGAGGCACGCCGGAAGCTGAAGCTACATTCAGTGGTCAACTCATCATTGTGAGTATGAAGGGAGGACAGACGATTTTAGGTATATGCTGTGCTCGGTGTATACTGCACTCGGTGTATGCTGTACTCCGTGTATGCTGCACTTGGTGTATGCTGCACTTGGTGTAATGCTGTACTCGGTGTTAACTCAGGATCATGGCATGCGGAGATGGAGAGGGATGAATCAACTTTGTGATCTGCGATGATGGTAGAGTTGTGGACGAGAAAGAGAGTGATAGGGGATGAAGATGAGAACGCGATGGAGGATACAACCAGATATGAGAAATCAGTAGTATGACTGGAGTAATTGGGTTTAGAAGACCTCGTACCGGTGTAATGTCCCGCCGGATCGAGACTGATACCTGCCATAGAGGGGATGGTAAATTGACTCGCACACGAAATTTTCTTAAGTTCCTGCTTCTCATCATGATTTCCCCCATCTCCTCTCATCTCATCTCTCTCTTTCTTGTCCTAGACTCTACTATCACCTAAGAACACGAAGTTAAGTCATCCCTCTCTATCTCTCCATGCCATGATTATGAGTCAACACCAAGTACAGCAAACACCAAGTACTGCATCATCA
>Ga0307512_10000643_pt1 | contig 51630 bp, 51 predicted proteins | sample 14_EM_MG_FD_200267 | JGI IMG/M metagenome (GOLD analysis project Ga0307512, IMG submission 200267) | Populus trichocarpa ectomycorrhiza microbial communities from riparian zone in the Pacific Northwest, United States - 14_EM | ecosystem: Host-associated > Plants > Roots > Unclassified | place...
GGTTGCCGTCGACATCCCTCAATACTTAGAGTTGCGATGCGATCCCGGACTGCAACCAAGGGAGTGCACGTGCGGCTGCGGATGGCGGGGCGTGATACCGACTTGGTCGGCGACGAGGTGGCCGAGAGCTTGGCTGCCGATGGTCTGGTCATGGTTCATGAGGCGGGCATCGGTGAGATTCGAGACTTGTTGACGCGTTGGACGGTGCCCGTTTGGCATCCCCACGAGCAGGAAGCCGGTTTGACGATCATCTCCGCTCGAGCCGTCTCAACGGATGCTGACGGTCTGGCGGGGTTCGGAAGATCCTGGCTTGTTCCGCATACCGACCGGAGTCTTGATCCGAATCCCCCGAGTCTGCTCGCGGTCGTGATGCTGTCGCCAGGCAGCGGCGGCGACGGGCTTGTCGTGGATGGCGCCCGTCTGTTCACGACGCTGTGCCGCTCGTTCGGCCGCAGCGCGGTGGAGAGTTTGCGAATGCGCGCGAGAGACGGGACAACAATGCCGGTGGTCAACGCTGTGGACGGCCTGGTGCGCATCAGGTTCCGCGCCGACCCGCTGGCGAGCCTGTACAGCGAAACGGGCCAGGATGCGGTCGTCGACGCGTGGCGTCGCCTGGTGTCGGAGCCAACAGCTCTGCAGATGGCGGCCGGTGACGGCTATCTGGTGCACAACCATCGGTACCTGCATGGCCGGTCGAGCTTCACTGGGTCACGCCGCCTGGCGCGATTTCTTGCCAAGATCGATGATGGGCACCGACTGGCGTGGTTGAACAAAGGGTTTCGCCTTGTCTGCCCGTAGTCGACGACGATCTCAGCAGAACGCCGGAGACCGGGTCAGGATGCTTGGGTTGCTGGAGTCAGTGCCCGTCCCGTCGGATCCGGCGTTCCCGCAAACGGTCCGCCGAGTTCTTGATGACGTCGACAATCCAGAGCCGGCTCTCCGGGCGATTCTCGACGAGCATTCGGTGCGCGAGCGGTCACGATTCGTCGCCCTGTACGGGCTACTGCTCAGGATGCGGCGGGAGGATCGCTACGGGGAATACGCCGCGCTCGTTGCCGAGCGTGAGGACGAGTTCGGCTCGCAGCCGTACTTTCACACCTTCCGGGCGGTCGTGGCGCAGATGAAAGGTGATATGGCCTCGCTCCGCAGCGCGGTGGAGTACTCCCGCCAAGCCGCCTCACTGCTGCCGGACGTGGCCGCGGTGGTGCACCAGTTGGCGGCGTTCTGGGTGGAGTACCTCGAGCGGCTGGAAAAACCCGAGGTCCGCGACGTCGACGAGGTGGAACGGCAGGTTGATCGATCCTTGGCCGTGTCGGGTACACAGGCAGGCTTGCGTGGGTGATCGACGGCGCTACGGACCTGTATGCCGACGCCGCATTGCCCGCCGCCAGCGACGTTCAGTGGCTGGTCGACACCATTGCCGAGCGGTTACGCCAAGCTGGCGCCGACGGCTATTCCGGTGGCGGCGCCGCCCTGCTTGACGAGATCGCCCGGTACATCTGCGATCAGATGGCCGCGCTTGACTTCCCTTCCGACCGGGTGCCGCCGGCCTGTTCGCTAGTCCTCGCCGCCGACCGCGGCGAGTCGTACGAAATCACCCGTATCGGTGACGCCACGGCGGTTGTTGCTGGTGCCGATTCGATGGTCCTGGGTACCGATTTCTTCGATAGACGCGAGGCTCGCGCGGTCGCCGCCGAGCGTGCGGGCGCCGCCGCGGAACGGGTTACCGCGGGCAAACATTGGCGACGGTTGGAAACCATGACCTCTGGCGGATTGGAATCGATCTTCTCCGGTCACCCGAATCGAGCGCTGCGACCGCATACGATCGCCGGGAGCTGGGAGGACATATCGGGGGTATTGCTGTGCACAGACGGGTTCGCGCGGCTGATAACCGACTATCGGCTGTACGGAAAATGGAGTGAAGTCATGGTCGATGCGTTGGACAAGGGCCTCGCATGCCTGGAGAAAATGCTTCGCGAGGCGGAGGCGGATCCTACGTCCGCTCGGCCCGGGCGGTTCAAGCGTGCCGACGACGCCGCTGCGCTCCTGCTGACCCCGACGATGGGTGGGTCAGCGTGACCGGTCCGATTGCTCGGCCGCCCTATCTCGTGGAGCGCGGCCCTGGCTACCTCGAGTACCAACTACCGATCTCGGTCAAGCTCGTCGTGGACTATCACGGCAAGGTGCCCCTTCTCAAGAACGAGCGCGACGAGTGGGAGCTGCCCGGCGGCAAGCTTGAGCCCGGAGAGTCGCCCGAACACACCGTGTGTCGCGAGGTCGCCGAGGAACTGGGCCTCACGGTCTCCGCGGTGGAGATCGTCGACAGCTGGGTGTACGAGATCACCCCGGCCCGGCACGTGTTCATCGTGAGTTACGGCGCCGGCTATTCCGGCGACGAGGACCTCTTGCTCTCCGCCGAGCACAAGCAACTTGGCGTCTTCGCCTACGACGAGGTGCCCAGCCTGCGTATGCCCGAGCCGTACAAGCTCACCATTGCCTGTTGGCGCGACCGCAGCCGCGGACCTGCGGCAAAGTAGGGAACATGCTGCGGCGGTAGTCCGTCGTTGACGGTACTTCGCATTACGCACTAGTCTGCTTCGCGTGGATACCACCCAGCTCCTCAAGGGCGTGCTGGACCTTGCCGTTCTTGCTGCCCTTCGGGATGAGGACGGCTATGGCTACGACATCTTGCGGCGGCTCCGGTCGGCCGGGCTCGAGGATGTCGGCGACGCCTCCGTCTATGGCACGCTGCGCCGGCTCTTCAACGGCGGCCTGTTGAGCACCTACGTGGTGCCCAGCGACGAGGGCCCGCACCGCAAGTACTACGCGCTCAACGCCGGCGGCCGGGCCGAGTTGCAGCGCTCGGGCAAAGTGTGGCAGGGCTTCGCATCCACCATGGATGATCTGTTACGAGAGCGGGGGACGGCGTGATCGGCACCGAGCAGTACGAGATAACCGCCTATCTGTACGCGGTCCGCGCGGCCCTCGGCGACCTGCCCGAGTCGACCCGCGACGAGTTGCTCGAAGACCTGCCCGAGCATCTTGCCGAGGTGCTCGTCGAGGCCGGTGGCACGCTGGTCGAACGGCTCGGCCCGCCCGAGGCCTATGCGGCCGAGCTGCGCGCCAGCCTCGGCTTCGTCGGCGGCTTCCCCGATCCGCCACCGCCCGGCAAGCTTGTCGAGCTGCGAGCCGCGCTGCTGAGCCGGCTGCGGGTGGCCGATGTCAAGCTCGGCCCTTTGCTCGGGTACGAGCGCGCCAGCGAATTCGTGCTCCTGCTCCGCCCCGCGTGGTGGGTGCTGCGCGGTTACCTGCTGGCCATGGTCGTCGCCTGGATGCTCGACGACAGCGGCCAGCCGATGGGCCTGCTGCCCCGGATCGGCGGCAGCGAGCTGGTCGCGCTGCTGCTGCTCGCCGCCGCGGTGCTCGGCTCGATCTGGCTGGGCCGGCGCTCGTTCCGGTCCGCCGCGCCGTGGCCGCGCTGGGCCCTCTACGCCGGGACGACGGTGCTGGCGCTCGTGGCGATCGGCGGCTTCTTCAACGCCGACAGCAGCACCCGGGACAGCAACTACAGCGACGTCAACTATGACAACAGCAATCCGTTCAGCGGCGTCGAGGACGTCTTCGTCTACGACCAGCAGGGGCGGCTCCTGCCGGGGGTGCGGATCGTCGACCAGTACGGCGCTCCGATCGAGTTGGGTACGCCGTACTGCAGCGACCCGACGACCGGGGAATACCTACATACCGACCATATGGGATATCCGTACTGTCCGCGGAACGCACCGTTCGCCACCCCCTCGGACGAACGGTCACCCGCGCCCACCGCAACAGCCGCAAGTAGCGCACCGGCCGTACCGACCCCGACGGCCAGTCGTTCCGCTCCGCGCTGACGAGGCAAAACAGGGCGGCGGAGATCGTCGTTGATCGCTATGGTCCTGGCTGCGATCGGTCGACCCCCTCGACCGACCCCTTCGAAAGGATCCATAGTGAGCAACCCGGTTGCCCCGCCGCCTCCCGCCAACGAGGGCTTCGGTGCGGCGCCCTCCGGCCAGCCGCAGCAGGGCTTTGGTGACGCACCGGCCGCGTTGCCGGCGGAGCCGAAGAAGAAGTCGGGCGCCGGCCGGGTCATCCTGCGCATCGTGCTGGCGCTGGTCGTCGGCATCGGCGTCTTCGTCGTGAAGCAGGTGGTCTTCGGCGACAAGGCCAAGGACGCCGCGGTCGGCGACTGCATCTCGTCGTCGCAGGAGGTCAAGGACGAGGAGACCGACGCCTCGGCCGAGGTCGTCGACTGCACCTCCAGCAAGGCCGCGTTCACCGTGATCGGCCGGGTCAACGGCGAGAAGGACACCTCGAGCAAGTCCTGCGATCAGTACTTCACCAAGGACGGCGTGGAGTACGCGATCTTCGCCAATCAGACCGGCAGTGGCTACTTGCTCTGCCTGGAACCGAAGAAGAGCTGACAGCCCGGCCCGGCACCGGATGGCCCCGGTGCCGGGCCGTCGCGTCCCGGATGCTGTGCTTGGGCGCGTGCCCACCCGTACCCGAACGGAAGTCGCCGCCCACGCGGCCGCGGCGGCCGACCTGACCTCGCTCGACGCCCAGGTCGCCGACTGTTTTGCCTGCCCGCGCCTGGTCGCCTGGCGGGAGCAGGTGGCGATCGAGCGGCGCGCCGCCTTCCGCGAGCAGCAGTACTGGGGCCGGCCGGTCCCCGGATTCGGCCCGGCCGACGCGCCGATCGCCATCCTCGGCCTCGCGCCCGCCGCGCACGGCGGCAACCGCACCGGCCGGATCTTCACCGGCGACCGCTCGGGCGACGTGCTCTTCGCCGCCCTGCACCGCGCGGGCCTGGCCAACCAGCCGACCAGCGTCGCCGCGGACGACGGCCTGACCCTGCGGCACACCCGGATTTTCGCGGCGGTGCGCTGCGCGCCGCCGGACAACAAACCTTTGCCCATCGAACGCGACACCTGCGCGCCGTGGCTGCATCGTGAGGTTTCCCTCATTCGGCCGACCCTGCGGGTGGTAGTGGCGCTGGGCGCGTTCGCCTGGGCCGCGTGGTGGCCGGCGATGACGGCCGTCTATGCCGTCAAACCGCCCGTGCCCAGGCCCGTCTTCGGCCACGGTGCCCAGGTCAGCGTGCCCGGCGCGCCCGATCTGCTGGGCTGTTACCACGTCTCCCAGCAGAACACGTTCACCGGCCGGCTCACCCCAACGATGCTCGACGACGTCTTCGCGAGTGCGAAACGTCGGGCGGGCCTGGCATGATTCGAGCTCTGCCGAGCATTCCCGCACCCATGGATCCGAGCCTGAACGTTGGATGTTGCCGCACTGCGCCGCTGGTGGCCGCTGGCCGCCATCCTCGGGCTGCTCTTTCTCGCCTCGCTGGCGGCCACCCGGTCGGCGCCGCAACTGGACCGGATCACCCCCGACCCGGTGCCGGCCGCGACCGCGCCACCGCTGCTGCCGGCCCAGCCGGTGGAGACGGCCGCGGGCGGTCCCACCGGCGCGGCGGAGGAGGTCACCGGCGGCCTGCCCGACTGGATCGGCACCGCCGCCATCGCCGTGCTGGTGATCGCCGGGCTGGTCGTCGTCGCCTTGGCCGTCTGGGCGGTGCTGCGCGACCAGCAGCGGCGCCGACGCCGGCGGCAGGGACGGCACGTGCCGCAGCGACCGGAGGCGCGTACGCAAGAGGATCTTGTCGCGGCCTTGGAGCAGGGACTGGAGGAGCTCTCGGACGCCGACCGGGATCCGCGCCGGGCCGTGATCGCCTGTTGGGTCCGGTTGGAGCAGGCCGCCGCCGCGGCCGGCACCCCGCGGCACGCCGGCGACAGCCCCACCGACCTGGTCGGCCGGCTGCTCGCCGAGCAGCAGGTCGACGCCCGCGTGCTGGCCGCGCTAGCCGCGGTCTACCGAGAGGCGCGGTACGCAACCCACGCGGTTGACGACCAGATGCGGGCGCAGGCCCGGTCCGCCCTCGAGCGGCTGCGGGCCGACCTCGGCGCGGGGACACTCGGATGAGCGCCGATCGGGACGGCGGCCTCGACCAACTCTTCGCGTTCGCCGACGAGCCGGTCGCCGACGAGGTGCCGCCACAGGAGAAGCCGCGGTCCAAGGTCGGCTGGGTCATCCGCAACGTGCTGCTCATCGCGGTCGCCACCGTGGTCACCATCGCCGGCACGCGGTCCGCCGGGATCCGCGTGTCGACTGTGCTGGTCGTCGCCGGTTTCGTTGCGTTGCGGCTGCTGATGCTGGCGGTCGCCGAGGTCGCGCCGCCGCCGCTGCCCGGCCGGCCGAAAGAGCGCCGGCTTACCGAGTCCGACAACGATTACGACTACCGCTTCGGCGGCACCGATACGCTGCGCGTGACGATTCGCCGGTGGGAGCAACGACTCGAGTGGTCGCAGAGCGATTCCGACCGATTTTCCAGTAGCCTGCTGCCCGTGCTCGCCGAGTTGACCGACGAGCGGCTCCGGCTGCGGCACGGGCTCACCCGGGCCTCGGATCCGCGCCGGGCACGCGAGCTGATCGGCGATCCGTTGTGGCAGCTGCTGGCGGAGCCGCCCCGACGCCCGCCGAAGGCACGCGAGCTGGCCGGTTACGTGGAAATGCTGGAAAAACTGTGAAGGGTGGCGCGGTGACGGACGCGAGCGTGGAGGCCATCCCGCCGTACGAGGTGGGCCGGCTGGCCGGCGCGGTCCTGGATTCGGTCGGCAGCGTGGTGGTCGGCAAGCGGGACGCCCTCGAGCTGGTGCTCGCCGGCATCCTGGCCGGCGGGCACGTGCTGCTCGAGGATCTGCCCGGGCTCGGCAAGACGTTGACCGCGCGGTGCTTCGCCCAGTCCCTGGGGCTGGATTTCCGGCGGTTGCAGTTCACCCCCGACCTTTTGCCCGCCGACGTCACCGGCTCCTTCCTCTACGACCAGCGCAAGGGCGACTTCGCCTTCCGGGCCGGCCCGGTCTTCACCAACATGCTGCTGGCCGACGAGATCAACCGGACCCCGCCGAAGACCCAGGCCGCGCTGCTCGAGGCGATGCAGGAGAAGCAGGTCTCGGTCGAGGGCGTGACCTACCGGCTGGACCCGCCGTTCCACGTGCTCGCGACGGCCAACCCGATCGAGTACGAGGGCACATATCCGCTGCCCGAGGCCCAGCTCGACCGGTTCATGCTGCGGGTGTCGTTCGGCTATCCGACGGCCGAGGAGGAGTGGATCGTGCTGCAGCGCCGGATGTCCCGCCGGCAGGAGGAGTCACACCTCGCCCCGGTGGTGGACGCCCGCGCCCTGCAGTCCATGCAGGCCGCGCTGGAGTCGGTGGCGGTCGAGGACTCGATCGGCCGCTACATCGTGGCGCTGACCTCGGCCACCCGCGAGCACGCCTCGACGCTGGTCGGCTCGTCGCCGCGCGGTTCGCTCGCGCTGCTGCTGCTGGCTCGCGCCCGGGCCGCGATGGCCGGCCGCGACTACGTGGTGCCCGAGGACGTCAAGGACGTGGCGGTGCCCGCGCTGGCGCACCGGATCACGCTGCGCCCCGAGATGTGGTTGCGCCGGGTCGACCCGTCCTTTGTGGTGCACGAGGTCCTGCAGGCCGTGCCCGCTCCGGCCAGCGGCGCGCTGCCCACCTACGCGCGGCATGACTGACGCGCCTCCGCTACGCGCGGCCGTCCCACCGACACCTTCGGTAGCGGCCGACGAGGTGTGGGCGGCGCCGGCCTGGGTGCCGACCCGGGCGTTGGGCCGTACGGTGCTGCTCACCGGCCTGCTGCTGGTGCTGGGCGTCGCGTTCGGCCGGGTCGACTTGGTGCTGCTCGCCGCCCCGTTCGCCGTCGGCGCCGCGATCGGGCTGCGCCGGATGCCCCGCTCGGCGCCCGAGGTGATCATCGAGGCCGACGAGGAGCACCTGGTCGAGGGCGGTCACGTGGACGCCGCGCTGCAGATCGCCAACCCCGACGTCATCGCGTACGACCTGGTGGTCGTGCGGACCAGGACGTCGCAGTGGCTGAAGCTGGAGAATTCCGACCGGCCGTTCGCCGTCACCGTCCCGTGCGAGGAATGGACCGCGATCGAGTTGCCCGGCGAGGCGCTGCGCTGGGGCCGGCACGCGGTCGGGCCGGCCGCCGCCCGGGTCGCGGCGTGCCACGGCCTGCTGGCCTGCCGGCCGGTCGTGACGCCCGCCCGCGGGGTGCGCGTCTATCCGGTCACCGAGCCGTTCGCCGCGGTCGAGGCGATGCCCGCGGCCGCCGGCCTGGTCGGCAACCACCGCTCGCGCCGCCCGGGCGAGGGTGGCGAGCTGGCCGGGGTGCGCCCGTTCGCGCCGGGCGACCGGTTGCGCCGCATCGACTGGCGGGTCTCGCTGCGCACCCGCGACCTGCACGTCGCCGCCACCCTGTCCGACCGGGACGCCGAGGTGCTGCTGCTGCTCGACGTGCTCGGCGAGGTCGGCGCGTCCGGCGGCGTCAACGGCAGCGCGTCGGTCCTGGACACCACCGTCCGGGCGTCGGCGGCGATTGCCGAGCACTACCTGCAACGCGGCGACCGGGTCTCCCTGATGGAGTACGGCCAGTCCGCCCGCCGGCTGCGCGCCGCCACCGGCCGCCGGCAATACCTGACCGTCCTCGAGTGGCTGCTCGACGTGCACGCCGACGTCTCCAACCAGGCCCCGTACGAGCACGTCTTCGGCGCGCACCACGTCTCGTCCGACGCGCTGGTGGTGGTGCTCACCCCGCTCGTCGATCCCCGCTCGGCCGACATGCTCGCCCAGCTCACCCAGTCCGGCCGCTACACGGTCGCGGTCGACACGCTGCCGCCCGGAGCGGCGCCCCCGCAGCGCAGCCAGTGGACCCCGCTGGCCACCCGGCTGTGGCGCCTGGAACGCGAGAACGTGCTCGGCCGGCTGCGCGAGCACGGCGTGCCCGTGGTGGCCTGGGCCGGCGCCGGCAGCCTCGACCTGGTGCTGCGCGACGTGGCCCGGATGGCGTCCGCGCCGCGGGGGCGCTGACATGCTCGACTCGTTGACCGCCCGGATGGAACGGATCCAGCGCGCCCTCAGCCGGGCGACGGTCGTCCCGTTCCTGGTCCGGCTCGGCATCGCGCTCTGCTTGGTGCTGGCGATGTCTGTCGCCTGGCCCGCCGACCTGGCATTCGGTCAGCTGGGCGTGCTGCTCTACCTGGTGGCGTTCTACCCGGCGTTTGCTCCGCGCGGCCGCGGCACCACGTTCGCGATCCTGGTCGTGGTCGGCGGCTGGATCCTCGACACAACCTGGTACGAGGAGCGGGTCGCGCTGTGGCGGGTGCTGAGCATCGCCGCCCTCACCTACCTCGGGCACACCCTGGCGGCGCTCGCGGCCGTGCTCCCGTACGACGCGATCGTGACCATCGATGTGCTCACCACCTGGCTGCTGCGCGCGGCGGCCGTGGTGCTCATCTCCGCGGTGCTGACCGTGATCGCGCTCGGCCTCGCCTCGGCGCTCGCCGGGAGTGCCTTCCTGATCGCGACGCTGATCGGTCTCGTCGCGGCGATCGGGGCCACGATGTTGCTTGCCCGTCTCCTCCGGCGTCCCTGAAGGGCGCTCCCGGCGTACCGGAAATCGTTTTGAAATATGTGCGTTACGGCACTTGACAGAACGGCTTGAGTCACATCACACCAGGCCGCATCGGGGCCGCGGACGCGCGACAATGGACCATGTGAAGCAGCGCATCGTTGTTGTCGGGGCAGGTCACGTGGGGCTGTATGCCGCTCTGCGCCTGTCGAAGAAGCTCACTGCGCGGCGCGCCGAGGTGGTCGTCATCGACCCCCAGCCGCACATGACATATCAGCCGTTCCTGCCGGAGGCCGCGGCCGGCAACATCTCGCCGCGGCACTCGGTGGTGCCGCTGCGGCGCGAGCTCAAGCGCTGCCGGATCGTCTCCGGCGAGGTCACCCGGATCGAGCACGCCCGCAAGACGGTCACCATTCAGCCGATCGAGGGCCCGGCCACCGAGATGCGCTACGACCACATCATCGTGGCGCCCGGCTCGGTCTCGCGCACCCTGCCGATCCCCGGCCTGCGCGAGAACGGTATCGGCTTCAAGACCATCGGCGAGGCCATTTACCTGCGCAATCACATCCTGGACCGGCTCGACATCGCGGCCATCACGCCCGACCCCGAGGTGCGCAAGGCGTCGCTGACGTTCGTCTTCGTGGGCGGCGGCTACGCCGGCATCGAGGCGCTCGCCGAGATGGAGGACGTGGTCCGCGACGCGCTGCGGTATTACTCCGAGCTGGGCCAGGAGGAGGTCCGCTTCGTCCTGGTCGAGGCCACCAACCGGATCCTCCCCGAGGTCGGCCCGGACATGGGCGCCTACGCGGCCCGTCAGCTCGACGCCCGCGGCATCGACCTGCGCCTGGACACCCGCCTCGAGTCGTGTGTGGACGGCGTGATCCGGCTCTCCGACGGCGACGAGTTCCGCGCCGAGACGCTGGTCTGGACGGCGGGCGTCAAGCCGTCGCCGATGCTGGACACCACCGACCTGCCGCGCGGCCCGCGGGGCCACCTGACCTGCCTGCCGACCCTGCAGGTCGCCGACGGCGACCGGGTGCTCGAGGGAGCGTGGAGCGCGGGCGACTGCGCCCAGGTGCCCGACCTGACCAAGCCGGGTGCGTATTGCTCGCCCAGCGCGCAGCACGCAGTGCGCCAGGCCAAGGTGCTGGCCGACAACATCCGCCAGGTCATCCTGGGCGGCGCCCCGACGGAATACCGGCACAAGTACGCCGGCAGCGTCGCGAGCCTCGGCCTCTACAAGGGCGTGGCCCAGGTGTACGGAATCAAGCTCAAGGGCCTGCCCGCCTGGTTCATGCACCGGACATACCACATGAGCCGTATCCCGTCGTTCAACCGTAAAGTCCGGGTCGTCGCCGACTGGACGCTGGCATTCCTGCTCAAGCGCGAGGTGATCTCCCTCGGCCAGCTGCACGCGCCGCGCGAGGAGTTCGTCCACCTGGCGTCCCCGAGCAGCGAAGAGAAGGCCGAGGCCCCGCTGGTGACGGTGCGCTGACGGGCTGATTCCGCGACCTGGGCGGGGTTCGCTACGGTGACAACTGAGCGCACCCCGCCCGGGTGGTGGAACGGCAGACACGGCCGCCTTAAAAGCGGCTGCCCGAAAAGGCGTGCGGGTTCGAGACCCGCCCCGGGCACCCGATCAGCACAGATGTTTTCCCTGGTCAGGCAGTTGATCCATACTTACGCTGACGACGAGTCCTTGCCGTACGTCAACATCACCTGCTGACCGAGCCGCCTGGGATGGCCGTGTGCTGCCTCTGCCGCCGTTCCGGGTTTCCTAGGCCAAATTCTCCGGCGGCAGGGCCTGGTGCAGCGCAGCCACCACCTCGTCGGGATGACTCAGTGGCGCCAGATGGACGGAGTCAGCCCGCACGACATGCCACCCAGCGCGTTTCGCGGCCTCCGCGTCGGCGTCGTATGCCTTGCTGAGCTGCACGTACGAACAGGGAATCCCGTCGAAGACCGGTGTCGATGACGGTGCTGTCTCCGCGCAGAGCGCGAACGGCATCGGACGGATGTCGGCGGTGAATCGTTCGCGAACGTCGGGGTCCGGCACCTCCAGCACGATCATCTCGGCGGGGAACCAGGTGTCCCAAGGCGGCAGCACGCCGTCGGTGGCCATGGCATTCAGCTGAGCTGCCCGCTCCTCGGTGATGGAGCTGAGCCAGCTGCTCCCCGGATAGGGCAGGCGCGCATCCATGAAGACCACATCCGCCACCGCTGCTCCGATCGCCTCGGTGATCGCCGGCAGGATGGGACCGGCCGCGCTGTGCCCGACCAGCGTCAACTGGTCTCCGGCGGGGATGCCCGCCGCAGCCACCGCAGCGTCGCACAGGCGAGGGTAGTAGGGCGGCGGCCCGGTCAGGGCGGAACGAAGATCAGGCGTGGCAACGCGGTGGCCCTCGGCCCGCAGCAGGTCGGCGACCGGAGCCCAGCTGTACGGGCCGAGGAGTGGACTGTGGACGAGCAAGAACTGCCTCACCATTTATCCTTACAAACTCTGCTCTTGTGGAATAACCATTACATAGCTCTAATCAATGCATGGAACCGGATCATTGCCTCAACCTCATCGGCGCCGAGTGGCGGCCCGCCGAGGGCAAGCGCACCAGCCGCAACGTCAACCCGGCCGACCCCGCTGATGTGATCGGCTCGTTCGCCGATTCCTCGGCCAACGACGCGGCGGAGGCGGTGGCCGCCGCGGTCACCGTACGGGACAGCTGGCGCGAGGCAGGCTCCGTTGCCCGCGGCGCGCTGCTCTTCCGCGCGGCTGAGCTGCTCGCCGAACGGGCCACGGAATTCGCCGCGGCGATCGTTCGCGAACAGGGGAAACTTCTGCGGGAGGCACACGCCGAGGTGGTCCGCAGCGGCGAGGTCCTCCGCTTCCTGGCAGGCGAGGGGCGCCGGTTGACCGGTGTCGCGGCGCCCGCTGATGACGCACGCACGTTCGCGTACACGTTCCGGGTGCCACTTGGCGTGGTCGGGCTGATCACTCCATGGAATTTCCCGCTGGCCATTCCGGTATGGAAGACGGCGGCCGCGCTGGTGGCAGGCTGCACCGTCGTGCTCAAGCCGTCGCCGCTCGCACCGTGGACCGCAGCCCTGATGGCGCAGCTCTTCCTGGATGCCGGGCTGCCGTCGGGCGTGCTCAACCTGGTGCAGGGCGGCCGGGCGGCGGGCGAGGCGATCGTGGCCCAGCCGGACGTCGCCGGGGTGTCGTTCACCGGCTCTGTCCCCGTGGGCCTTGCGATCCAGCAGGCGGGGGCGCCGCGGCTCCTGCGCACCCAACTCGAGCTGGGCGGCAACAACGCGGTGCTGGTCCTGCCCGGCGCCGACCTGGAAGCGGCCGTCGACGCGGTGGTGTCCGGCGCGTTCGGCCAGGCCGGACAGCGGTGCAGCGCCACCAGCCGGGTCATCGTCGACGCCGGTCTCGCCGACGCGTTGTTGCCGGCGCTAACCGCACGGGTCTCGGCGCTGCGCGTCGGCCGCGGCGGTGACCCGGGCGTGGACATGGGCCCGGTGATCACTGCCGCGGCGCGGCAGCGATGCCGCGCCGCGGTGGAGCACGCCCGCACACACGGCGCCCAGGTCTGGTGTGGCGACGAGCCGCTGCCGCCGGGCCTGCCCGACGGCAACTTCCTGCGACCCGTCGTGCTCTCCAAGGTGCCGCAGACGTCGGAGTTGCTGACCGGCGAGGTCTTCGGGCCGGTGGTGTCGGTCCTGGTCGCCGACGGCCCCGACGAAGCGATCGCCATCGCCAACTCCGTTCCCTATGGTTTGTCCGCCGCTGTCTTCACGCCCGAGACGTCCCATGCGCTGGACACCGTGCAGCGGCTCCAGGCCGGGATGCTGCACATCAACCGACCGACCGTCGGCGCCTATGCGCACCTGCCGCACATCGGCACCAAGCTGTCTCAATTCGGCCCGCCCGAATGTTCGACGGAGGTCATGGACTTCTTCACCGAACTGCGGTCGGTCTGCGTCAAGTACTGATCGTTTTTTCAAGACCAGACGCCAGCGGCTTTTCAAAGACAAGGTGCCAATGGTACGAGCCCGGGCTGCCATGCTCGCGGTCAGCGGCGGAGATCAGGCGCAGTTCCGGATGCAGGCGCAGCACGTCTGCCATGTCGGTGTAGAGGTGCGGATGCGCCTTGTCCTCCGGCCCGTCGTGATCGACGAACACGTCGGGGGCGATCTGCTCCCCTTTGCCGTACTGGGTGTTGTGCTTCGACAGCATCGTGCTCAGGTAACGGCCGCCCGGCCGCAGGACGCGGGCGATCTCGGTAGCGGCCCCGACGGCATCCTCGGGCGTCCCGTGATAGATCACGTTCCACGCGATCGCGAAGTCGAAGCTCTCGTCGGGATACGGCAGCGACGTCATGTCGGTCATCCGGGTCGTGACGTTCAGCCCGCAGCGGGCTGCCTCAGCACGCACCCGTTGCAGACCCGCCTCGCTCCGATCGATCGCATGCGCCTCGAACCCCAGCTCGGCCAGCGCGAGAGCGTGCCGGCCGATGCCGCATCCCACATCCAGGCAGCGACGACCGCCCGCAGCCAACAGTTCGCTGCCGACCGCGATCACGTCCGGATCCGGATGCGCCCACGCGGCGATCCCGTCGGCGCGGCGCCACTGCTCGTCCCAGTGCTGGTAGGCGCCGACCACGCCGGTTTCGGCGGCGGACATCAGGAGTCCGCCTCGTCGCTCGTCGCATCATCGCTCGCAGCGCCGCCGCCTGGGCCCGCCGTCCGGCGGTCGCCGATGACGTTTCCCTCCCGGTCCAGTCGCTGGCCCCGCGCGATCGCCGCCCCGCGACTGGCAGCGGTCACAGCGCCACTGCCGTTCGTCATTGTCGACATGAAATCGGAGAACCGCGGCTCCGGTGCGCCGATCTCCTCCCCGGCCGCGCGGAACAGGTCCAGCCAGCGGCGCCGGTGCTGGTTCGAGATGACCGATCCGAGGTGAGCGGCGATGAACCTCGGATTCCAGCCCTCGGAGAGATCGGGCGTGCCGTACATCCGCTCGAAGTGGCCCGTCAGGCGCCGCGCATGCTCCTCGGCCGACTTGCCGGCGAACAACGGCCCGATCAGCGGATCGTCCACCACCAGCCGGTAGAACGCGGCGGAGAGCCGCACGAAGAAGTCCGCGCCGCCGATCTCGCGGTAGAACCGCCGGGCGAGTTCGAGCGACCCCTCCTCGGTCACCTCCTCCAGCAGGATCACCTGTCCGCGCCGGCTGATGACATGTTTACGGGCCATGGTCAGGTCTCCTCGCGTCAGCCAGCCGGCCGCGGTCGCGGCACGCCGGTCCCCAGGGCAGCCGCCTGCTTGTTGCGGTCCCGCTGTTCCTTGATGTACGTCGCGGCGGTGTTCGGGTCTTGTTTGCGGGTTCGCCAGGTGACGAACTCGTCCCACACCCCGTCCGGAAACTCCGTCACGCCGCGATAAGTCTTGGCCGACCGGCGGGCCATCCGGACGGTCTCGCGGCTCACCGGCTGCACCGCCATGATCGGAATGTGCCGGTAGAAGCGGACGATGCGGTTCTGCTGGGTGAGCCGCACCATGGTCGGGATATACGAGCGGTACCAGTCCGTCTCGATGATGCCCTCGAGGATTTCGTACTCGCCCGAGCTGGGCCAGTTCGGCACGTCCCGCACGAGCAGCCACCAGTCCGGCGGTGTCCGGGCGAGCAGGCCCGTGATGACCTCGAGCATGTGCGGGTTGCGCGGATCGGCCTGGATGAACGGTGGCACACCGCCGTACTTGTCGAATACCTCGCCTCCCTTGAGGCCAGCGGCCTCGAGAGAGGCTCGTACGTCCGTCGCCGCCGGCAGCAGGCCGTCGCGCGCACCGGTCAGCGACTGCCAGGCAATCGGCTCGTTGCCGTCCAGCAAGGACCACTCGCTGGACATCCCGTCCCAGCGCAGTGCGAAGTCAGCCGGCGGATAGATATGCCAGCCGAATCCCGAGGCCACGGTGATCGGCGAGCAGACCCGGGCGGCGCGGGCCGACAACGAGCCCTTGAGGTCCGGCGAGCCGAGCTCGGGCTCGCGGACGCCGGGATAGAGCGAGAAGAACTCGATCTCGGATGGTGCGTCGGTCGCCGTCAACTGTCGGCCCCTTCCCTCAGGCGGGCGCCGGCACCGGACGCCTGCTGCTCACGGCGGTTCTGATCCATCGCGTAGAGACGCATCAGGTCGTGCAGCTCGTACCGGTCCGGCGCCACCGGCATGATCAGGTTGGCCTCGGCCAGAGCGGTCAGCAGACGGGCGCTTACGGCCTCGGTCTCCTCCGATTCCTGGGCCACGGATCGCGACGTGACCTGCCCGGGGAAATCGGACCCGAGTCGGCGGAACAATCGCCGCTCCGGTGGATTCAATCGGAAGTAGGAGTGGTCCAGGGACAGCCGCACCGAGGCGAACGTGTCCTGCTCGACCTCCAGCAGGCACAGGCCGTCGTCGCCGCGCAGGCCGTCGAGCAGGTCGGCCACCCCGTGCGGCGCGGCGTGGTCCAGCCTGGTGGCGGCGATCCGCAATGCGAGCGGGAGCCGGCTGCACAAGCCGGCGAGGCGCTCGACGGCGTCCGGCTCGGCCGCCACCCGTTTCGCGCCCATTGTTTTGGTCAACAGTTCTCGCGCGTCTGCCTCGGCCAAGCCCCCGAGTTCGACCTGCCGGACGCCGTCGCGCGCGCGAAGGCCGCTGAGCCGATGCCGGCTGGTCATTATCAGCAGGCACGCGTCGTCGCCCGGGAACAATGGACGGACCTGCTCGGGCGATTGCACGTCGTCGAGCAGGATAAGCATCCGACGGCCGCTGAGCAGCGAGCGGTAGTGACCGGCCGCCTCGTCCACCCGGTCCGGGATGTCACCAGCGGCCAGGCCCAGCGCCCGCAGAAATCGGGTGAGGACGCGCAGCGGCTCCGCCGGGGGCTCGTGCGAGTGTCCCCGCATGTCGGCGAAGAGCTGTCCGTCCGGGAAAAGGCCCGTAATCCGATGAGCCCAGTGCACGACCAGGGCGGTCTTGCCCGATCCGGCGGGCCCGGTCAGCGCGATCGGCGTGTCGCGGCCGTTGTCGGCCGCGCGCAGCTCGGTGAGCGCGGACAGCTCGGCTCGGCGGCCGACGAAGTCGGGCACGTCCGCCGGCAGCTCGGCCGGCACCAGTGTCGCGTCCGTGACAACCGGGCTGGGGATGTCCAATGCCGGATCGCGGGCCAGCACGGCCCGGAACAGCCGTTGCAGCGGCTCGCCGGGCTCAAGTCCCAGCTCCTCGGAGAGCAGGGCGCGGCCCTCGTGGAACGCCCGTACCGCGCCGGGGGGATCGCCGGCCCGGTAGAGCGCGAGCATCTGCAGCTCCCGCAGCCGTTCCCGCAGCGGGTTGGCGGCGACGAGGTCGTCGAGGTCGCGAAGGCGGCTGTGGTGGCGGCCGAGCCCCAGGTCGACGTCGAGGCGGTCCTCCATCACGCTCATGTAGCTGGTGTTCCAGCGCGCCCGCTCCCGGCAGAGCCCGGGCACCTCGGCATCCTCGAGCGCCCCGCCGTGCCACAGTCCGACCGCCGCGCTCAACAACCGGTCCGCGCGCACGAGATCACCCTCGGCGAGGCTTGCCCGGCCAGCTTCGGCGAGGCTAACGAACCGGTCGATGTCGAGCTCTCCCGGCTCCACGTGCAGTACGTACCCGGGATGACGGAACCGCAGCCGGTCCGCCGCCGGGTCGGCGCGATCGAGCAGCTTGCGCAGCTGCGAGATCTGCCATTGCAGGCTCGCCTTCGCCGTCCGGGGCGGGCACGTATCCCACAGCGCACCCCTCAGCTGCTCGGTGGCAACGGTTCGATTCGCGTGCAACAGCAGCACTGCGAGCAGCCCGCGCTGCATTCCGCCGTTCAGCGCGGCGGGCTGTCCATCCACCAGCATCTGCACCGGCCCCAACAACCGAAACTCCAGCCGCGCGGCCGGAGCGGCACCTGCGGCCTCGTCCTCACCCGTCGTGTCAGTTGGCACCTGTCCCCCGTTCATCTGTCGTGCTAATTCACCGGGTCGGGTCTCCGGATCCGCCGATGACCCGCAGCCGCACCGGCAGCGACTCGAGTCCACGTTGGAAACTGCGCCGCCAGCGCAGCTCCGCGGGATCGACGGCCAGCTCGATGACGTCATATCGCTCGGCCAAAATGGCCAGTGCCACGTGGCCCTCCATTCGGGCGAGCGGCGCACCGAGGCAGAAGTGCCTGCCATGTCCGAATCCGACATGCGGGTTGTCGGTGCGCTCGGGGTCGATTTCGGCCGCGCACGCGAACTGACGCTCGTCCCGGTTCGCTGAGGCCAGCCCGAGACACACGACACTGCCCGCCGGAATGGTCACGCCGCCGAGATTGATGTCGGTCAGCGCGGTACGGATCACCGCGCGTTGCACTGGTCCGTCGTACCTGAGGAGCTCCTCGAAGATGGGGCGCACGCTCTCGGGCCGGTCGCGCAGCGTGCGCAGCAGCGCCGGGTCCGTGCTGACGCCGAGCATCGCCATGCCGAGGAAGTTGACCGTGCTCTCCTGCCCGGCGATCAACAGGATGAACGCGGTCGCGACGAGTTCGTCCTCGGTCAGCGCGTCGTCGCCGTCGCGCATGCGCAACTGGATGAGGGCCGTGATGAGATCGGGCGCGCTGTCGGGGTCGGCGGGATCCAGGTTCCGGCGTTTCGCGGCGACGAGGTCAGCCATGTACTCGCGGAGCCTGCGCTTACCCTCCTCCCTGGACATCGGAAGGTCGGTGGCGAAGTCCGACCCGAGCGTCGCGTTCGACCACTGCCGGAAGGCGATCCGGTCCGCCGGCGGGACACCCAACAGCTCGCAGATGACCAGCACCGGCAGGGGATAGGCCAGCGACTCGTGCAGGTCCGCCTCGCCGTGTTCCGGCAACGCGTCGACCAGATCTGCGACGAGCCGCCGCACAGCCGGTCGCAACGCCTCCACCCGGGCTGCCGTGAACGCGCGGCTGACCAGCTTACGAAGGCGCGGGTGCTCCGGCGGGTCGGAGTGCAGCATGTGTGCGCCGCCGAACTGGATGCGCTGGGGGTCGAGCGGCATGCCCGCCGCGGCCATCGCCGGGGCCGCGTGCCGTAGGTGGTGCGCCAGCCGGTCGTCGTTCAGGGCCGCGCGGACCTCGGCGTAGCCGCTGACGTAGTAGACCGGCAGGCCGTCCGGCTGGACGACCAGCCGGACCGGCGCCTGCTCCCGCAGCGCGGCGTAGGCCTGGTACGGATCGGGGGTGCCGTCCGCGAAGATGTCGTGATCGGTGGGGGCTTGCCGATGCGGCATAGTCAGTCGTTCCCGTCTGGGTGGACCGGGTCGATGGGCGGGTCGCTGCCGATGGGTGTGTCATCGGCGAGATCGCGGATCGCCCACCGTAGTGGTTGCAGGGTGCAGCCGCGCGCCTTCTTTGCCTGCTCCGAGCCCATGCCGTACTCGATGACTCGCACGCCTAGGTCGATGGCGAGCGGCATCGCCGCGTAGAAGCAGGTGCCGAAGTAGACGTACCTGGCGTGCGGGTCCCCGTAGTCGGTTCCGGTGAGCAACGCGGAGAGGCGGTCACCGGTGCGCACGAACAGTGTGAAACCCACCGTCCGCCCGTCGATTTCGGCCATGACGACGAACACGTCGTCGGCCGGAAAACACCTGCGAATATTGTCGAACCATCCGCGCTCTTTCGCCGGATCGGCCGAGCCTCGATATTTTGCGGCCAATCCGCAGCGTAGGGCGACCAAGTCGTCCTCGTCGTCGCGTAATGGCCGGACTTCGTATTTTACGCCGGCCGCATCGAGCGCCCTGATCTCGGATTGCAGCCGCCGCCGACGATGACTCGACAATCGCGACAGATATTCGCCGGGCTCGTCGAAATCAATTGCCAGCTCCGCCCGGTGGGCGGCGGTGAAAACGGTGAAGCCGGCCCCTCGCAGCGACTCGGTGAATAGCTCCGCAACGGGGTCGAGGTACTGGAAGACCACGCTGCGCAGTCCTTGGTCGCGGGCGTGCCGACAAACCTCGTCGACGTACTGCGCCAGGCGGGCGGGCACTCGGGCACCGGGGCCGACCGGGTAGGAATCATAGTTCGGATACATGAAGGACAGTGCGGGGAAGACGCGCTGCGGTGCCCCGATGCGGTCCCGCACCGGCAGAAAAGGGTCGGTGAACTGGTTTTCCGTCATGGTTTGTACCACCCGGGCCATCATCGCCACCTGGACGCCGGCACCGTCCACAAGGGCGAGACCCGCACAGTCGGCGAGGCGCCCCTCGGCGACATCGAGCCAGGCGATGCTCACCGTATGCCGGACACCGGCGCTGAGCGCCGGCCAGTCGATCCGCTCCCACGGTGTCGTGGCGATCAAGATCCGCACGTCCCTGCGGGACGGCGGCACCGTGCACACTTCGACAACAAAGTCGAACCCCCCGACGACGACATTGCACGCCAGATAACGTCGCGTATCGCTTCCGAAATTTACCATCACCTATCATCTGCCGTCCACCCGTGCGTAACTTCACTGTTGATCTTCAACTAGTTTTGCGGGCCGATGTGCGGATCTTGGCCGCTCCTTGGCGGCTGCTTGGGGGGCGCTGCTACGGTCGGCCGGTATTCGCGATGAATTGCTATCGCGGTGGCACCGCATTTCGCAGAATCCTGACTCAAGATGTTCCCGGGCTTGCCCGCCAACGAGGGGATAGCTTTGCCGGAGCAACCGACCGAATCGTTCCTGTCCACCGATGCGCGGCTCATCGGCGTGGGTGCGCACGACGCACTCACCGCATCGCTGGTGCAAAGCAGCGGCTTCGACGTCGCGTGGGTCGGCAGCTTCGAGGCATCGACCTACCGGCGGCTGCCGGACATCAACGTGATCACCAGTACAGAGATGGCCGACGCGGTCCGGTCGGTCCGCTCCGGCTGCGACCTGCCGGTGTTCGTCGACGCCGACAACGGATATGGCACGGATGACGCGGCGGTCCGCGCACTCGACCAGTTCGCTGCCGCGGGCGCGGACGCAATGTGCCTGGAGGACAACGCGTTCCCGAAGCGGAACTCGCTCTACTCCACGCAGGACCGCCCGCTGGAGCATCCGGACGTGTTCAGCTGCCGGCTGCTCCGACTCGTCGCGAGAAAGACCGACGTGAAGATCATCGCGCGCACGGAGGCGCTGGTTGCCGGCCTCGGCGTCGATGAGGCGGTGCGGCGCCTGGAGGCGTACGCGGCGGCCGGCGTCGACGGCGTCTTCGTCCAGGCAAACGCGCGGCACGCCGACCAACTCGGCGAGGTGGTGAGCCGGATGGCGGGACGGGTCCCGATCGTGCTGGCCCCCACCGCGCTGCCGGCGGTTTCGGCGGACGAGTTCTTCGACATTGGCGCCAACGTGGTGATCTACGCCAATGTGGTGTCCCGGGCTGCGGTACGCAGTGTGTCGCGCATGCTGGCCACGCTGCGAGACAACCGCCGCCTGGACAGCGTCACCGCGGACATCTCCGCGCTCGCCGATATTTTCGCCCTTACCGGAGCGGACGAGTGGAACCCCCAGTGAGCACGCTGCGGACCCCCGCGGCACCGCAGCACCGCACCGCACCACAGCCCGCCGCGGCAGCGCTGGACTATTGCTTCGGTGCGGCTGGCGACGAGGCCACCATGACGCGCAACGAGGCGATGCTCGATCGTGCGGTCCTCGTGCCCCGCGTCCTGGCCGGCGCCCCGGCGGACCCGTCCGTCGAGATCACGGGGGGCACGATCGCCGCGCCCGTGGTGATCGCCCCGATGGGCCTGCAGGGTCTGCTGGACCCGCGGGCCGAGACAGTCGCCGCCCGGGCCGCCGCCGAGGCGGATCTCGGCTTCTGCCTCTCGACGTTCTCGTCAGCCTCCGCCGCGGACGTCGCGGCCACCCCTCCGGGCCTGCGCTGGCGGCAGGTCTACTTGACCCGGGAGCCGCAACTGACCCGGTATCTGGTCGAGGAGGCCGAGCAGTTGGGGTTCCGGGCGATCGTCGTCACCCTGGACGTGCCGGTCGTCGGTCGCCGCAGCCGCGACGTGGCCAACGGGATGGACCGGTTCGCCGTGGCCCCACCGGCACTGGTCCGGGCAGAGCCGTTCCGACGGTTGCTGGCGCAGCGCGGCGGCGAGCCTCGGGACGTGCTTGCGGACGTCTTTCCCAACCCGTACACGAGCTGGGCCGACGTCGCCGAGCTGATCTCCGCAACCCGGTTGCCGGTGCTGCTGAAAGGCATCATGCACCCCGAGGACGCGCGACGCGCGCGAGAGATCGGCGCGGCCGGTCTCGTAGTGTCGAACCACGGCGGCCGCCAGTTCGACCGATCGATCAGTAGCCTCGAGGCGCTTCCGGCTGTCGTCGCAGCCGCCGAGGGGAGCGTGCCGGTCTATCTGGACTCTGGGATCCGGCGCCCGGCGCACGTCGCGGTCGCACTCTCGCTGGGTGCGCGGGCCGTCCTGCTGGGCCGGCCGGTTCTCACCGCGCTCGCCACCGGCCGGCCGGACGCGGTCGTTACTCTGCTGCGCCACTTCACGGAGGAGTTCGCCCACACCATGACGCTGTTGGGCGCTCGGCGTCCTTCTGACCTGCTCGCTTGCGCCCCGCAGGCCGGCAGCGGCGGCGAGATCGCGGACGGCGGCGGCAGCGCATGATCACTGCTTCGGAGTTTCTCGATCTCCTGGACGAGATCGGTTGCCGGCACCTGTCCGGCGTTCCATGCTCATACTTCGGCCGGGTGTACGAACACCTGGACGCAGATCCACGCTTCGCCTACGTTCCCGCGGCGCACGAGGGCGCGGCCTTCGCGCTGGCAACCGGCATGCTGCTGGCCGGTACCGAATCCGCCCTGTTCGTGCAGAACTCCGGGCTGGGCAACCTGATCAACCCACTCACCTCGCTGGCGATGCCCTACCGCGTGCCTGTGCTGACGTTCATGACGATGCGTGGCTGGCCGAGCGCCGACGCGGAAGAGCCCCAGCACGAGGTCATGGGCCGGGTCGCGGTGCCCCTGCTGGAACAACTCGGGGTGCCACACCACATACTGCCGGAGAGCCTGGACGGCGCGCGGGACCTGCTGGCTCGGGTACAGGCGGAGCGCCGGACCGGATCGCCGAGCTTCGTGCTCGTTCCCGGCCGCATTCCTGGGGAGCCGAGACCAGGCGACCCGGCCGCTGGTACGGAACCGGCGGGCGACACCCGGACGCTCACCCGCGGCGACGCGATCGAGGAACTGCTTCGCCTGCTGCCGGACGCCCTGCGGGTCAGCACGACCGGCTACATCTCCCGGGATCTGTTCGGTCAAGGCGACCGCGCGGAAAACCTCTACCTGCAGGGTGCGATGGGCCATGCCGTGTCGGTGGCCACTGGCGTCGCGCTGCGCCGCCCGGACCGCCGGGTGGTCGTGCTCGACGGTGACGGCAGCGCGCTGATGCACCTGGGCGCGATGTCCACCGTCGGGCAGTTGTCCTTACCGAACCTCGTGCACGTCGTGCTCGACAACGGCCGTTACGAGTCGACCGGCGGGCAGGCGACCAGCGCGTCGACGACCTCGTTCACCGACGTCGCGACCGCCTGCGGCTACCGGCACGCGTTCTCGGTCGGCACCGTCCAGCAGTTGCGCGACGCGGCCGCGGTGCTGCAGGCGCCGGGGCCGGTGCTGGCACACATCAGGATTGCGAACCGCAGTCCCGCCGCCGGTTCCCGGGCCACCGGAACCATTACCGCGGACCAGGTCGCCCGCCGTTTCGCGGCGCACGCACAGGGGGGTCGTCATGTCGACAGCACTGCGGGTCTGGCCGGGGATCCCGCCCGGCTGGGACCGGTGGGTGGCCGATGACCGCGTCGGCACCTCGCAGCGGTCGATGCAACTCACGATTGACCGGTTCGGCGACGGCTACCACACCTTCGCGTGGTGCGACGGAGACCAGCCGCTCGTCGCGGTGGGTGGCACGCTGCTGGACGGTCCGCTGCCGAACCGGCGCGCGGACCCGTATGCCATCCTGACCGGCCGGTCGGTGGGCGCTGGGCTGGCCGTCGACGGGCCGCATCCATGGTCAGGGTTCGACACCGACGACTTGTTCCCCGGCCTGATGATCATGCATCCGCACTACGACACCCGCCCGGTTGGCCCGCGCGCGGGCGACCCGGCGACACTGGACAGCTTCGTCGACGCCCTGCTGTCCTGGGCGGCCAAGAACGACTGCCGCGCGGTGTCGTTCCTCTACCAGACCGCCGCCGCGGCACCGATGCTCGCGTCGCTGTCCGCCTCGGCCGGGGCCAGGATCGTCCCGCTGTCCGCAGCCTGCGTCCTGGACGTCAGCTGGACCGGTGTCGACGGCTATCTGGGCGGCTTCAGCTACAAACGGCGTACGGCCATCCGGCGCGAGCTGCGCTGGCTGGCGGACCACGACGTGTCGATCGCCGAGGAGGATCTCGGCGCGGCCGGCGGGGAGCTGATCGACCTGCGGTGCGCGCTGGTCGCGAAGTACGGCACAGTCCCGGTGCGGGCCAAGGAGGAACGCCTGCTCCGCCGGGTGCGCGACACATTCCAGCCGGCCGAGGTGTGCCTGGTGACCGCGCGTGCGGCGGGCCGGCTGCTGAACTTCATGCTTTTCGTCCGCGAGAACGACGAGTGGAGCGCGTTGCTGACCGGCACCGACTACGACAGCGCCGACGCGCGCTTCACCTATTTCGCGACCGGCTTCTACCACCCCGCAGCCCTCGCTCCGGCGGCCGGGATCCGCCGGATCCACTACGGATTCGGGTCGTGGGAGGCCAAGAAGCTGCGTGGATGCCGCACCGAGCCGGTGTGGGCGGCGGGCATCCGGCTGATCGACCGGCCGAGTCCATCCGCAATCCCGGGAATTGAGGCATCGCATGCTTGACGACCCCGTCGCCTGGCAGCACCAGATCTTCGTCATGATCAGTCCCGACTGCCTGACCCGGGGACTGACCCGCACGGTGCTGGACCGGCTGGCCGGGATCGGCCTGCGCCCGCTGGGCTGGCGGTTTGCGCGGATCACCTCGCACCGGATCGACCGGATGAGCGAGCTCCAGCAGCTCACCGCGGCCGGCGTCTACCGGTACCGGACCCTGGACGCGCTCTTCGCGCTCGGTCCGGCGCTGATGGTGACGCTGCGCGACGAGCAGGGGCGCAGTGCCGACGAGTTCTACGCGGCCGCGAAGGCGCTGAAGGGCGACGCCGACCCGACCCGCGCGCAACCAGGCAGCATCCGGCACGACCTCGGCGCGATGAACACCGTACTGAACCTGCTGCATATCTCGGACAGCCCGGACGCCGCAGCGACCGAGTGCACCACGCTGGCCGGCAGCGATCCGGCCTTGTTCCAGTCCACCGGCCTCGGCGAACTGCTGGATCTGCTTGAGTCCCGGCGGCCGGAGACTCGTGGCTTCACCGATGTGTTGAGCGCGCTGCGCGCCCAGTTGCTCGCCGCCGTGTGGGGCGACATCAGCGCCTCCGCCCGCGCACGCGTCACCCGCTTGACGCGCGACGGAGCGCTCGGTGACCCGACCACCGGCAAGGCTCTCGCGGACGCGCTGCGCGGTCAGGGCGTACGACCGGCCGAGACGGTCGAGGTGCTCGGGTGGGGCTTCGACGGCACCCTGCCCCGGGCGGACATGGACTGCGTTGCGCGGGTGTTCGCCGGGCACGGCCTCGACTTTGACCCGTGGGAACGGGTGGTCCTGACGACCAGCGCGGTCTTCCCGCCCGACACGTCCGCCCTCCGATGAGCACCGATCTGACCGGCACCGCGCCGAACTGGACGCCCCCGGCCCGGGCACTGTTCGAGGACTGTCTCGCCCTGGCTGCCCGGTTTGCGGGCCTGTGGCAGACGCCCGCGCCCCGAGGCGACGATGTTCTTCGTGAGCAACTCGCGAGCGTGCTGGGCATCGATGTCGACACACTCACAATTACCGCCGGAGTCCGGGCGGCCGCTCTCACCTACGCCCGAACCGAACGCCGCCTCGCCGTCGAACGACCCACCTTTCCCGGTGTGGTGCACACGCTGCGGGCCGCTGGCGCCGAGGTGACGCTGCATGACTGGGCCGACCTGCCGGACACGTCGCCAGACACGGCCATCTGGCTGACCTCTCCGTTTCGCAACCCGGACGGGCGCAGCCTGTCCGACTCCGAGCGGGCCACCCTGGCCCGGCTTGCCGCCGCCGGCCGTCGCGTGATCGTCAACGGCGCGTACCGCTGGTTCGGCGAGCACCGGGGGGTGCCGGGTGCGGACCACCTGGGCTCCTTGCACAAGATCGCCGGACACGGCGCGCGGTTGGGCTGGGTGATCAGCCCGGACTTCTTCGACCGCGCGACGGCCGAGCTGATCGGCACCCCGCCGTCGCCGGTCTGGCAGCGCTCCTGGGGCCTGTTCCTCCGCCGGGGCGGGCTCGACCTGCTGATCGAGGAGACTGCCGCCCCGGCGCTCAGCGCGGCGGCGGCCTTCCACGAGCGGCTGTCGGTGCCGGCCTCCGGCGCACCACACGTGTTGCTCACGCTACGAGCCGGCATCAGCGAGGAGTCCGCCCTGGCATACCTCGCGGACCGTTGTTTCCGGCTCAATCCCGGCGCGGACTTCTTCGGGGCGGCCCCGGCCGTCCGGGCCAGCTTCGCCGGAGCTGATGCGCCCGCCGGCCGGCGACTCGGTGACGTGGTCGCCAACGCTGATCTCGTAATTTCCGGCCTGGTAGGTGCACCGTGAGATACCGACGTTGCGTGATCGCGGGTGGCGGCCCGGCCGGTCTGATGCTGGCGGTGGAGTTGCTGCGCCGCCGTGCCGGCCTGGAGGTCGAGGTGTACGACGCGCCGGCGGCGGACGGCACGGGGATCGTACTGGAGGACGAGTTCGTCGCGTCGCTGGTCGGCCGTGACCCCAGCAGCGGCACCGCGATCCGCCGGGCGGCGCACCAGTGGGACGTCGTCCGGCTAAGGACCGACGACGCGGAGATGCTCAGCGGTGGGCACGTCATTCTGGGCATCGGGCGCAAACGTCTGCTCGACATCCTCCGGGAGAGGGCACGTGACCTTGGCGCGGTGGTGCACTCTCGCCGCTTCGACCCGGCCGAGGCGAGCAACGCGGCGGAGCTGGTCGTCGGCGCGGACGGCGCCGGGAGCGCCGTTCGGCAGTTCCGCGCGGACGTGCACGGCCCGGAGATCGCGACCGGCGGCACGCGCTACCTCTGGATGTGGGCGGACGCCGCGCTCGCGCCCGGTTTCTGGTTCCGGCGCTCCCGCTGGGGTGCGCTGGTCACCCACGTCTACCCCTATGCGGAGCGGGCTAGCGTCGTCATCGTCGAGTGCACACCCCGGACGCTGCGGGACGCCGGACTGGACGTCCTGGATCAGTCCCAGGTGCAGGATCGGCTGACCGAGCTGTTCGCCGACGAGTTGGGCGACGCGCGACTGCGGTGCAGTGCGTTCCCGTGGCGCCCGTTCCGCACGGTGGTGAACAGGCAGTGGCGAGCCGGCAACCAGATCCTCGTCGGTGATGCGGCGCATACCACGCACTTCACCGTCGGCTCCGGCACCCGGCTCGCGATCGAGGACGCAGTCGCGGTCGCCGACGCGCTCTGCGTCAGCCCGACCGCGGCGTCGCTGGACGACTACGAACATGCGCGACGTCCTGTGGTCGAGGCGGTGCAGCGGGACGCGCGCAGCAGCCAGCAGTGGTTCGAGCACATCGACCGCCACATCCGGCTGCCCGGTCACCAACTGGCCTTCGCGCTGCGCACCCGCCGGGACGTCAACACCTATGGCTGGCTGGAGCAGCGGGATCCCGACTTCGTCAGCAAGGTGCTGCGCACGGTCGCCGCTGATCAGCGCACGGTGAGCGGCTGCGTTCGTAGCGCGCCGCGGCTGCTGCCGCTGCGCCTCGGGCCGGTCACCGCCTCGAGCAGGCTGGCTATGGTGCTGCCTGCCCCACCGCCGCCCGGCCGGACCCCGGTGGGCATCGTGTTCCACCCGGCACCGGGCGCGGCCTCCGCGCCCGGACCAGCTCCGTCCGGGCTGGCAGTGGCCTGCGCGGACGACCACACTGGCGCCTCGTCGTCCTGCGTGCTGTTGATCGACTCATGGCCGGTGGTGCGAAAGCACCTGACCGGTCGCCGCTCCCGATTCGGTCAGGCGGTGGGTGCCGTCGTCGACGGCGTCGACTGGCGAGCTGAGGACGCCGAACTGCTGCGTGCGGCGGTCGACTTCATAGTCGTCCGCGCGCCGGAGGCAGGCCAGCGGGTGGAGCGAACGGGCCTGGCGGAACATCTGCGCAATGCCCACTCCGCGACCGTCCTGCTATGGACACCGGACTTCACCGAAGACGAGGCGGACACCCTCATCGCGGCCGGACGCATCGACGGCTACCTGCATGGACTGGCGCAGCCGGCCAGCCCGCTCACCGCACACCAGGAAGGGATCCTCCATGGTTGAGACGGACGCGGCCTACTGGGCCTGCGTCGCCCTGCTGGGGCGCCTGAACGCAACCGCCGCGCAGCACGCCCAGGTCGCCGAACTACTCGAAACCCTCGATCCCGACGAGGTGTACGCGCGGATCCTGGCCTCGCGCGTCTACCTGCCGGCCCGCGAGACCCTGCACCACCTGCCGCCGAGCGAATGTGTTCTGGCCATCGGCAAGCGCCTGGACGAGCTCATCGCCTCGGAACGGCAGCGATGCGCCGCCGCACGCCCGGAGCTGATCGCGATCCTTTCCGCGGCGCCGACCCTTGGCGTCGGCGTGATGAAGGGCCTGGCGCTGCGCGAATACCATCCTCGACCGGAGCTGCGGCACGAGGGCGACATCGACCTGCATGCGCCGAACTGGGCCACCGCGCTCGCGACCAGCGACTGGCTGCGGCGGCGCGGCTGGGTCTGGGACACGACCGAGTTCTCCTGGCTGAAGCGGACCGACGGCGGACACCTGTACGGGCAGCTCACTCTCGTCCTGCCGGACAACGACGACCCGATCAGCCGGGTGGATCTGCATATCGGGCCGTACTCGGTGGGACACGAGGGGAACATGCCGCTCGCCGGGTGGCGCGAAACTGAGGTGGTCGGGGTTGCGGCCCGGGTGCCCGATCGGGAGACCACGCTCGCCCTGATCGCCGTGCACGCGCTCAACGACTGCGTGCGATCCATGAAGGACGTGAACGATCTGTACGTGCTGCTGGCGCGGCAGGCCGACACCGACTGGGCCACTGTCGAGGAGCTGTGTCGCAGCGCCCAGGCCACCGACGTGCTCTCCCAGCTCCTGGCGATGACCGGCGACGTCTACCCGGAACTCGGCCGGGGCGCTGGCGAGGTGAACGGTCCACTCGTGCTGAGCCAGACCTCGGCCGAGCGCGCGGACAGTGCGGCCCGGTTCGCCTACCAGGACGAGCGCGCACGGGGAGCCGAGCACGACACCGCGACCGCAGTCGCGGAGGAGGCACGCCGCTACTACTCCGCCGATCTGCGGCCGCGGGTCACGCCACCGGACCAGACGGTGCCGCCGCCGGCCCGCAACCGGCGGACGTGTTGCCGGCTGCTCCCGGCGAATACCTGGTCGGCACTTGCGGTCGCGCCGTCTTCCCCCGCGGACGAGATCCCGTACACGGAGGAGCCCTGGGAGCCCGGCCTGACCCTGGTCACCGCAGGGCCGGCCACGGTGCTGCGGATGGGTGACGAGATTTTCGTGCCGACCGTGTGGGGCGATGTTCACCCGGACAGTCTCGCGCTCGGGTCCCGGCTCGCCGGACCGGCATGAGGACATCGCCGGGCGTCGTCGTCGAGATCGGGGTGGATCCGCCCGATGACTCCGACTGGGACCGGGTGGTCGAGCGCAGCGGCGCGTCGCTGTTCTACCGGCCCGACGTGCTCCGCGCGTACTGGCGTTCGCCCCTGCGCACCACATTGGGCATGTACTTCCTGCGGGTGCGCTCGCCCGGATCGGGCCGGCTGCGCGCGGTCCTGCCGGCTTTCCTGCTGCCCGCCGACGACCCGCTCGGCGTGTGTCCCGCGCTTCTTCCCGGCTTCCGCGCGGCCGACGGTCCGCTGCTGCTCAGCCACATGTGGCACTGGTACGACACCTGCCTGCCGGCCGACGGCCTGGACGCCGAGGTGCTTGACGCGGTTCGGCGCGGCCTGCACGGCCTGGCCGAGGAGACCGGCGCGCAGGCGTACGGCTTTATCAACGTGCCCGAGGGTGACGCGCTCGCCCGCCTGCTCGCCGAGGCCGGCGCCACCGTCGGGCCGATCGACGCCCGTTATGTTCTCGGCCTCAGCGGGATGTCATCGGCCGACGACTACCTTGCGCGGCTGCGCCCGCGCGCCCGGCAGGAGATGCGTCGGCACCTCCGGTTGATGCTGTCCGGCGGATACCAGCTGACCGTCGGGCCGCCGGAGCCGGCTGACATGGCGGCGGCCGCGCAGCTTTGCCAGCTCACGTCGGCCAAGCACGGAAACCCCGGATGGTACGACACGGAGCAACTCGCCAGGTTCGGGAACGATCTGCACCGTTACGTCCGCCTGGTGAAGATCCGGTGCGGGGCCGATATCGTAGCCGCATCGATCTCCATGGTGGACGGTGCACGCTTTCACAACTGGGCCGCCGGGACCCAACAGCTCGGTGACCTGGGCTTCAGCCCGTACCAGGTGATGCTCCATGCAACCGTGCAAGCCGCGATCGACAATGGATGCACTGTCCTAGAGGGCGGCCGCCGCAACGACGCGTGGAAGGAACGGCTTGGTCTCACGCGGCGGGCACTCCTCGGCTGCCTTGTCACGGTCCGTTAGGAGAGAGCACCTCGTGAGCGCACCTGAACTAGTTGAGCCGCCCCGCACCGCCAACGTACGGACGATCATGGTGGCCCTGGCTGCCGCCATCTTCCTCGCTGCGCTCGACCAGACAGTGGTGGCGACCGCGCTGCCGACCATCGCCGGCCAACTCCACAGCCTCACGGGCATCTCGCTCATCGTCACGTCGTACCTGGTGGCGGGCGCCGTCGCGACACCGGTCGCGGCCAAGTGCGGCGACCTCTACGGACGCCGCCCGGTCTTCGTCGCCGCGCTTGCGGTCTTCGCGGTGGGCTCGCTGGTCGGTGGGCTCGCGCAGAGCCTCTGGCAGCTTGTCGTAGCCCGCGCCGTGCAGGGCGCCGGTGGCGCCGCCATGATGACGGTGGCGCTGGCGATTGTCGCCGAGTCCGTGCCCGACCGGTATCGACCCCGCTACCAGGGGATCCTCGGCTCGGTCTTCGGCCTGGCCTCGATCGTGGGGCCGTTGGTCGGCGGTTTTCTGACGGAGCACGCATCCTGGCGGTGGGCGCTGCTGGGCAACGTGCCGCTCTGCGTTCTCATCGTCGTCGCGGTCCAGGCGGCCGTCCCGCCCACGGCGCGGCGTCCCAGTGCCCGCCTCGACCTGCCCGGCATCGCCGCGTTGGCGATCGCGCTGGTGGGCATCCTGCTGACCCTGGACTGGGGTGGGACGCGCTATTCCTGGACGTCGCCGACAACACTCGGTCTGCTGCTGGTGTCGATCGGGGCGTCGGTGGTGTTCGCTCTCATCGAGCGCCGCACCGTCGACGCGCTGATGCCGCTGCGGCTGTTTGCGCACCGTCGCCTCATCGCGCCGCTCGCGGTCGGCGCACTGATGGCCATGTCGCTGTTCGTTGCGGTGACCTATCTGCCGACGTTCTTCCAGTACGCGTTGCGGGTCGACGCGACCGAGGCCGGCTTGCTGCTGGTGCCGTTCATGGTGGCCGTGGTCGCCGTCTCGACGACGGCGGGCGCGTTGGCAAGCCGATGGAACCGGTACCGCTACTTCCCGCGAGTCGGCACCGTGCTGGCCGCGGTGGGCATGCTGTCGTTCTCGCTGATCGGCGACGGCGCGCCGATCGCCCAGGTGGTGGCATCCGTGGTCGTGTTCGGCATGGGCCTCGGCATGACAATGCAGCTCATCGTGGTGGCCGCCCAGGACGCGGTGCCCCGCGCCGACCTCGGCGTCGGAACCGGGCTGGTGATGCTCGCCCGGTCGCTCGGCGCCGTTCTGGGCGTGGCGATCTGGGGCACCATATTCGCGGTGCTCTACACCCGCACGGCCACCGCGATTCCCGGTCTGCCGGACGCGGCATCGGTGACCCCGGCCGCGCTGCAGACGATGCCGGCGGCGACCGCGACAGCCGTCGCGTCCGCGATCAGCGACTCCCTGCGGACCGTGTTTCTCTGGGCGGTCATCCCGGCGGCGCTGGCCGCCTTTGCCGCATTCGGCATCCGTGAACGACCTCGGGGCACACAGGAGGACCCGGCATGACAATCAGCCACGTCACCGACCTGGAACTGACCGCGGAGCAGGCTCACGCGGCCGTCACCGCCACCGCCACCGCCGAGTTGGTGGCCGCACTACGCAGCTTGGAGGCCAGGGAGCTCACGAACGGACGCGGATACATCGTCATCCGATGCCCGGATGACCTGGCGCTGGACGACGCCAAGCGGCTGTTGCTCAGCGTCTCGCGGCTGCTCGGCACCGTGATGCCGCAGGACTATCTCGGCGAACAGATCCGCGAGGTGCGCGACCGGGGCGCCGACATCACGACCAGCCGGTCGGCGCGTTACTCCGACACGCGCTTCGGCGGCCACCTGCACACCGACGGAATGCACCGGCCGGGGCACATCCCCGACTACTTCACCCTGTTCTGTCATCGGGCCGCGGTCCACGGCGGCGACTCGGTCTTCGTGCACGTCGACGACATCGTCGACCGCCTGCGGTCGCAGGTCGACGTCCTGAAGCAGGACTTCCACTTCGACTCCCGGGACACCAGCGGCATCGGGCCACGGACGGTACGCAGGCCGGTGCTGGAGCCGGTGAACGGCGCCATCCGGATCAACTACATCCGCCAGTACATCGAGAGCGGTCACGCGGAGGACGGCGTACCGCCCCTCACCGATGAGCAGGTGCGCGCGCTGGACGCAGTCGACGCGGTGCTCGGCGACACCTCGCTGCACCGGCATGCGCGGCTGCGACAGGGTGACCTCATGGTGATCGACAATCGCAGGCTCGTGCACGGCCGCACCGACTTCGTCGACAGTGACGACCCGGGCAACCGCCGGCTCCTGCTCCGCACCTGGATAGATGCGCGTTAACTTGGTGGGCATTTCGCCGCCAGGGCAGGCTCATCGCGATGGCGAACGTCTGCACCCACCCGGGTGGGCCGAGATCAGTGCGATCTGCACCGACCCCGCCCAACGCGGCCGGTCTGGCGCCCGGCAGTCAGCCACACGACCGCCCTGGCCGTGCATGATTTGGGCGTGGCGAATCCGGCCCAGATCCACCTGAGCGCGCCTCGCTGAGGATCCCGGCTCGAAGTCACCGATGGCTTATCGCTCGTGTACGCAACGTTGCGATTGTTGGGTGCATGCGCTGGAATCTGGGGGCTGGGACGGGGGTACGGGACGTTGTTGATCCTGGGTGAAGTGCACAGCGGGCTGCTGCAGAATCGCAGTCCGCTGTCGGTCGATCTTGCTGTGCAAGTGCTTGAGCTGGTGCTCGGCGAGGCCGTTCTGGTCTCCGAGCGGCCGATCCAGTTCGTGCAATCGCCGAGCATGCTGGCCGGCGTCGACTGCGGCCTTCCGGTGACCGCTGGCAAGCCGATGCGCGGGATCGGGACAGTCGCGGCGCAGGCGTCGCTCGTCGGTGGGCATGTCGTGCAGGGCTCGGCGCACGTCCTGGTCGCCGGCACGGATCGTACGCATCGCCTGCCCTGGTCCTATTACCTCGCCAAGCCCGGCGTCGTCGAGACGGCGGGGCGCACGCCGGGGCCGGAGGTCGCCGAGGCTTTCCTGGCGGCCGGCCGGGCTCCGGAGACGTTGGACCTGGGCGCCATCGCCGCGCGGGTGGTGGACCAGGTCCAGGCCGCCGAGCTGCTGGACCGGAGGTCAAAGATCAAAGTGGTCCGGACCCGGCTGCGCTGGGTCGCCGAGGCGGACGACGAGGGGCGCGGGGTGCGGGTCGAGTTCGGCGTCGACGCGGACGGTTTCCGGACGCTGCGGCTGCGCACCGGGCCGATCGCCGCCGCCGACCTGGTGGCGGTCTGCGCAGACGTCGCCCTGCACGACTGGCTGCTCACCGCGCTGATCGAGCTGGTACGCAAAAGTGCCCTCGGCGTCATCCCCCGCCGCGAGGCGCTGGACCGGCTCGTGCCGGCCGTCGACTATCTGCTGCACCTGTGGATGCCGGCCGCCCGGCTCAGCGCCGACGTGCAGCCGGTCTGGGATGCGCTGGAACGCCGCCCCGGTTTCACCCGGCAATGGGAGACGCTGATCCGGCGGATCCGCGACCAGCTCTCCGTGGGCGCGGCGACCGGGTCGGCGGCCGTCGCGTGACAGAGGAGGGGCAGCGGAGGGGCCACCGCAAAGGCGGCCGGGGGCTCATCGACGGGTCGCTATGATGGCGGAGCACGGGGCGGCGCGGCTCCGCTGTCAGCGTTCGGTAAGCCGCCGGGTTCTTTCGACGTGAACGGCAATGGTGGCCCGCTCGGTGCTCGATGCGCCTGCCTGCCGGCGAGGCCTCGTCGAGGCGACTCAGTGCATTGTCCTCAGCATCGGCCGGAGGAATTCGTGGCTCAGCCAGTCCCTGCGAGGCCAGCCCCTGCGAGACTGCTCGACCAGCGGCGCAGCAACGACGATTTCGAATGGGATGCGTTCGACTCGGAGGCATACTTCGAGCACAACTACCGTGCGGTCCGGCACGACGACGAGCAGATCATCGGGATCATTTCGGAGTTCTTCGACCGCAGTTGCGTGCCCATCCGCGCAGCCCAGGCGATCGATGTCGGGCCGGGTGCGAACCTGTATCCCACCCTGGCCATGCTGCCGTTCGCCGAGCACGTCACGCTCTACGAGCGGTCCCGCGCCAATTGCGACTGGCTCAGCCGGCAGCTGCGGGCGCCGGCCGACTCGTGGCAACACTTCTGGGCGAAAATGAGCGCCGATCGCTCGAGCTATGCCGCCCTCCGCGAACCGCTGGCCGACCTGAGAGCGCGGTCGGGCGTGCAGCGGGGAAACATCTTCGATCTGCCTGAGGGCAGGTGGGATCTCGGCACGATGTTCTTCGTCGCCGAGTCCATCACCGGCGTGCGTGCCGAGTTCAATCAGGCCACCCACACGTTTGTCCGATCGCTTCGGCCGGGGGCGCCGTTCGCGGCCGCGTTCATGAAGAACTCGCAGGGTTACAACGTGGGCGGCTTGGCCCTTCCGGCGTTCTCGGTGGACGAGAAGTATCTCGAAGACTGCCTGCGGTCGGTGGCGCACGACGTGGCGATCAACCAGATCGAGAGCAGGGATCTGCGGCCCGGATACGACGGGATGCTCGTGGTGACCGGCCGTTCCGGGGCGCCGAATTCACCCTGACGTGGAAAAAGGCGGCGGTCGGATGGCGCAGGCCAGACCGAGGTCCGGCGCCAGGTCGCGCGGCGCCGCTACGTTGGAGTCATGGCTGTTGGTGCGCCCGAAGTCCTGATCATCGGCGCCGGCGTGATGGGCCTGACTGCTGGGGTTCGCCTCGCCGAACACGGCATTCCGGTCCGGGTCCGCACCGATCGCCGGCCGGCCGAAACCACCTCGGCGGCGGCCGGTGCCATGTGGGATCCGATCTTCGCCAACCATCTGCGGGTGCCGGACTGGGGACAGCAGACATTCCGCATTCTGACCGGTCTGGCGGCAGCGGGACGTCCCGAAGTCCGGCTGGTTCGGGGCATCGAGGCGTCCCGTTCGCTGCGTGTCGTGCCGGAGTGCCGGCAGGCTGCGACGGCCTGTGCCTCTTCCCGGCCGCCCGACGGCTTTCGCTCCGCTTGGCGGTACGAGGTCCCGGTTGTCGACATGCCCCGGTATCTGGCGTATCTCGAGCGGCGTCTGCTCGCCGCCGGCGGCCGCATTGAGATGGCCCGGGTGGAGTCCATCGACCAAGCCGTGCGCGATTTCGGGATCGTCGTCAACTGCAGCGGGACGGGGGCACGCTCGCTGGTCCCGGATGACAAAGTCGAGTCCGTACGCGGGGAACTGGTCGTGGTGCGCAATCCGGGCATCGCCGAGTTCTTCCTGGAATACACCGATCGGCTCGAGGAGATGACATACCTCCTGCCCCAGGGTGACCTGCTGTTGCTCGGCGGGAGTGCCGAAGCGAAAGGGCCGCACGCCGAGGTCGATCCCGCCGTGGCGGCCGGGATCCTCGCGCGTTGTGCCGCGGTTGAGCCCCGGGTGGCCGGCGCCGAGATCGTCGAGCTCCGGATCGGCCATCGTCCGCAACGGCCGGAGGTGCGCCTGGAGATCGAGAAGCGCACCGGCGGATACGTCGTCCACAACTATGGGCACGGCGGAGCCGGTGTCAGCCTGTCCTGGGGATGCGCCGAAGAGGTGGTAGCCCAGGTCACGACAGTGTGGACCGGTGATCGCGGCACGGTGACTACTCCGAAGCGGCTGCTGCCTCCCATAGCCGGGTGAACCGGCGAATGCGGTCGCGCACCGTGCGTTCGTCGGTGATGAGCGTGGTGTTCATGATCACCGGGCGGGTGTCGCCGGGAAGGGTCGAGGCCGGACTCAACTCGTAGCTCACGGCGTCGTCGAAGAGGATGAAATCGAACATCGAGCTGCGTTGCAGCGGCGGGATCTTCGAGGGGATGAGGACTCGCGTCTCGACGCCGATGTCGTGATGCTGCCGGATCAGGTCGCGGGTCTTCGGATCGTCCAGCGCGGCCTCGTCGTCCAGGAGGAAGAGCCGCCGGATCCGGACCCCGTGGTCGGCGATGGCCATGCTCTGCGCGTCGAGGTAGCGCTGACCCAGGTCGGTGGTCCAGATGCCCTCGTCGACGAAGCCGCGTGGGGTGGCGGCCAGCGTGGTCATGCTGGTCGCGTCGATGGTTTTCCGCGCCCCGTCGGTGAGTCCGAGCAGCCAGTCGCGGTCTTCCCCCTCGTACGAGACATTGCCGTCGTGGAAGCCCTTGAACAATCGGGAAAGGCGAACGATCTCACGCTCGGCGAACCGGTGCAGCAGGGCGTCGGCGGGATCGATGTTCGCGACGTGCCCGACCAGGCGGGTGATCTCATCGGGGCGCAGTGCGGTCGCCTCGACCCGGCCGTAGAGGCTGGTGGCCTCGTTGATGGAGGCGAAGCCGTGGTCGACGATTCGTTCCGTCCGGTGCGCGTGTGCGGACTGTTCATCCTGGACGCTGCGCAACCGGTTGTCGAAGTCGATCAGAAACTGGACGACGATGGTGATGCCGCCGACGAAGACCGACATGGTCAACTGCCAGATCTCCGACTGGCCGGTCATGTTGGTGAGCAGGTAGGTCAGGCCGCCGGCGATCACCGTAATCACGATCTTGGTCCAAGCTTTCACGCCAACTCCCGACCGAGGGTGACCGTATGATTGCGGAAAGCCAATATCAACGCACTGCGCGGCCATTGTGCAAGCCTCGCGCACGATGAGAACCATCGAGGACACCGAGACGGGCGGTGACGGCGAACCGATGCAGCTTCAACCGCGTCAGCAACTGCTGGAGATCTGGCGGGCCACGGCGCGCTCGTCGTACGTCCGGTCGCAGTGGCAGTGGGGTGGCCCCGACCGGGCCAACTCGATCAGCGCCGCCGAACAACTGCTCTGCCTCCTCGCCCCCGCGACCGAGGTGCCGGTGTTCCGGCTGGACCGTCCGGATGAGACGGCCGAGGACGCGATCACCGCCCTCGGTCAACTGGGCGACAGCGTCGAGATCCCCAAGCTGTTGATCCGGGTGCTCAGCGCGTACCTGAAGGACTATTCGGCCGAGGACGGGACGCCGATCTTCTCCGGCGGCACCTACTTCGGATCGCCGAACGATGACCGGCCGCTCGACGACGAGCAGCGCGGCCTCGACGTGGTGGACTCGTTCGCCATCTCGGTGACCCTCACGGTCGCCGTCATCGGCTTCGTCCGAGTGTTCCGCAGCTTGTTGACGCGGGAAAGTCTGCGCCGCGAGGCGGACGAGTTGGAGCAGCTCGCCAGCCGGCGACTGACCGCCGCGATGGTCGGCCTGCTGCGCAGCTTCTCGGTCAACGTGTTCAGCGCCGATTCCGACTTCGGCGTACAGCTCACCAGCATGGTGAACCAGGACCGGCTGCCCACCCGGCAGATTGTGGAAGAGCTGCACGAGGCGCTGCGGGAGATCAACGCCCGGCTGCGCGACGACGTCACGATCGGGTCCGGCGCCGCGGAGGGTTCGGAGCTCGACAACCCGAACCGGCTCTTCGAGTGCGGCTGGTCCTGGGGCATCGTCAAGGACGCGCCCGAGATCGAGACGGTCGAGGACATCGGCCCGCAGCGCAAAGGCGTCGCCCAGGCCGCGCCGCATCTCTACTTCACAGTCATCGCACTGGAGGCCATCCAGACGCTCTTCTCCGAACGGACCCGGCTGTTCGGCCTGCTCAGCGAGGCGCAGCTGAAGCTCGCCCAGTCGCTCCAACTGCGCTGGGAGCTCACCCAGTCCTACTGGTCGACGATCGCCACCTTCGGCTCCGGCCGGTGGCCGATCGAGGACCTGCCCTGGCGTACGACCGACGGCGTGGAGTCCGACTACCTCGCGCTGCTGGTGAGCGGCATCGTCGTACAGGGACTTGTCGCCCAGCGCGCCTCCGACGCCGAGCTGGGCCGAATCGGCGCGGTGCTCGAAGAACTGGCCAGACGCGGCCGGATCACCCGCCGGCCCTTCGCGGGTGATGCCTCGTTGCGGTTGCACTACCCCGGCATCCGGCTCGCTCTCGAGCTGCAGGACGACCCCGACCAGGCAGGTCTGGGGTGGACGATCGCGGACTTCTCGCCGCTGCTGCTCCGGCGGACCCTCAACCTGGCGGGGCTCATCAAGGACGGCACCGGACGGCAGCGGCTGCTCGATCTTTCCGACGACGTCTGGGGCCACCTGCGCGCCCGCCGGATCAGCGAGGGCGACGCCCGCGGTCTGTGGGATGAACCGGCCGGTGCCTTCCCCGGGTTGCTCGATCCGGGGCCGGCGACGTCGGTGTCCTGGTATTACACCAAGCGCGTCATCGACTGCCTGGTCGCCGCGGCCAAGCTGATCAGCAGCCCGCCGCAACCCAGCGAGGAGCTCGCCCGGTCCGCCGCCGAGTTGCTTGTCGAGGCGGATCACCTGTTCGACCAGGAGATGCTCTACGGATCCTCGGAAAGCGGGCGCGCCTTGCAGGCCGAACGCGAGCAGATCAAGGTGCAACTGCAACGCGCCCATTCGGTACGCCGGGAGCAGCCCGGAACCGCGGTCTCGCTGACTCAGGCGGTGTTGCTGCGGCTGGACCGGCTTTCGGCCGCGCGCCGGGCCACCAACGGGATGAGCTGACATGCTGGTCTTCGCGACCTCCGACAAGGGTGGCACCGGCCGCTCCGTCACCAGCAGCAACGTTCTGTACCGAGCTGCCTTGCAGGGCCAGGACGGCTGCTACCTCGACTTCGACTTCGGCTCGCCGACCGCGGGCGCGATCTTCGACCTGCCCGGCGCGCAGGCCGGGGTGCTCGACGGCGGCCTGCACTCGTACCTGGGCGGGTCCGCGCCGGTGCCGCGGCAGATCGACATCTGGGCGGAGTCGGAACGCGGCAGCCTGCGCGGCCGGCCGGCGGGCGCCGGTCGGCTAGTACTGCATCCGGGCGACGCCGGCGGCGGCGAGTTCCCGACCCGGACCGACATCCTCGAGCGGTGCGTCAACCTGCTGACCCGGGTCGAGGCGGAGTTCGACCTGTGCATCATCGACCTGAGTGCCGGCCGCTCGTACGCGACCGAGATCGTGCTCGCGGCGACCGCGACGCCGCAGCTGCGCAATGTGGTCAAGCGCTGGCTGGTCTTCCACCGCTGGACCCGGCAGCACATCATCGCGGCGCACGGCCTCGTCTACGGCGCCCGCGGCATCCTCGTCACCGGCAAACAGCACGGCCACGATCCCCGGGAGCTCGCCGAGTCGATCCGGTTCGTCCGCACCGCGGTGCTGGATCTCGCCGCGCGCGAGCTGGAGGGCCTGCGGCCGGAGCAGGCGACCTGGCTGGAGATGTGCGACGAACGCCTGCAGGAGCTGGCCAGCCGGCACAAGGTGGGCCGCACGGCCATGCTCGGCGAGGTCCCGCTCGACCCGGTGCTGCAGTGGCAGGAGCAACTGCTGTCGAACGACGACGTGTGGCTGCACCGGACGGCGAACGAGGAGACGGTCGAGGCGTTCGAGAAGCTTGCCAAGCAGATCATGAACGACTCGGCGTGGGAGGGGCTGTGACCGCCGTCGAGGGCGTCTTCACCGAGACGAGCGCGATCCCCAAGGTCCGTGCGGTGAACCTGTCGCACTTGTCGGTGGAGCTCGGTCACCTCTACATGGAGGACTTCAAGGAGGGCCCGGAGCGACTGCGGCAAAGCTTTCGCAGCGTACGACCGTGGGCCGCGACCGCCATCGAGGCCTGCTCCGCCTCGGTCACCGGCCGCGCGCGGATCAGCACCTGCTTTCTGATCGACGACTACTTCACCAAGTTCAGCACGCCGGCCGAGGTCATCCCCGCCCTGCTGGCCGCCGCCGAGGAGGCTGGCCTGCAGATCGACTACATCGCCCGCGAGTCGGCCTGCGCGGTCGCCGACGGGGTGCAGGTCGCCCGCATGGTGCAGGACAGGCTGGTCGCGGAGCCCCCGGTCGGCAGCAACGGCGCCCGGCCGGCGACGGAGGTCACCGGCTGGCTGTCCAACGGCGAGCGGTCGCCCTCGGACCTGCCCGCCGCGGCGATGGCCGCGCCCCAGCGCTGGCAGCCGCCCCGGCAGAGCGCCTTCCGCAACCACTCCATCTTCATCGACGTGGAGCTGTGGCGGGACCGGCGCGGGCAGGAACGGCTCTGGTCCTGCCCGTTCCTGGCGGCGGTCTGGCAGTTGCAACGGCTCGGCATGCTGCGCTATCACGGCGAGCCGGTCGGCGAGCCCAAGCCGATGACGGTCGACGAGCTGCCGGCCGAATGGGAGCGGCTGCCGGCCGTGATCCAGCTGAACCCGCGCGCGGCGTCGTTCTACGCCTTCCGGTCGTTCTCGGCGCTCGGCTCCCGGTTCCTGGGCATCGAGGTGGCCGTGCGGACCATCCTCAGCCAGGTGTCCGTCGACTCCGTGGTCGCGGAGCAGATCGCCGGCCGGGCCCGCAGCGAAGGGTTTCCGGTGCCCGCGGAGATCGTCGAGCGGATCGGCTATGCGTTCCTCTGAACCGCACTTTCGGGCATTAAGACCGGAAAAGCGTTAGATGCACTCTCAGTCTGCTCACAGCGAGAGGGCGAGCCAAGGAGTGCCAGCAGCGCTTACTCTTGAGCAGCACGAAACTAAAGTGCCTCAACCTCAAGGGAGGCTGGACACAGTGAAGACTTCCAACCCGGTGCTCTCGCGCCTCGGCCAAGCGGCCGAGCGGGAGCGGACGGCCGGGTACGGGTCATACGGACCGCCCGCCGGGCAGCCGGGTTACGGCGAGCCGTACCCGACAGCCACGGGATACCCCGCTGCTCCGCCGGCCGTGCAGCCGATGACGATGGACGACGTCGTCGTCAAGACCGTGACGCTGCTCGGCATCACCGGCGTCTCGGCCGTAGCAGCATGGAACCTGATCCCCGACTCGCTACTCAGCGCGGCGTGGATCGGCTCGGCCGTCGTCGGCCTGGTGCTCGGCCTGATCATTTCGTTCTCCCGCATCGCCAACCCGGCCCTGGTGATCGCGTACGCGGTCATCGAGGGCGCGTTCGTCGGCATGGTGAGCAAGTTCTTCCAGGAGATCGCCGGCTACCAGGGCATCGTCCTGCAGGCAGTGATCGCCACCTTCGGCGTCTTCTTCCTGATGGCATTCCTCTACAAGGCGCGAGTGATCCGGGCGACGCCCAAATTCACCCGCGGCATGATCGCCGTGATGGCAGGCCTGTTCGCCGTCATGCTGATCAACTTCGTCCTGTCGATCTTCGGCGTCACCACGGGCCTGCGCAGCAACGGTGCCCTCGGCATCATCTTCAGCATCGTCTGCATCGTGGTCGCCTCGCTGAGCTTCATCCTGAGCTTCAACGAGATCGAAGAGGGCGTCCGGATGGGCTTGCCCAAGCGCTACTCCTGGACGGCGGCGTTCGGCATCCTGGTCAGCCTGATCTGGCTGTACCTGGAAATCCTGCGCCTGCTGAGCTTCCTACAAGGCGACGATTAGCACTCCGTCTTAGCGTCACCCCGCAGCGCCCGGTTGCCTCCCCGCAACCGGGCGCTGCCCCATCCGGCCCACAAACAACCAAATTCCAGAGCCTTTTTACCCCGGTCCGTGCGGGGTTGCGCACCGCAGCTCCCGCGGAGTCCGGGCGCGGCCGCTCGCTTCGCTTCACGTCCTGAGCGCCCTACCGGCCGACTGCCCACACACCCCCGTCCCCCAACGCGGCGGGTTGACACAGAGCAACTCCCGCCGAGACCAGGCAGGCGCCAGCGGCTGGGTGGGGTCGGCTTCGGCGGGTCGGTAGGGTCTTCGGGTGAGCGCCGATGACTTTGCTGCCAGTGTCGGGCGGCTGTTGCACAAGGTTGGCCACTGGGAGCAGTCCCGTTGGTCGGCTTCGGTGGCGGCCGGCGCGGGCTTGACCCGAGCCGACGCAGTCCATGGCCTGGTGCAGCAGCTAGCCGATCTTGCGGCCGCAGCGGAGGGGCAATCGCACCGAGTGGTGCCACGGCCAGGCGATCTGATTCTTCCGGACCAGCTGCGGGTGGTTTCTGACGATCTGCTGGCAGCCGCGCCCGAGGACGTGTTGAAAGTGGCGACAGGCGAAGTCGACGCCACTCGCCGGATGCTCTAACCGCTTGGCCCGATCATGGACGATTTTGCTAGCCGGCGGGAGCTGCGGCGCGCAACCACGCACGGACGCACGACATCTTGAATTTGATTCGGACCCGGAAATGCGAACCGCCGAGCCCGACCGCTCGTGGCAGGCCGGACCCGGCGGAAGCTCGCGGGGACGCTCGACTCAGCTCAGGCGTTCGATGATCAGGGCCATGCCCTGGCCGCCGCCGACGCACATGGTTTCCAGGCCGATCGACTTGTCGTGCCAGGCCAAGGAGTTGAGCAGGGTGCCGGTGATGCGGGCGCCCGTCATGCCGAACGGGTGGCCGACCGCGATCGCCCCGCCGTTGACGTTCAGCTTTTCGATCGGGATGTTCAGGTCGCGGTAGGACGGGATCACCTGGGCCGCGAAGGCCTCGTTGATCTCGACCAGGTCGACGTCGTCGATTGTCATGCCGGCTCGGGACAGGGCCTGCTTGGACGCCTCGACCGGGCCGAGGCCCATGATCTCGGGGGAGAGCGCCGTCACGCCCGTCGAGATGATCCGGGCCAGCGGGGTGATGCCGAGCTCGCGTGCCTTCGTGTCGCTCATGATCACCACGGCTGCCGCGCCGTCGTTGAGGGGGCAGCAGTTGCCGGCCGTGACCCGGCCGTCGGGGCGGAAGACCGGCTTGAGCTGCGACACTGCCTCGATCGTCACGCCTGGGCGGGGGCCGTCGTCGGTCGAGACCACCGTGCCGTCGGGGAGCGTCACCGGGGTGATCTCGCGTTCCCAGAAGCCGTCCGCGATCGCCTTCTCGGCGAGATTCTGGCTGCGTACGCCGAACTCGTCCATGTCCTCGCGGGTGACGTTCTTGATCTGGGCGAGGTTTTCGGCGGTCTGGCCCATCGAGATGTAGACGTCGGGCGTCGCGCCGTCCTCGCGCGGGTCGTGCCACACCGTGCCGCCCTCGGCGGAGGCGGCCGTGCGGGCCGTCGCGTCGGCGAAGCGCGGGTTTCCCCAGCCGCCGCCGACCAGCTCCTGCGCCTTGGACGGCAGGCCGTCGGAGCTGCCCCGGGCGAACCGGGAGACCGTCTCGACGCCGGCCGAGACGAAGATGTCGCCCTCGCCCGCCTTGATCGCGTGGAACGCCATCCGGGTGGTCTGCAGCGAACTCGAGCAATACCGGGTGATGGTGGCGCCCGGCAGGCCGTCCAGGCCGAGCAGCGTGGCGACGACGCGGGCCATGTTGAAGCCCTGCTCACCGCCCGGCAGGCCACAGCCCAGGTAGAGATCCTCGATCAAGGTGCGGTCCAGCTGGGGGACCTTGCTCAGCGCCGCGTCGACGATCGTGGCGGTGAGATCGTCCGGGCGCAGGGTCGTGAGTGAGCCCTTGTGCGCGCGACCGATGGGGGAGCGGGCGGTGGCGACGATGACGGCTTCCGGCATGAGCCAAGGTTAACCCGCCGGTAACTTAGCGCGAAAGCACTAGCTCGTCACACCTACTCCTGGGCCGCCGGGCGGCCCGCGGCCAGGGCCGCCTCCTCGACCGCCGGGTAGAGCGCGTGCGCCCAGACCCGGTATCCGTCCGCCGACGGGTGGAAGCCGTCGTAGCAGAGCGTGCCCGCGTCGGCGCGGAACACCGTGCCCGTCTCCTCGGCCAGGTCCACCACGATGCCGTCGGCCTCGACCACCGCGCGGACCTGCGCCCGGGCCATCCGGCGGCCCATCCAGCCGGTGATCTGCCGCAGCGGCTGCGCGATCGAGCGCAACGCGCCCAGGTCAGGGCAGGTGCCGACGACGACCTGCACGCCCGCGTCGCGCAGCCGGCGGACCGCCGAGCCGAGGTGCTCGGCCGACTCCTCGGGGCTGCGCAGAGCCGTGGCGTCGTGCGCGCCGATCAGCACCACGGCCACGTCGGGCCGGTCGCCGAGCAGGGCGCGGGCCACCTGGGTGGCCAGGTCGGTGGAGCGTGAACCGGCCACGCCGACGCTGGAGAGCAGGACGTGCCGCTCGCCGGTCTCGGGGCCGCCCTCGGCGAGCAGCCGGGCGAGCTGGCCGCCGACCGTGTCGGAGAGCCACTCGACGCCCACCCCGATCGCCGCCGAGTCGCCGAGCAGCACCAGGCGCAACACCGGGGCGTTGGCCGGGCCCATCGACGTGCGCAGCGCCAGCCCCATGGTCGGCTTTGCATATCGCCTGCTCCGGGCGGCGATCGCCTCCCCGGCCAGCAGGGCGACGCCGCCCACGGCGCTCGCGAGCAGTCCGGTCGCCGTCGCTTTGCCGATGCGTCCCGCCAGGCCCGCCATGTCGCCTCCTCGGCGCGTCAGTAATCCAGCGTCGGAAACCCGACGTCAGTAATCCAGCGTCAGAGATCCTCTGGGGTCCAGCCTACGGCGGTCGCGGCCGAACGACCTGACCCGCTGGTAACCGAGTCACTCTCGGAAATAACGGGCGGCGCCGGGTGTCGATGGCCGAACCACGGGCGCTGCTCGCCGAACCACGGGTGCCGCCGCAACTGGGCCCACCGGCCGGCCGGGCCGCGCTCGCGCCCGTCGAGCCGGACCGCGCTGACCTCGGTGCCCGCCGCGCGGACCGCCTCGTGCGCCGCCTCGGGCAGGCTGCGCACGCCGTCGGGCTCGGCGGCCGGGGCGCGCTCCTCCTCGCCGAGCACGGCCATCAGGGTGGGCATCATGACCGCGGCGGCGCGGGCGTAGCCCTCGGCGGACGGGTGGAACTGATCGGAGCTGAACATCCGCCCCGGGTCGGCCTCGAACGTCTTGCCGAGCAGATCGCCGATCGAGACACTGCGGCCGCCCGCCTCGACCACCGCGACCGTCTGCAGGGCGGCCAACTGCCGGCTCCAGGACCGGGCCAGCCAGCGCAGCGGCGGCTTGATCGGCTGGATCGCGCCGAGGTCGGGACAGGTGCCGACGACGACCTTGCAGCCGACCGCACGCAGCCGGCGGACCGAGTCGCCCAGGTGTCGCACGGCGGCCGCGCGGGCCGACACGTGCGTGACGTCGTTGCCGCCGACCAGGATGATCGCCACCTCGGGGTCGTATTCGAGGGCGGCGTCGACCTGGTAGGGCAGGCCGGCCGACATCGAGCCGACCACGGCCAGCCGGTGCAGCCGGACGGGGCGGCGCAGGCGCCGGGACACCCCGGTCGCCAGCAGCGCGCCGGGGGTCTCGCGGGGCCTGTGCACGCCGTAGCCGGCCGCGGAGGAGTCGCCGAGGATGACCATGTTGAGCGGCTTGCCGCCGAACTTCGGACCGTACAGCCCGTCGCCGCGTGGTGGCGGTGCCTCGGCCATCGGGATGATCTTGCGGGCGTCGGCGGCCTGGCGCAGCAGCAGCGCCAGCGACAGCCCGGCGACCCCGGCCGCGGTCCCGGTCACTCCGCCGACGACCCGGCCGGCCAGCTTGATCCGCCGCCAATCCTCGTCGGTGATGCCGCGACCCCAGTCGATGCCGTTCACGTGCCCCCGCCTCCAGCTGATCGTTTCGCCCCGCCGGTCAGATGATCCAGACTCCGAGGCTAACCCCCCGGTACGACAGGATCCGGCTTCGTGCGGCTACCCGACGGAAAGGTTCATCTCGCCGAGCGATCGTGGCACGCCCACGTCATGCTGGAGACAACTGGAAGGGGACTCACCATGGCCAAGACGCTCAAGCGGACCGCGGCGTTCACCGCGCTCGCCCGGGCGCTGATGTCCGGTGCGCGCGGCGGCCCGTCCATCAGCAAGCGGCTCGCCGCCCTGCCGCGGATGCTCAAGGCGACGGCCAAGGGCGAGTACGACGGCGGCATGCGGGTCGCGCTGATGGCGGCGGCGACGGCCTACGTGATCTCGCCGATCGATCTGGTGCCCGAAGCGTTCCTTTTCGTCTTCGGGCTGGCCGACGACGCCATCATGATCACCTGGCTGGCCGGCACCGTGCTCGGCGAGACCGAGCGCTTCCTCGAGTGGGAAAAGCGGCGCGACACGGTCCTGCCCGGGTCGGTGGTCAGCTGAGCCGTAGGCTGACGACGTACAGGTCAGCACCCAGAAGGGCACAAAGACGTGCGGTACTACGACAACGTCGTCGAGATCATCGGGGACACCCCCCTCGTCCGGCTGCGTAGCGTCACCGAGGGCATCACCGCGACCGTCCTCGCCAAGGTCGAATACTTCAATCCCGGCGGGTCGGTGAAGGACCGGATCGCGCTGCGGATGATCGAGGACGCCGAGCGCGCGGGCCTGCTCGGACCCGGCGGCACCATCGTGGAGCCGACCAGCGGCAACACCGGCGTCGGCCTGGCCCTGGTGGCCCAGCTCCGGGGCTACAAGTGCGTCTTCGTCTGCCCCGACAAGGTCAGCGAGGACAAGCAGAACGTGCTGCGCGCGTACGGTGCCGAGGTGGTCGTCTGCCCGACAGCGGTGGCGCCCGAGGACCCGCGGTCCTACTACAACGTCTCCGACCGGCTGGCCCGGGAGATCCCCGGCGCGTGGAAGCCCGACCAGTACAGCAACCCGGCCAACCCGCGCTCGCACTACGAGGAGACCGGCCCCGAGCTGTGGAAGCAGACCGCGGGACGGGTCACCCACTTCGTGGCGGGCGTCGGCACCGGCGGCACGATCACCGGCGTCGGCCGCTACCTGAAGGAGCAGGGCCCGGTGCGGATCGTCGGCGCCGACCCCGAGGGCTCCGTCTACTCCGGCGGGACCGGCCGGCCCTATCTGGTGGAGGGCGTCGGCGAGGACTTCTGGCCGGCGACGTACGACCGGGCCGTCTGCGACGAGGTGATCGAGGTCTCCGACTCGGACTCGTTCGCGATGACCCGCCGGCTGGCCCGCGAGGAGGGCCTGCTGGTCGGCGGCTCGTGCGGGATGGCGGTGGTCGCGGCCCTCGAGGTCGCCCGCCGGGCCGGTCCCGACGACGTGGTCGTGGTGCTGCTGCCGGACGGCGGCCGCGGTTACCTCTCCAAGATCTTCAACGACCAGTGGATGGCCCGCTACGGCTTCCTGAGCACGGGCGACGGCGAGCCCACGGTCGCCACGATGCTGGCCAACAAGGGCGGCGGAATGCCCCCGCTGGTGCACGTCCACCCGACCGAGACGGTCCGCGACGCGATCGACTACATGCGCGAGTACGGCATCAGCCAGCTCCCGGTCCTCAAGGCCGAGCCGCCGGTCGTGACGGGCGAGGTGGCCGGCTCGATCGCGGAGAAGGCGCTGCTGGACGCGCTGTTCAAGGGCCAGGCCCACCTGCACGACACGATCGAACGGCACATGGGCGACCCACTGCCGATGATCGGCGGCGGCGAGCCGGTGAGCGCCGCGGTGGCGCTGCTGGAGAACGGGGACGCGGCGATGGTCCTGATCGACGGCAAACCCGCGGGCGTCCTCACCCGACAGGACCTCCTGGCACACCTCTCGTAGCCGCGGCCCTTTCCCAGAGCGAGCAGATCAACTTCTGGATTGCCTCGGTCCGTGCGGGGTTGCGCGCCGCAGCTCCCGCGGGGTCCGGGCGCGGCCGCTCGCTTCGCTTCACGTCCTGAGCGCCCTGCCAGCGGATTGCCTGCACAACCCCGTTCCGCTGAGGCGGCGGGTATAGCGGGGTGGGCGCTTGAGCGCCCACCCCTGCGTATTACCTCCCGGCCAGGAACAGCCGGTCCAGGGCATAGGTGAGGATCGCCAGGGCGGCTGCGCCGTCGCGCTGGCCGCCGAGCACGCTTGAGCCGAGGCCGTTCGTGAGGGCCAGCAATGCGGCGGCCGTGACCTCCACGTCCAGGTCGGGGTCGATGCCCGGGACGGCGCGCAGCTGGCCGGCGAGGAAGCGCTCGAGCTTGTCCGGATAGGTCGCGCCGTGCCGTTCGGCCAGCCCCGGATCGGCCAGGGCAAGCGCGTAGAAGGCGGTGTAGAGCCGGGTCAGCCGGACGCTCTCGGGGTCGGTCGGCAGGATCGCGGTCAGCGTGCCCACAACGACGTCCCGGGGCGCCGGTGGGCTGCCGGCCGAGCGGATCCGCTGCTCGACCCGCGCCCCCAGCTCCTCGCCCAGATAGGCCAGCGCGCCGAGCAGCAGCTCCTCCTTGGTGTGGAAGTAGTACTGCACCAGCCGCAGCGACACTCCCGCCTCGGCCGCGACCTCGCGCATGCTGGCCGCCTGGAGACCGCGAGTGTCCGCGATCCGCAGCAGCGCGTCGCCGATCTGCCGCCGGCGTTGTTCATGGTCGACTCGCTTGGGCACATCGTGATGATACGGCCGTACCATTTTACGTGATACAGCCGTACCATAAAGCATGCCCTTCAGGAGTGACCAAGCCCGCGACCGCTTCCTGACCGCCCAGGCCCGCCTGTTCGATCGCCGATGGCCGCGGCCCTGGCACAACCTCGACGTGACGACCCGGTTCGGCCGGACCCGGGCCGTCCGCTCCGGTCCGGCCGAGGGCGTTCCGTTCGTGCTGCTCCCCGGCGCCGGTGGCAACGCGCTGATGTGGCATCCACACATCCACGCCCTGAGCCGTGACCGGCCGGTCTACGCACTCGACCCGGTCGGCGAGCCCGGGGCGTCCACCCAGGACGCGCCAATCCGCGACGGCGGCGACTGGTCGGCCTGGCTCGGCAGCGTCCTCGACGGCCTGGGCGTTGACCGGGCCCACCTGATCGGCTGTTCCTACGGCGGCTGGATAGCGCTGCGCCACGAGCTCGACTCGCCCGGCCGCGCCGCCACGCTCACGCTGCTCGACCCTGCCGGGTTCGGCCGGGTGAGCGGCCGCTTCCTGGCCTGGGTCATCCTGGGCGGCCTGGCCGGGTTGACGCCCCGCCCGGTCCGCCGGTTCGCGGCCCGGCCGCTGCACAATGCGACGCTGCTCGACGACGACTTGATGGGCATGTTGCGCCTGGCCATGGCGTTTCGACGCAGGTTGCCCGTGCCCGGAGTGTTCACCGACGACGAGTTGCGCCGCATCGCCGCGCCGACGCTCGCTCTGCTCGGTGCGCGCAGTCAGCTCTACGACGCCCGCGAGGTCGGCGACCGGATCGCCGCACTCCTGCCGCACGCGCGGGTCGAGATCGTTGCGGACGCCGGCCACGACCTGCCGATGCACAGCCCGGAGTTGATCGCCGAGCGGGCTAGAGCGTTGGCGTTGACCGGGTCGCCGGCAGGCGGGGGAGCAGCCGCATCATGATCGCCGACCGGGCTAGAGCTGTGCGTCGGCGTTGGCCGGCTCGAGAGTGGCCGCATGGTGATCGGCGGGTGGGTTGGGGCTGTGGTGTTGGTGTTGGCCGGGTCGTCCGGGAACGGCCGCATTGTGATCGCCGAGCGGGCTGGAGCTGTGGTGTTGGTGTTGGCTGGGCCGTCCGGGAGTGGCCGCGTCGTGATCGCCGAGCGGGCTAGAGCTGTGCGTCGGCGTTGACCGGCAGGGAGTGGCCGCATGGTGATCGGCGGGTGGGTTGGGGCTGTGGTGTTGGTGTTGGCCGGGTCGCTCGGGAGTGGCCGCATCGTGATCGCCGAGCGGGCTAGAGCTGTGCGTCGGCGTTGACCGGCCTGGGAGCGGCCGCATCGTGATCGCCGGGCGGGCTAGAGCGTTGGCGTTGGCAGGGGCGCCGCCCGGCGGGGGAGCAGCCGCATCGTGACCGGACCGAGTGCCGCCGCGAGCAGGTGGCCGGTCGTGGACATGCCCGGGGCGAGCGCGAACGGAATCAGCACCGCGGCGCCGACGGCCGTGACCGCCAGCAGCCGGATTCGGCCGCGGAGGCGGAAGGCGACCGCGGCCAGCACGGCGAGCATCGCGTACGAGATGCCGACGTCGGACCGGTCGGTCGCGCCGTCCGCCAGCAGGTAGGCGCCGTATTCGGTGAGCAGGGTCGCGATCACGTGGCCGCTCAGCGCCACCGCGGCGGTGCGCAGCGTGCCGATCGAGCGTTCCAGCGCCGCGAAGCCGATCGCGACCATGATCAGCTCGGGGAGCAGGCCGGTCGGCACCACGAACGCGCTGGCCAGCATCGACGCCACCGGGTGGCTCGCCAGGTTTCGCACGTTGGTCGACGTCCAGGCCACGATGTCGTCGAGGTCGTCCGGGAACAGCAGACGGAACGCCAGCGTGGCGGCCAGCAGCAGCACGACCATGGCAGTGGCCAGCGGGGTTCCTCGCGGCGAGGGCAGCACCTGGGTCGCGAGGCTTCGGAATCGCCCACCTCGGTGGACTGCCAAGGTCATGCAACTAGTCATGCCTCGGGCACCTCGCATCGTCCTGTCAGCCGGCTGTCTGTTGGCTGTATCCAGGGCGGCGCGATCAGCTCGGGTCGAAGCGCACGGTAATGGTGGCGCCGGACACCGTGGCCCGATCCTGGTCGCTCCAGAACACCCCCTGATCGGCCGACGGGGCCCGGGTCGCGCCGGTGTTCGTGCCGCGGGGGGCCCGGCATTCGCTGGCCGGATAGCTCGTCGCGGCCGGGGATGGATCGCCGATCTCGCGCAGCACGATGCCGCGGACCAGTTCGGACACCGACGTGCCCCGGGCGGCGGCCAGCGCCCGCAGCCGGGCCTGGTCCTCCTCGGAGATCCGTACGGAGATCACCGCGTCCCGCGACTCTTTCGGCATGCCCGGCTCCCTCCACGTCGTCTCTGTCATACAACACGAGCCAGTCTGTATACGCCAGGGCGATCCGGAGTGCCGCCAACGTATACAAGATGCTAGCCTCCGTATACGGCAACTTGGGGAGGGAAGGCATGGCGACATATCCGCCGTCCGGCTTTGCAGTGGACCTGATCATCTGTGACTCCGCCGTGGTGGCCGACGGCAAGCTGTACATCCAGGGCGGTGGCTGGAATGTGCTGCACAGCGCCACGTTCCCGTTCCAGCAGGACCGGGTCGGCATCGCCGCCGTGGTGAGCGTGCCGTATACGGCCACCAACCAGACGCACAAGCTGCAGTTGTGGATCGAGGATCAGGACGGCGAGCAGCATCCGATCGGCATCGTGCCCGGCCCGGACGGCTCGCCGAGCGCCCGGATGCGGGTCGAGGCCCAGTTCAACCTCGGGCGCCCGCCGATCCTGCAGGCGGGCGACGCGCAGAACCTGCCGATCGCGATCAACCTCGACCACCTGGTCTTCACGTCCCCGGGCGCGTATTCGTTCGTCCTAGCGATCGACGACGCGGAGCGGCTGCGACACGCGTTCCGGGTGGTCAGCATGACCGGGATGGGGGTCGCGGTCGGCGGCTGACCGGAACCAGCGTGCCCGGGATGACACCGGCCCCCGGTCGGCGGCTGACCGGGGAGCGGGGTCCGGGATGACACCGCGGTCGGCGGCTGAT
>Ga0307512_10000644_pt1 | contig 51519 bp, 47 predicted proteins | sample 14_EM_MG_FD_200267 | JGI IMG/M metagenome (GOLD analysis project Ga0307512, IMG submission 200267) | Populus trichocarpa ectomycorrhiza microbial communities from riparian zone in the Pacific Northwest, United States - 14_EM | ecosystem: Host-associated > Plants > Roots > Unclassified | place...
TAGATGGAGCATCCTGAATGCACCTCCATAACTGCAGGTGCTTTCAGGAGCACCTGAGAATGCTCTTGCAGAGTCTGAGAGCACTTTGCTTAGCTCCAGGGGGGTCTGGGAGCGTCTGGAAGTACTTGGAAGCACTGCTGAGGTCGCCCGGAGTGTCTGGGAAGAATGCGTGTGGCTTCCGGACCGAATTACATTTTGCTGATGGGGAGCTGAGACTCTATTCATTGGTTAACTCGTAATTGTGGGAATGTAGAGAATTGAGTACAACATGGTCTGCCGAGAGATGGGAAACTGGCTGAGAGCGGGAGACAGTTGATCTTGGGATGATGCAGTATGCGGTGTATGCAGTACTCAGTGGATGCTGTACACGGTGTATGCTGTACTTGGTGTACGCTGTACTCGGTGTATGCTGTACTCGGTGTATGCTGTACTCGGTGTTGACTCTTGATCGTTTCATGGAGAGATAGAGAGGGATGACTTAACTTCGTGTTCTAAGGTGCTGGTAGAGTTGAGGACGAGAAAGATAGATGAGAGGAGATGGGGGAAATCATCATGGGAAACTGGGACTTAGAAAATTTCGTGTGCGAGTCAATTTACCATCCCTGATACGGCAGGTACAAGTCCCGATCCGGTGTGTAATTACACCGATACGAGGTCTCCCAACCAAATCAGGCAAGTCGTACCCCTGATTTCTCATATCCGCTCGTATCCTCCACATCGTTCTCATCTTCATCCCCCATCTCTCTCTTTCTTGTCCACAACTCAACCATCATCGCAGAACACAAAGTTAAGTCATCTCTCTCTATCTCTCCATGCCATGATCATGAGTTGACACCGAGTACAGCATACTCCGAGTACAGCATTCACTGAGTACAGCATACATCCAAGATTGATTGTCTTCCCTCGATTCTCATGATTACGAGTTGACCCCTGAATGTAGCTTCATCTTCCGGCGTACCTCCCTACACGATCGACCGCCATCAGCCAGCTCTCCATGCGAGCTCAAATGTAAAGTCACATTGTCACATTCCCACGGTTGCGGGTCAACTATCTGAAGAATAGAGTCTCAGCACTGGGCACGCCGTCCATCGACCGCCCCCAAGTACTCATCCAATCTCGCTCGATCATGGCCTCAAAGTGCATCTCCAAACACTCAGGATTACGGCCTTCAAGTTCGCAAGATCACGGACTCCAAGTGCATATCTCCACACTCGCTCGGTTGCGGCCTCAAAGTGCATCTCCAAACTCGCTCGATCACGGCCTAAAAGTGCATCTCCAAACTCGCTCTATCACGGCCTCCAAGTGCATCTCTGAGTTCACTCGCTCTCGGCCTCTAAGTGCATCTCCAAACTCTCTCGATCACGGCCTCCCAGTGCATCTCTGAGTTCACTCAATCTCGGTCCCCAATTGCATCTCCAAACTCACTCGATCACGGCCTCCGAGTGTATCTCTGAGTTCACTCGATCATCATCTTCAGGCGCACCTCGAATTGCTGACAATCGCCGCGTGCTGCCAGTCCAGATATACCGTGTGTAGATAGGTAGATATATAGATCCATAGATACATACATGAGAATACAAACTGAATGCATAAGTTTTGAAAATCGTTGAACGATAAGTAGTAGCTATGATTTCCAGGCGCACCAGCAGCATTCCCAAAGAACATGTTTTTCCCAGACTGCTCTTCAGTGATTCAACGTGCTCCTAGGTGCTCCCAGGTGCATCGCCAGGCGTTGTGTAAACGGCTTCAGCATAACTGCAGCCCCTGCGAAGAGTGTAACACACGTGTCCTTCTGATGGTGTGTAAACGTCACCACAAAGTAAAGGAGTACATAGGCAACGCGACCTGTCGCCTGGGGGACGGGTAGCGTGTAATTCTCCGTCAGAGGGTACGAGGTTCCATCAGAGCCGTCAGAGCCGTCCGGAACACCCGGGTGTTTCTGACGGAAACTAGAGTAGTTGCTGATGAAAGAGAAAGGAACACACTCCCTGCCCCATCTTCAAAATGAGCGTCAATGGAGCGTCAACAAATTTTGGTCCAGTAAGTTGGGTAATAAAAACGCAACTTGGTAGTAAATTCACATGATCAAAGTATTGGCATCCTTTATATGCAGAAGAGAACACAATACGCTCCCTGCCCCATCTTGAAAATGAGCGTCAACGGAGTGTCAACAATTTTTGGTCTTGCATCTCGGGTATTCTAAATAGCTCTTGATCGCTGACACCTGTACACGAGCAATTGGAAGCCATGATAGGCAGATAAGCAAGAGATATTCGCACGACAGCCTCCCAGGCAGTCACAACTCATTTCATTTACAATGCCGCAACCAAGAGGTCATGAGCATTTTAGCCTATAGAAATGGTCAAAACATCGTATACAGACCATAACGGCCACATCACACTTTGATTGCCCATGATGAAACGCCAAATATCGTTGACGCTCCATTGACGCTCAATTTCAAAAAGTCGCCGGGAGCGTGCAGCTTTCTTCCTTGCCAATAAAGGCAGCCAGTATGTTGATTATGGATAGCAATGACCAAATCACATTATAATTCCTTGACTTACAAGACCTAAAATCATCGACGCTCTGTTGACTCTCAGTTTTAGATTTGGGCTGGAAGGGTGTCTCTCCTCTTTTTGAGTACAAAGGCAGTCAATACATCTCACATAGTCAATGATATACCTAAGTCAATATTTTGCAATTAACAGTAGGATATCTGAATGCGACCATAAATAGAAAACCCGAAATGCAGAACCGGACATTGGAACCGACGGGTCCAGCCAAACCCGGCAAAGCCTGGGGGTTGACAGGTACGGGTCCGGGTTTAGCCCGCCAAGACTCAGGTGGTCGGGTTTCTGGACAGGTCTGGAACTGAACCGACCCGTTTTTGCAGGCCAAACCCGGACCGCTGCCGGGTTACCCGGACCCGTTGCTAACACTAGTGGCAACAAATGTATGAGTTTCGTTTTTCGCAATAACGCCGACCTATACATCCGCTTTGGCAGGATGTGACAATGCAGCCTATTGATTGCTGAATGTGTAAGACATATAATCGTTTACACTCTGTTGACACTCACATTAATCGCATCGAAACAGCCTTTGTACACTCAATAATTGTATGCAACGAATCATATACTCATTATTGACATCCAGTATTGCATTTGTATGTATTATTGTTTGCATCCAGAAGTTTTGTTACCTCTCAATTTCTGATCAACTGCTATCTACACTATCTGAGTGAGAAATGAGGTGCCCCTATCACATTCCCGCGCATTCGGCCGGCAATTGACGGCATGTGGTTCATTTCATTAGTTTGTGGTGAATATAGCTCGACTTCCTCACCATTCCTTATCCAGCTCCTTCTCTTCGATTTCCATGACGTACCATAAGCACTTTGAAATATCTCAACCATGCGCACCAGGTCTGTGCGGAGAGTAATGCAGTTGGATACATGGGTGAATTTAGCATGACGGTTGTCATTATGATTGATTCGTCATGCGCACTGACCACTCTTTCCATGACACGTATGACATCACTCACTTGAATTTTGATAGCACATTTGGTTACTTATATTGCTTTTGCATTGTCATTTAACATTCACTTGCAGAAAGAAACCGAACGTTTTTGCCATCATACAGTGCGATTTGTATTTTAGAACTTTCACATGGTTTGTTTGACCCTTGCACATGCACAGACAAATTATCATGTCTCACAATTTGGTAACTGAAATCAAGAAAAAGCTGACAGGTAGCGAAATTGGTAAACAACTTGCTTTTCACAGTGATCGGACGTCAAAAATTATAGTTTGCATATCCATCGTTCCGCAGACACAGAAGCCGTCACCATCTCTTCGTCAGAATCCGATATCTATATGGTATTTAGCTGGAGGCTATATGCAGCGGTAAAAGCTTACTGGTTCAACTGGCTTCGCTTTCAGCAACGTTGACGAATCGGGCTCTGCAGCTGGCTCACCGCTAGGTATGCTTGATTTTGACTGCGGCTTTATAGAACCTAGCCTGATATGACTACTTCCTGGTCGAGATGTCCCTTGCCGCCTTTGCTATATTCCGGGGACAATGTCAAGACTATCCATGAGCTCTCCAAATGTTGTCAGTGGAGGTGCCGGAGCGTCATCATTCGTTTGCGGCTGAACGACTGCCGAAACACTCAATTCAGATGTGCTGTACTTCTTATCTCGTCCACAGAAGTAGTCAGCGGCATCCTCACATCCCGGTGGAGTCAATTGGTCAAGCTTCATCTGCTTCTGCCAAAACCTCTCCATGCTCTGCTGTACAGTTTTAGTGATTGTGCCCATCACCCAGCCGGGTTCGTCATCTTTGCTCAGCTTGCCCTGCTCAGTCTCTTCATCATCCTCATCTTCCCCATCCCCCCCATCGTCAGAACTTGCAAGATCACTCAGACTGTCTCCGATACCAACCAGCATATCCTCAAACATCTTTTCGGGCTCTCTGGATATCAATCCCGCTATTTGAGCATGCGTCATATCGTCCTGCTCTTGTTGAACCCCTGCCTCTGCATCTTCAACTCGCTTTCTTGTCCCAGCGGTCTCTCTCTCAACATAATCCTCAATCCATTTCTCGTTTTCTTCATTGCTTAAGAAGTGCGTTTCTCGTTGTTTCTCCGCCGCAAGGTTCATTTTGGATCTCAAGCTGCGCAATGCCCCAAGTGCTCGGACTCACTCTGCTTCCAAGCCACTCTTGCATTCATTCGCTTGATGACATCGTTGGGTTGACCGCTTTGTCGATTTGCTGTATCTGCCCGCCGGATGCGGTGAAAAGTTCTTTTTCGGAGCATTGCCAATTGTAGTTTGCCTGGACTTTGTCGTTGGGCGAGATGTTGGATGTTGCAAGTTATGGACAATATGGAGGCAAGCTGCGTCTTTTATGTCAAGGTTGGTACGTTTACTCATCATGAACAAAGCAAAATCTCCCTCTTGACTGTCAATAAATCAGGAATAGTGACGCTAACCTTACAACATGACATGATTGTTAGCATCATTTTCATGTAATATCCCAGGGATTATTTGAGACAAACATCAGCGGACGTCCTTTCCCTCGAACTACATCCTAATAATATCGAGCAATTAAGCGATTCTGGCGGTCGTACACCGCAGTTTATCCCTGTTACCAAACAAACAACATCAGACCGACTTTTTGCCAATTGCGGGGCGGTGGGCAACCTCTGTAACTTGCAGCCATACTCAGTAGGATTCATCTTGAGCATAACGATCATGTTGGCTGCTACTTATTCTATTCTGACCAGAGGCTAACTATATAGTCCTCAGGGCTTCCCACTTCCTCTTGTTATCATCTTCCTCTCCTATTCCACACCAGCACATCTTGGATACACAACTACCTCTGTCAGGTGAGAGCGGATCGAATACCAGCCGATTGGCAGGCGCTACATCAAATTCGGACATTCTTGGCACACAGCAAGAGTGCAGACACAAGTTAGTTCACCGCGACGCTGCCAATGCAGCCACCAAACATATGACCCAGGATGCACATTTAAAAATCATCCACAAGACTGGAAGCAGCAAAAATAAAAAGCAGCATGCAGTTGGATGTGAGTCCATCCATGTCTAGGCGAAGGGCGGTCAATTGACCGTATAACGTACAGCGGGTGTCCGTAGAGAGCTACGTAATGAATTTATTACTGCCCGTGACGGGAAACCTCCATGGTCGACAACGGCATTTGTCCACACTGTCTGCGAAATCAAACATCATGATGTTGTCAGCTCTGGAATTTTCGCAGATGAATTTCCTGATAAGCATCCCCATGAGTGGACAAAGCAGGCTTTAATCACCTTAGAGGAGGCTACGGAAGGATATATGGTAGAGGTAACAGCAGAATTTCATTGTTAGAAGAAGTAACTAATGTCTTGTAGGTTTTCAACATGTCTGCAACTATGGCAAGGCAAGGAGGTCGGGTACAGCTAGAACAGTCCAACATGCACCTGGCATTGAATATGGGCAAAATGGCCAAAGGAGGCTTGTCGTGCACCGCAATAGAGGAAACAAAATATCTAATCAAGAAACCATGCACCAAGGTCCGAGAAGAGAAGAAGCGGGGTGTTGAGGTTCCTGGGCATAAAAAGGTGAAGCCTGCGATACAGAGACACCCGGCAATGCTTCGTCAAAACAACTCATCCGGCTGCCTTCTTTGCCAGAATGGCACCGCAAAGAATCCGCAGACATGTTGGAGACGCAAAGGAACAGGTGCACCTCTACCCGACCAACGCAGAGAGCCGACTCCACAGCCGACTCCATCACTGCCCGGCACGCCAGCCGCCCCAACCGGTAACACATCCGGAGTTCAACCTTCTCAAATTGTCGATTTGCCGGCCGGATATATGTATTCCTTTACTGCTTTTCCCTGTTTGGAATTTTTCGAAGATGATGAGGATACCGAGCACCATACCGATTTTGATCTAGATATGCTGACTGATGAAGGTTAGGACACTCTCTGTGGTGTGGTCATGCAGCTGACATTCATTTTTAAGACAAGAGCAGCGGATTGAGCGATCCTGCAACTGATGATGAGCATTGACCGAAAGACACGGGATTTTGGAGATTATTATTATATATATCTATGTATTATTAAAGATCAACATAGTGATCAAGAAAAAGGTAAATAAAAATGCCAGAAAGGCAGCCAAAACAATATGAATAATGGATTGTGCCAAATTAAACGATTGCATATTGTGGACGCAGCCATGGCAAAATGAGCAGCAACGGAGCGTCAATGATTTTTGATCATACGTCCTGGGAAATCACACCTCCAATAGGTTGTAGTCAGTCATAGAGGAATTTTTGGTTGCCTTTATAGGCAAAACAGATTGCAATACCTTCCCTGCCCCGTCGCGAAAATGAGCGTCAACGGAGCGTCAACAATTTTCGTTCATGTGTCCTGGGAAACCACACCTCCGATAGGTTGTAGTCAGTCATAAAGGAATTATTGGCTGCCTGTATTGGCAAAACAGATTGCAATACCCTCCCTGCCCCATCATGAAAATGAGCATCAACGAAGCATCAACAATTTTGGTCTTGCATCCTGGGAAATCACACCTCCGATAGGTTTTGGTCAGTCATACAGGAACCATCGGCTGCCTTTATTGGCGAAACAGATTGCAACACCATCCCTGCCCCATCATGAAAATCAGTGTCCACGGAGCTTTAACAATTTTTGGTCATGTGTCCTGGGAAATCACACCTCCGAAAGGTTGTAGTTAGTGTTAGCAACGGTTCTGGACCATCGCTTCGGGCCTGGGTCCAGGTTGGAACCGAACCGGCGCCAAATCGGCGGTCCAGGTCGTCAATAAACCTGAACCGTCCATTCAGGTACGGTTCAATAGAAAACTCCCTACCCATCTGAATTGGGCAGGTACTCAGTGGGTTGTCCAGCGGTACCATCTGTAAATACATATAATGTGCTTGCCTTTGCTGTTTGATAATAGTTCTCAATCAAAATCGATTATTTGACATCCAGGAATCAGATTTTGCATGGTGTGCAGATTGCGATATCGACAATATTTGAATTCAGGTTTTTCCTTTCATATTTTGTATTTTTGACCTTGGAGGAGGTCAATAGTGCAATTATAAGCTCAAATATCCATGCAACGCCTTCATTACCCAATATGCATCACCAGAAATTGATGACCCTCAGTTAATGCTAGGTTGACAGTCATTTTCAGAATGGCGCTGTGACCATATCACTTTCTCTATTGCCTACAATGGCTGCCTATACGTTTGTTACGGATAACAGTGAGCAAATCACATACCAATTACCTTATTTATAAGACCAAAAATCTTTGAGGCTCCATTGACGCTCATTTTCAGAATGGGGAACTGAACATGTCACTTGCTAATTTGCTGATATAGGCTGCCAATATGTTGGTTACGCTTAACAGCAAGCATATCCCTTTCCAATTACCATCCTTACATTACCAAAAAGCATTGACACTCTGTTGATGATCAGCTTAAGATAATAGCGAAATTGACACTAACCATATTGCAATTAATGGCAGCCAATCTTCGATTATGGGTAAATGCCGTAGCACAACCCTTGGATTATACAAGATGCAATGCCCAAAATTGTCAATGCTCTGTTGTGGCTCTGTTGATGCTTATTTTTAGGTGTAGCAATATCAACTCTAACCATATTTCCCAAAAAGGTGGCCAATACTTTGATCATGGATAAATGCCATAGCACAGCCCCTGGATTTCACAAGATGCAAACCCAAAATTGTTGACACTCTGTTGACACTCTGTTGACGCTGTGTTGACGCTGTGTTGACACTCTGTTGACGCTCATTTTCAGGTGCGGTGACATCGACATTCACAATATTCCTATAAAGGCGGCCAATACTTCGATTACAGGCAGATTCCATAGGACAGCCCTTAGGTTATCCATGATGCACCACCCGAATTCGTTGACGCTCTGTTGATGCTCATTTTCAGAATGGGGCTGTGACCATGTTGCTGTCTCTTCTGAGCATAAAAACTGCCAAAACTTCGATTATGGGTAGTGTTAGCAATCGTTCCAACCCGCTAGAACGGTTCCGGGTTAGGGTTGGAACCGGAACTGAACCGTGGCAATGTTTTCACCACATGAAAAACCCGGACCGTTGGCATTTGGGCTGGTTTCCATCTCAAAACCCGGCCTTTGCAAGACCAGATGTTTCGCTGCAATTAAGTATTTCAGTTCTGATCGTATCATGACATGATGTATACGCAGATTGTGCGGTTTCGGCCGCTCTTTCACCTCCCACTTTCAGATTGGCGATCCGACTGATATTCGTTGACTCGCTGTCTAAAACCCGGGAATTTCGGTGAAAATCTACGCTTATTTGACAGCCACTAAACGAATATCAGTCGGATCTCAATTCTAAAAGCGGGAGGTGAAAGATCAGCTTAAACTGCACAATCTACGTATACATCATGTCATGATACGATCAGAACTCAAATACTTAATTGGAGCCAAAAATGTAGGAACCGCAAAATGGACCCGCGGTCCAGTTCCTACCCGGCCAAAAGACACAGGGTTTCGATTTGGTCCGGGTAACAAACCCGCCAAGACATAGCGGTTCAGGTCTTTGGCCAGGTAATGACCCAAACCGAACCGAACCGCCGGCCTAAACTGGACCTCTGGCGGGTTACCCGAACCCATTGCTAACACTAATTATGGGTACATGCTGTAGCATAGCCCTTGAATTAAACGAGATGCAACACCCAAGATTGTTGACGCTCTGTTGACGCGTTGTTGACGCTCTGTTGACGCTCTGTTGACGCTCTGTTGACGCGTTGTTGACGCTCTGTTGACGCTCTGTTGACGCTCTGTTGATGCTCTGTTGATGCTCTGTTGACGCTCTGTTGACGCTCATTTTAAGCTGAAGTGACATCGAGATTAACGATTTTGCCTATAAAGGCGGCCAATACTTCAATTATGGGCAAATTCTGTAGCACAGCCCTTGGACTAGACAAGATGCAATACCCAAATTCGTTGACGCTCTGTTGACGCTGATTCTCAGAATGGGGCTGTGACCTTGGTGCTGTCTCTGTTGCACATAAAGGCTGCCGATACGTCGATTATAAGTAAATGCCATAACATAGCCCTTGGATTATACAAGATGCAACACCCCAGATTGTTGACGTTCTGTTGACGCTCTGTTGATGCTCAGTTGACGCTCTGTTGACGCTGTGTTGACGCTCTATCGATGCTCATTTTCAGGCGATGCGACATCGACATTAACATTAGTGCCTACAAAAGCTGCCGAATCTTTGATTATGGCCAAAAGCCGCAGCATAGCCCTTGGATTATACAAGGTGCAACACCTGAAATTGTTGATGCTCTGTTGACGCTCATTTTCACAATGGGGCTGTGACCATGTCATTTTCTCTTTTGAGCATAAAGGCTGCCGATACGTTGATTATGGGTAAATGCTGTAGTCTAGTCCTTCGATTATACAAGATGCAACACACACGATTGTTGACGCTCTGTTGACGCTCTGTTGACACTCTGTCGACGCTCATTTTCAGGTTCAGCAACATCGACATTCACGATATTGCCTATATAGGCGGCCAATACTTCGATTATGGGTAAATGCCGTAGCACTACCCTTGGATTATACAAGATTCCACACCCGAATTCGTTAACACTCTGTTGACGCTCTGTTGACGCTCTGTTGACGCTCTGTTGACGCTCTGTTGACACTCATTCTCAGGTGAAGTAACATCGAGATCAGCAATTTTGCCTCTAAAGGCGGCCAATATTTCGATTATGGGTAAATGCCATAGTATAGCCCTTGGATTATCCAAGATGCAACACCGGAAATCGTTGACGCTCCATTGACACTCATTTTAAGAATTTGGCAGTTACCATGTCGCTGTCGCTTTTGCCCATGAAGGCTGCCAACACGTTAATTATAGATAACAGCAAGCAAATCGCTTCCCAAACAACTTACTTACAAGACCAAAAATCGTTGACGCTCCGTTGACGCTCATTTTCAGAATGGGCTGTTCCCATGTCCCTTTCTCTTTTGCCTATAAAGGCGGCCGATACGTCAGTTATGGACAACTGCGAGCAAATCGCTTCCCAATTAACTAACTTACATGACCAAAAATCGTTGACGCTCCATTGATGCTCATTTTCGGAATGAGGCTGTTACCATGTTGCTGTCTGTTTTGCCTATAAAGGCTGGCAATACATTGATTATGGATAACAGCAAGCAAATCGCTTCCGAATTAAGTTGCTTACAAGTCCAACAATCGTTGACGCTCCAGTGACGCTCACCATCAATATGTCCCAAAAGTTGTTCTATGGTCAATAATTTTGTACAAATAATCATATTGTCATTATTGACAGCCAATTTACAATTTGTATGAATACTCAGTTGCATCCAAAAGCTTTGTGGCATCTCAATGTCTGATCCACTAATGCACATGATCTCTGAGTGATGGATGACGTAGTGCTGTCACATTCCAGCACTTTCAGCTGGCAATTTACCGCATGTAGATCCATACACTCATTTTTCATTAATATAGCCCAACTTCCTCACTTCGCCCTATGCAGTTCCTTCTCCTCGATTTTCATGACCTACCATAAGCAATTTTCAAAATGTTCACTATGTGCACCAGGTCTGAATGCAGAGTGACGTAGTTGGATGTATGGATGAATGCAACATGATGGTGGGCATTCTTACAGATTCGCATTGCGCTTTGACCGCTCCTGCTCCGACTGGTACGCCATCACTGACTCAAATTTTGTTAGTAAATTTCGTCTCCAATTTAGATTGCGCATTCTCACTTATCTGTAAGAGGCAGGACGATATCCGGTTGATCAATCGTCAATCAACTCGGTTTGAAGTCAAGAACTTTCGTATGGCCCGTATGACCCTTGCACATGCACAGACGAATTATCATGTCTCACAATTTGGTTACTGAAATCCAAAAAATATTGACCCGTAGCAAAATGGGTACACCAATTACTTCTCTTGGAGATATGTCGTCAGTAATCACTAATTGTGCTGGCAGTGTACCAATGACGAATGAGCCATTGCAATTTGTTCATCTGAATCCAGTTCCTGTATGGTAATTAGCTAGGAAGGTTACATGCAGGGGTAAAAGCTTACGGGTTTAACAGGCTTCGATCTGGTTATCGGTGATGAATTGAGTACCTCATTGGGCTTGAGAGCCAATATGCATATGGAAGTCCGTGGTTCCCCGAATGCCAATCTCAGATGGCTACTTTCTGTTTGTGAAGTCCCATGCAGCATTGAGATTTTCTGCTTTCACTATCGTGTATCTCCATCCGCTCACCAAATGTTGTCTGTGCAGTAGCAGGTGCACACTGATCCAATTGCAGTTAATGACTACCTCAACTGTCAATATGGCTGTTCTGTACCTCAAACTATACTAATGATGCAAGACCAAAAATTGTTCATACTCAACTTCATGATGTAGCAGCGAGCATGTCTCTGCTTGTTTTGATCATACAGGCGGCCAATAAAACAAACAAAGACAATGATGTACGAAAGTTAATATTTTGCACAAGACAGTGGGATATCTGAATGCGACCATAAATAGACAAATCCGAAAACTAGAACCGGAGATTGGAACCAACGGGTCTAGCCAACCCCGCCAAAACCCGCGAGTTGACGGGTACAGGTCCGGGTTTGGCCCCCCAAGATGCTGCGGGTCGGGTTTTTGGACGGTTCTGAAACCAGACCGAACCGTTTTTCTGGTCTAAACCCGGACCGCTGGCGGGTTACCCTGACCCGTTGCTAACACTAGGTGTAGTCAGTCATAATGGAATCATTCGCTGTCTTTATAGGCAAAACAGATTGCAATACCCTCCCTGCCCCATCTTCAAAATAAGCGTCAACTGAGTGTCAACGATGGTTGGCCTTTCATCATGGTTAATCACAGTGCGATGTGGCAGTTATTGTCTATATACATCATTTTGACTGTTATTATACGCTAAAAGGCTCAAGAATACTTAGTGGTAGCTCTGTAAATGAAATATGTTGTTACTGTCCCGGAGGATGTGGCTAGAATATCCCGTACACGTCAGGAAAAATATATTCTTTCACATGCAATCTACCGGAGACTATATGGCCTACCGTAACCTCCCGTAACACCGATAACACCACATAACGAAAAACACCCCAGAGCCGTTTTCGGTAATGCACGATAATACACCTGTAATTTACTGATAGCATAACTGAATTAGTACTGTAATTCAACTGTAGCACATTTATATACTGCAATTTATGGATAATACTATATATTCAAGAGTTACTTATTTATTTACTACTCTGACATGTGTACACTCTGACTCTCATGACTCCAACAAGCTCACTCCCACGACTCTGACATGCTCACTCTAACAACTCTGACATACTCGCTCCCACTCCAACTCTGACATGCTCACTCTCACATCTCTGACAATGTGGCTTCGCTACGAGCAAGCTGGTAGCGGTGGAATGCTCGCTCTCACCTCTGACAATGTGGCTTCGCTGGGAGCAAGGTGGAAGTGGTGGATCTGGCTTTGCTGGGAGCAAGCTGGTAGCAGTGGAATGCTTGCTCTCACCTCTGACAATCTGGCTTCACTGGGAGCAAGCTGTTAGCGGTGGAATGCTCACTCTCACCTCTCTGACAATCTGGCTTCGCCGGTAGCGGTGAATCTGGGTTTGTTGGGAGCAGGCTGGTAGCGGTGGAATGCTCGCTCTCACCTCTGACAATCTGGCTTCGCTGGGAGCACGCTGCTGGCGGTGGATCTGGCTTCGCTGGTAGCAGTGGATCTGGCTTCGCTGGGAGCAGGCTGGTAGCGGTGGAATGCTTGCTCTCACCTCTGACAATCTGGCTTCGCTGGGAGCAAGCTGTTGGCGGTGGATCTGGCTTCGCTGGTAGCAGGGGATCTGGCTTCGCTGGGAGCAAGGTGGTAGTAGTGGATCTGGCTTCGCTGGGAGCAAGCTGGTAGCGGTGGAATGCTCGCTCTCACCTCTGACAATCTGGCTTCGCTGGGAGCAAGCTGTTACCGGTGGAATGCTCACTCTCACCTCTCTGACAATCTGGCTTAGCTGGGAGCAAGCTGTTGGCGGTGGATCTGGCTTCGCTGGTAGCAGTGGATCTGGCTTCGCTGGGAGCAGGCTGGTAGCGGTGGAATGCTCGCTCTCACCTCTGACAATGTGGCTTCGCTGGAAACAAGGTGGTAATGGTGAATCTGGCTTCGCTGGGAGCACGCTGGTAGCGGTGGATTGGGCTTCGCTGGTAGGAGTGGATTACATGATTTCGTGGAAGAATAATCGACAGTCAACTACCGGATGCTGGTGATTGTGATGGTGGTGATGGTGATGGTGGTGATGGTGATGGCGGTGATGGTGACAGTGGTGGTGGTGATGACGATTGAAAAAAGGGGGTTGATGGAAGGCATGCAGTATGAGAAATTTGCATCATTCTGTAATTCGATATTATATACAGTAACACCTGCATAACATTGTCATAACTCTGCTCTAATGATGAAAGTTCAGGGTAGGCACCCATGATCCATACGAAGCAACCGTAACACAGTCGTAATAGGGATAATATTTGTCGGTTATGGTTGCACCGAAGGTTTTCCCGACGCATATCTGCCTATACAGGCTGCCATATCCTTCTTTATGGATGCTTGTGATCAAGCACCACTCATATTACTGAAGATGCAAGTCCAAATATCGTTGACGCTCTGTTGACGCTCTGCTGATGCTCTGTTGACGCTCATTTTCAGGATGTGGTTGGGCGCATGAGTATGCTTGTTTTGCACATCAAGGCGGCTAAGATGTCGAAAATGAACCGTGACGTACCAACATCAGCAAAAACTGAAATGGCATTCTCAGTATTCTGAGCATTTTGAAATTCAAGTTCACCTTTTCTCAATTTTGCGGTGTACTCTGGCTGGAAATGTACTCAGTAAAATTGTTTTCATATCTTTGCGGGATTTTCAAACTTGGTATAGTATTCCCAAAGGGGTATAGCTTAGTCTGTTACATTGTTTTATAGTCGAAAGTCAATCTAGTTTTAAAAATGAAATATGTAATTGACGTACTATTGCTTGCTTAGTAATATTATGAAACTTTTGGTTTATATATCTTCATGACAAATCATAATGAAACTAACCATATTTGGAATACCTCCAGCTGTAATCAATAAATAACTGAATATCTTTAATAATATTTCCTATTTGAGTTAGTTTGTTTTTGATTTGTCATTTCGAAATAGTAATGCCAATTTTCATGTCATGACTCAGCAAAGTATTCTATGTTCATTACATTTTTCAAAAATAAAAGTAGCTGACTTTAATCAATTGAAAAATGTATCCAACTAGGCTATACCTATTTTGGAACACTATACCAGGTTTGAAGATCCCGTCAAATTGTGGATGCAATATCACTGAGTATAATTCGTATAACTGGACCCGACAAAATCGACCAAATGCGAACTTGACTTTCAAAAACCTTCAAAATGCTCAGAATGCTCAGAATACGTTTTCCACTTTTTGCTGATGTATTACTCTAATCGATGATGCCACTACGGTCGTGTGGGTTCGATTTATTAAGCAAAAGTCCAAGACAACTAAAATAGTCAAAGACTTTGTCGCAGACATGGAACTTCAAAACCACAAGACTCCTGCAGCATTTCGAATGGATAATGGTGGGGAATATGTTACCAAGAACTTGAAAGGGTTCTCTGCATCAAAAGGAATTATACAAGAGTATTCCCCTCCATATTCCCCCGAGTCAAACGGAGTTGCAGAATGACTTAATCGTACAATAGGAGAATTACCTAGAGCTATGCTTAAACGTGCATTTACCTATGATAAGAGATTATGGGCTGAGGTTGTGTTAACCTCAGTATATATAAAAAATCGACAACCTCATTCGGCACTACAGGATCTAACTCCTTATGAGGCATTTTATGGTACTAAGCCATCCATCCAGCACCATCAACCCTTCAGCAGAGAATGTTATATTCATATACCGTATCAGAAACGAACGGATGGAAAGAAATCATCTCCGAGGGCTCAAAGGGCTATTTTTCCTGGATACACCAAAGTCCCCCATCACTATAGAGTGTTCTTACCTGATACAAAAATGACTATAGTATCTGCAGACGTTATCTTTCCCCCTCTCAAGATAGAAGGGGCTACGCCCATGACAAACTGTCGAATCGACCAGTTTCTCACTCCCCTCCAAAGCAACACCCCATCAACATTCGTTGAATATACCTATAATAATTAGGGTGAAACATTAGATAGTATGTGGCGACAATGGATGGATGAGAATCCTCAAAGAGCTAATAATTTGGTCAACAATGGTCATCCAAATATTACTCGACTAATGATGGCAGATTTTGAGGAAGGAAAACGAGACGGATATTTAGGTGCTCCTTACTGGGTTTACGATGCCAATAATATGGCCTATTGAGAACCCTTACCCCAACAACCCGAACAACTTAACAATAGAATATTAATCGAAGAACTTGAAAGAGTTGATGAGTTTGAAAAATCTATTCAAACGGTTGTTCCTGCAGATCACTTCCTAGAAGAAGAACATCAACAATCCAACTCACGATCTCAACTTCCATTGGGACGTCCTCCTCCTCCTCCTCCTCCTCCTCCTCCTCCTCCTCGACCAATGACACCACCACCAATTCCATTTGGTCAGGTTGCCACTCGTGCCGGAAGAGTTGTGAATCTGCCTGAACGTTATGGTTTCGAAGGGTATGCCCCTGAGGCTAGTATGCGTGATGGACCTCCTCGACCTCCTACCCCGGAACCTCAACCTCTGGAAGGAATGGAAGGAAGTCAGTGGGCAAATTTAAGTGTACTTACAGTTGAAGAGCCAAAGTCTTACTGACAGGCCAGAGTGTCACCACAGTGGTCAGATTGGAAGAAGGCAATGGATGAAGAACTTAAGTCACATAAGAAAAATAATGTTTCGGATGTTATCCCAAAACCAGCGGGAAGAAAAATAGTGGCTAGCAGATGGGTATATAAAGCCAAAGGAAATGCTCAGGGAGAAGTCGAACGATACAAAGCACGGTTAGTTGCCACAGGATTCTCACAAATCTTAGGCCATGATTACAATGAAATATTCACCCCCGTGGTTCATTACAATTCTCTTAGACTTTCATTGGCATTATCAGCATGCAAAGAATGGCGACCTAGACAACTGGACGTCAAAACTGCATTTCTGTATGGGATATTGAAGGAAGAAGTTTATATGGATCTACCTGAAGGCTGTCGGTTAGATGGGATGGTGGCAAAATTAAAGAGGAGTATTTAAAGATTGAAGCAATCTCCGAGGGAATGGTACTACTGGTTAGTAGAATACCTAGGACCTTTCAGATTTGTGATTACTGCTGGGGATCCCTGTGTTCTTCTTCACGAATCGGTAGGTCTCTTTTTGGCTATATATGTGGACGATATTACCCTGTTTGGAGCTACTGGAGAGCTAAAATAGCAAACCATTAACATGTTGAAGACTGAGTTTAAGGTCAACAACATGGGTGAGCTTAATTGGCTTCCAGGAATCCAAATAACTTTTACCGACAATGGAATCACTCTGTCCCAAACAACATTTATCGACAAGATTCTGAACCGTTTTTCGATGCAAGATTGCAAGCCCGTCTCAACGCCTATTGACTCAAACCATCCGTTCTAGGCCATTGAAGATGAAGACGAGCGTACCGATACAACGGCATACCAACAAACAATTGGATCTTTAATGTATTCAGTTACTGGAACCAGACCTGATCTAGCGTATACAATCACTCACCTCTCTCAATTCAACTCATCTCGCCCCACAAAGCATTTAACGGCAGCCAAAAGAGTACTTCGATATCTCCAAGGAACAAAGGATAGACACCTTTTTTACCCTTGGAATAATCAACTCAAAATGACTGCTTATACGGATGCATCTTACGGCAATTGTCTCGACACATGACAAAGCTTTTCAGGTTATATTTTTCAAATTTGAAGTGCCACTATTTCCTGGAGATGTCGCAAATGGTGGTCCGTTGCTACTTCTACTTGTGAAGCTGAGTATATGGCACTTGCTATGACGACAAAACGTTATCTCTAGTTAAAGCGTGGAATCCAAGAGTTATTGAAAATAGATATACCTAATGCTCTTTTTTGTGACAGCAATGCCGCTATAGATGTAGCATATAATCCAAAGTTAAACAACCGATCAAAACATATTGATGTGGCATATCACTTTACTCGAGAACAAATCGATCAAGGAAATGTGTCTGTTATGTATGAACCTTCAGAAAAAAATTTAGCAGATATATGTACAAAGGGAATGACAAGATATGATAATGACCACTTATGTTCAAAAATATTTGAATCAAAGTGAGAAGGGGTATTGAAAATACGGAAGTATCTACATTTCTCTTCACTAATATTTTACTTTTTTAAGTATTCTCCTTACGATAAGATGGTATTTTACAGATAAGAATAATGTGGTGTGTTAATAACTTTAAATACTTTTGTTATCTTTTATGTTTAGGTTGTCTAGAAAGTTCCGGTTAGAAGTTGTCTAGAACCTTCCTTTTGGTTCCGTTGGAAAAGGATTTATCAGCGCTCATCTTAAAAGATCGCGCCTAGATTGTTCTGTTATATTCCTTACGGTTCTTATGTATTGTTGTACAGTTGCAGAGTTTTTCTCTTCCTGTTTGGGTTATTGATCCGCGACCATGGTCATGGACAATCACCCATTTATTATTGTGTATATAGATACTGTTTCTCCGGTTAGAGAACAGTTCTTTAGACTTGCTCAGACATCGATCGCAATACTACAATATCTCGTCTCGAATCCTCTTCTCAGTATATGCTTATCTTTCGAACACTTATTGAATTCGTTATATTTGCAATACTTTTCCTTCCCTTACTTTTTCTGAGAATCTAATAAATCTCTTCGGACTTTTGCTGTTATAATCGAATAAGCCTTACTTTCACCCATGTGCCCAAGTGCTTTAGACATGATGCGAGCGAGTACGGGACCCGCTTTGGCTGACACAAGGGTGAATTAGGACAGTGGTGGATTGGGAAAGCACATAAGCCTGAACTAATTTGAGCCTCGAACTTGAATTGTCGGCATTTACAAACACCGGGAACGAGTTCGAAATATGCAGTACTCAAAGTATGGCGCTGTAAACGCCAGGTCCAGGTGCTATAAACCCGGGTTTGGGTACGGGATCGAAAGCGAATCTTGCGGTCCCCGACTACTCTTTTATTCCCCCTTCCATCTTGTATACAGCTTCGTATCTAGAGTACGCCCAAGGCGTTTGATCCCACACAAAAGTTGTCAGGGATATTTCCACATGGACATGGCTACTATTCTCGTTATTGCCCAGTGGTGACCCAATCAGGTCCAGTGAAGGTCCCAAGCGTGTTTATTGAATTGATAGAGATCACTACCGACTTTTCCGCTAGTTACCGCGCTTGATAATCCAATATGTACTGTTCCAGCCAATCACGCAATTACTCTGGATTTCTCGCGTATTTGGACCCAGAAAAGCATTTCCCAATCAATTAATACTACGGCTCCACCTCACTATGCAATGATATACTAGTTGAAGTGGCCGCAAATAGACGGTGGCGATAAACCGCACTTAGAGCACGTTCGGCGGAAACTCCGTTTGGGGTATTCAACCCAAACGCAATTTAGCGCAAACGCACATATGCATGGAGGATGAATTCGAGATGGTGTTGGCATGAGAGCTTTTTATAAAAGCACTTTCTTCAAATAGAGATATCTCCGTTTCCGTTCTTGTTGCCGAATCTACCACCGTATTGATCTCCCGCCTAACGCGCGCTCGGAAGATGCTCCCCTCAGCGGAACTGCGCCTGTTCGAGAACAGAATAACCGGGCCAATTTGCAAATTTAGCCAGTTAGCTCACAAGATGCCAGCAAGCTAACGGGGTGATGATAAGTGACATCGCAATATTGCTAGGGCTTTTAGATTCCATGTATCAAAAGTCTAGGCATTACTATAGATATTAAGCTTACTCCATCCAGAATATCCCGAAGAAATAAATCATCTATAATAGAGATCGACTAGTCGCCAGACATATTCCAAGCTTTGCTCTTTATTATAGTGGGCAATGAACTAGACACAAATATTGGGTACCATCGACAGAAGTTTAAGATATATGTTCTGTCCCATGAACGAACCCTCTAGTTTACGAACTAGAGAGGAAATTTTGCGATATTTTTGACCAATTCATGAATTAGAACCAACTGACGAACTGACGAACTTTCATGCTTCATAAAGTTTTCAACCCCAACAAACACAATACACATGTTGAATGATATGCTCTGGCCTCGCTATTCCGTGGCTTGTCCCCTTTGATCACACAACTCATTTTGGTAAATCCTTGAGATGAAAGATGGTAGATGGTGAAGCATATCAATAGTAGAGTGTACAGGGAACAGCAGTTACGATTGTAATCTAAGTACAGCGCTATTATCTCACCGTGGAGAGGTTTAATCATCCATCTTAACTTTAAGCTGTCTCCCCCAAATACAGTCTCAACTCGGAAACTGGCAAAAAATTCACGATATTTTTGATCAGTTCACAAAAACCTCTTCTATTTCACAAACTGACGCCAATTCGTGAGCGGGATGCTTAAGTTCGCGAAGTGGCACGGGTCGTCTATCTGATGAAACATATATAGTCAATCGAACGGAGCAACCACAGACATGGTCCGTGATTTTATCGAAACCCGAAAAAACAATGCCTCCAACGCAATCTCTTTTCCCTTACAAACTATTACATCGCGCTTGCACAGACTCATCCTGCTTGTTGAAGCTCCCACAGCCCTATGCCAGTCACTCCTATGTACCCTGAGTAAACAGCCGTCACCAATGTGCACTTCAGAACTCTCAAGATCCCAAATACTCTATCCACCCTCTTTCGTCTTCAAAAGATCCGCCTTCCTAATCCTTAGCCTCTCTTCTTCAAGTTGCAACCGTGTCATCTCCTGCCTTAATCGCAACTGCGTCTCCTCCTCGTCGATCCATCGCAGCTCCTGATCAATATCCTGTGACGTTGCGGGCGCTAAGTAGACTGGTGGCGCTGCCGACGGTATATAGCCTGTGCCACCCTGGTGTCAGGTGGTGCAGACACTTCCGGCGCGTGTGCTGCTCGGTCGGGAACCTCGGTAGAGTATATCTCTGGAACAAATGGCCTTGTTGTTGTTCCTGGTGCCTCTTGCACTGCTACCACCCCTCCTTTGGCATCGCTTCCATACAACTCCGCGGCTGGATGCCCTGACTGCAATACGTATATTTACTTTAGTGATTTGCGGCTTGCCTTCGTCATAGCCGCCACAACACGATGACCATGATGAGTACGTAGAGTAGAAGTGTGATGAGCACTGTTATTATGCCTGGCCCCATAACGATCTGCATGGGTACGCCGCGTCCGTCTAAGTCGAGTCGGGTCAGGTGCACGGTGAAGTTGTGGTACAGGTGCTAATTGTTTCGGCCGTTGGCCATGAAATGAGGATTAGAAGCATAGTAAGAGCTCACCTAGATTTCTCCCGATCTGATAAATGGTTTTTTCGAATTCAGTCCCCGGTAAAGTGTACAGATGGTGACAGCGAGTTTGGGTGTAGCTAGTCGATCGGGCAATGGGTTGCTTTACTTATGGGGGAATAGTCGATGTTCTCCACTTTTTATAGTTCTGAATCCAATGGTTTGTCCTTGTCCAACTGGTGGACTGGGCACCTCCGCTAACCCATGTTGCCCCACTCAGGTCGAGCCACCAGTTGGTGGGCTTATATATACATATGATCTTAGTATTCCTTAATGCATAGCCTTAACTGACAGTGGTAGGTCTTCGTTCACCACTAAGCTGTATGTAGACTACACTGCTGCATTCTCAGCCCTTAATAGGCGACTTGTTGCATTAGAAAAACTAACGCATCTATCACTCCAATCGACACATCAGAACGAATTCCTTGAAAGCAGCTGAGTTACTACTCGATTTATATATCGATCCAAAGGCAAAGTCGAAGGCTATATAGCTCCATTCTATGAGCCATACAGTGTCACTTGCAACTTCCTCTGCCACTCTAGCCGCGTTATATATGTTCCGACCCATACGCCAAATATTTCCGTAGGCCTATAGGTCGAACCATATACCAGCAGGTCAACCGCTTGGCCAATAGGTCGACCGATATACCAACAGGTCAACCGCTTGGCCAATAGGTCGATCCATTGTCCAACAGGTCAACTTGGTGTGCTGGTCAACCCATCGGGCAAGCGGTCGACTGGTATACCAAGTTGACCTGTTGGTCAGTGGGTCAATTACAAAAGTTCCCATTGCTCCCAAGGGGCCCGGCAAGTACACACCCCAGAGTACAAGCATTCACACCATCCGACTAATTTTCCGCTTCCTCCTCCTCCACCACCTCATCCTCATCCTCATCCTCCGCTTCTTCTTCCTCGCTCTCTGACTCTTCTACATGTCATCCCTTTGTTACCCTTCCTATTCTCTGACCTCCAACTGTTGTGTTTGTTCTTTTTCTTCCGACTACGACAGATACAGGCCGAGACCGTGCTACCAGTGCAATTTCTGTACAGGTTGCAAGAGGCGAGATATTCCCGCAGTCATGCAGCCGTGGCAGAACTTGAAGTGGAGGTAGACATTTTAAATTGCGCAACGTGATACGGATAGGGTCACAGTGCGTGATGGAGATGGAGATGGTAACTTAAAGGTTGTGATAAATTGGCTGTGAGGTTTTCATCGCTGTTTCCAGCCTCCTCCCCAACCTCCTACTTGGCATATGGGTTGGGGTCCTCGGTTGGTGAGTAGGTTGACCTGCCGGCCAAGTAAGCTATTCAGCATATAGGTCAACCCATAGGCCTACAAAATATTTAGCGATAGGTCAGAACATATACATTGGACGTTCAGACAATCAACACCGCGCCCTTGATTCACAAATGACCGCCAAGTTATTGATATTTGCTTGTTTTCAAGCTAATGTAGGTATGCCCGGAAATTCTCTTCAAGTTTTCCCCCTTATCGAAAGCCCAGCCAAATACTAGTCACGATGTCGACAACTGATCAACATTTGGGGATTCCAGTACGTAAACTTCCGGTCAGAAGCTATGCTACGTATACCAGCTACTGCACCAGCTGAATCTCTACATTTAGGGATTTAATAAGAGAGAATAGATAGAACAATGACTTTGTTCATGTGGCTTAAAGAGTCAGTATTATTTAATCACGTAAATGCGAGCGTACGCAACGGTACGTCAATATACGCCAGTGCAATTTCATCAACCTTACCCGACGTCACCCGCGCGCTAATAATCCTAATCTACACTATTCTCTCCGCCATCGGTCGCATGGCAACGCTTCTAACGACGTGCGCGTGAGGCAATGTCGAAGTCTCCATATCACCCACCCAACAGCCTGGATGGATAATAGAACCTAGAGTTGGCCAATTGCTGGCCAAAATCTCCCGCAACAATTTGGCCGGAACACCAAGAGGAAAGCTGCGGAAGGTAGTATGAAATCTTGGGCATTATCGTCGGAAGCAAAAGCCAGTTGACCATCACTCCAAGCTGTGTTAGAATGAAACTGGAGGGGAACTCGACTGGCGAATTGTTTCAACGAAGTCTTCGCAAGATATACGTGATCGCTCATTGTGCACAAATGCACTTACTTTTGGTCTGGGTCTTGGTCTTCCTTATCGCTTCTGTACTTCTACATTACACTATCTACATACAACCGGAGTTGTGTGAAAAGCCGACATCTTCTACCGCCAAAAACACTGACTACGAAGACTGGTATTACGGCGGGGGATAAAGTTCATGCAGTTAGCGAGGAAGACATGGCAGCCACGATGGCGTTCGGTCCGGGAATCCCCCAGCATCGGTCCGATACCCATTATGCAGTCCTGAGCTTGGAGTCAAATCCCCCAACAGAATCTAATACCAATGAAACCCCCTTCCTGCTTGCGTGGGGTTTTGAGACCTTATACCCGACAAATCCCAGCTGCCCCTTACATGCACAAGCTCTTGCCATCTTCCACAGCTGCGTAAGTTCTCTCATCTAAACCTTCTCAACAAACTCATGCTTGGGGTTCATACTGCAGCTAGTGGATATCCGTTGCGTCAGATGGATGAAGGATGGCGATGGCAAATTAAAGAGAAAAAGGTCCAGGTATGATTATCCACAATATAGGTGTGGCGAGTTGTATAGCCACAGATTTAGATGACAGTCGCGACGCCGGCATGCCAAGCTGTCAGCGGTAGACCTATTTTTGTTGCTTACAAAAGCGATTTTCACCACACAATTATGCGGTACATATTGACATGTACAAAAAAGCTTAATTTATCACCCAACGAAGTTCCTACCTTGGAAGAAGAGGGGCGCTATGACGCTCGTTAGAGTTTGCCGCACCGATGCTTCGCACAAATTGTGCATGAAGCCTATCCCCTACACTTAGATACTAAATTCCGAACTCTACTACAGTGGTAGTCTGTGATAAAGTGGGTACGTCGCTGAGCTGTCATAGATGCCGTTCCATCCTGCACATTCATCCCTGGTTGAGCAAGGGACAGGATAGAGTACAGCAACAACGGTTACTGGTACCAGCTCTCGGCCAGTGGCAACTGTATGATTTACTAGCGAGGGGTTTGTAGCAGCGAGGGCTATTTGAGTGCGAAGTAAAAGACCCAAGTTTAGCATGAAACGCCCTTCCCAATACTAGGAACACGTTATAAACAACCACCTTACTCGGCCGGAGTTCGGGCCTCTCTTTGAACCCAGTAGGTCTCCTATGCTTCAATTATGTGTCCGTAGATCTCAGGTCCGGGGTCTACCGCGTGGTGGTGTGTACTCGACGCCGATCCATTGCAGATAAATATCACCTTACTCAAACCCAATTGTTTGTAAGGGCCCAGAACGATTCAAACGGAGACTGGATGGCAGCACTCTAGACCTAGACGAAGATCTGCTCCCAATGGAGAAGCGCTAGTTGCAGTATGAAGTACCTACGTAGATGGAGAACCACCGCTGCGGTCCGGTCGAAATATCTACACCTTAAAGAGTACCCACCCAAAGATAGAAGAACAAACACGGCAGAATTCATATAGATTCATAGCGTGGCAACTCAGAGGAGGGCCCCCTCACGATTTTATGGGCAATTGGTTGCAATTTCAAACAAGTTAAAAACGCCGCCCGCCGAGCCGAGTAAGATTCAATAAGTACTAAAATTCACACTTGCAATTCAGACTATCGCGGTGGTTATGATGATAAGGCGGGCCTACGTATATGCAGACGTGGTTACTCGCGTCAATTTAGAAATGAATTGACAGGAGCGAGTTTGGGCCCTAGAGGTCGATGTTCGACTCTCCAGTCCGTCCTGAGCAATGATTGAGCTGATATCAATTCAATTCCATTCGAGGCCAAAACGCGATCAGCTCATAATAACCCCTGATAAAAACCATTTCACAGCGCTGAAATCTCAGAAAAGTTACACCAACAAAGTATCCATAAGGCACCCAAACTCTGAAACTTACAATTAGTTCCTAGTTTGTTGTAAAAACACTCGCGATACAGCGATGAAATTAACAAAAAAAAATTTAACTGCATAATAATAATGAACTGCTACGAGGCACTGACTCACTTTGGAATGGCACTGAAGCATACAAAGAAATGGCTAGAAAGGCACTAGATCAAGTACCATTCTGGCGAGCATATGAAAGACCCATATCTGGCGAGCACTCCAATCTCTATTTCAAACTCCATCTTTCAACAACCCTGGTCCCACTCCGCCGATTGTTTCCTTCCTTCCTTCCTTCCTGCCGATCGACATGGATATCTAATACCCTCGTGTAAGTAACCAGTAGCTAGAAGTCGGTATTTGGCGTGGGATAAGGACAATTGAAGAATGGTTGTTACTGTTGTAATTACTGGCTCCAGGCTGTAAGGCAAAGGGAAACGAATGGAATGTAAAAAATTCTGGGGTATACTATCCTCTTCTGAAACGACATCGGAAAAAGCAAGCCTCACCAGTTCAAAGTTTTGCTGAGAGAAATGACATTCGATCAAGCATAGCCGGTGGTATACCGGTGTAATGGTACGACAGCACCTTTCGGCGATTCACTCTATCTGGCACCTCGCAAATTTAAAGTCATAAGGCTATATCGATATTGATATACAGCCGCGCTTCAACAACACCTGGTGTATATGTATAAAGATACCGAAAAAGTAAATTTGGGGCCTTCTGGGAAGCAATCAGCGGACAAGCCCCCTATACAACTCCTGAAGTCTAAAACAATCCCACAAGAATACGATTACGGTGAGGGAAGGCAATAGCGAAGCAATAATTTCTAAGAATTCCCTTCAACGCATTTGAACGAATCAGGAGTAGAGCTAGATGAAAGTCCCTAGAATAGCCAAAACCTACCAGGCGTGCGACATGGCCATTTGTCAAGACCACGACAAGTTGCATGTATACAAATGACTGTTTGTCCCTCAGCTACTACTGCATCGAATATTGTTAGGTGACTGAATGCAATGCCTCCTATCGTGTCATCCGATTCAAGTGAAGTTTTCCCTGTATCAAGTGCGATGCTCGTCTAGCCCTGTGTCAGGTCACAGAATCCATGACACATCTAGTACCCTCTATGTAGCTATTGATTTCTGGACGAAGCTGGACAATAACCCCCAATTCTTAAAGTGGGATCCGGCACATGGGGTTTGCTTATGGCACTCCCCAGGTATCTTTTACCGGCGCTACGCCTACAGATAGACAGATTCTTCACCCTGTGGGCCAAGAGAAGCGTATACATAGTAGTTCCGTTCATCCCATGGTAGATAACCAACCCCTTCGACCATCCATTTGAGCCAACCAACATGTCAAACTCCTGTGGCAGGGAGCAGAGACCTCTTCATTTAGAATACAATATCTTGCGCTGTGAGTAGAGTCCAGCTCAGCAGGACGCATTTAGACTCCCTGTTTCTGGCCACCTCTGCTCCCCTGGCTCATACGATGGCCGACGACGCAACTCAAGCTGGAGTTCGGTGAGTCGCAGGCCGGTGCAACGTGTGCCCACAGATCGCGTATGTATCTGCATTTCGATAGTTGATCAATATATCGGATTACTAGCCATATGTAATGCCCGAGCAGCGCAGACACCCACGGGCCAAGGATTTGGAACTGCAAATGGGCAAAGCTTCCCTACCGATCCAGGTCCAAACCGCTAGATATTAATGCCCAACCCCATAATAGAATAGCCGCTTTCTATATCAAAGGATACTGCGATTGGTCATCCCACTTCCAAGATCTTGTGCTTACTGCGAACACAAGTTATGTACATCCATGCCGGGGTCAATTTTTGGCATGAAACAACCTCGCATCATACCAATAGTTTTATGTTCTAACCTTTCAATAATTATTCCGTGAACTCGAAAAAACCGCTCCTAAACTGTCCAAGCTTCAGACTAGCGGGTCCATAAACCATGGCCTTATCTTGTTCCATCCATCTTTGCATTGTGCAGAGCCATTGAACTGCCGTTCATCTTAGCATGCACCTACTACTTACAGAAATATCTGCTTTCTTCATCAGCCATCTCGATGGTCAATAGATATATCCAGCCAGTCGAGCCGTACGTGCACTGTACAATATCAATTAGTTCCTTGCCCAAATGTATTCTCATATATGTGTATATACCATCCAAACATACGGGCCGCAAAATAAGCCCTACCGCTGCATGCAGTCGTAAAACCACACCGGTGGATAAATTACTCCACATGTAATCTAGAACATTCAGCCCTACCAGCCGAATGAGAAATCCATCGACCAAGGGAGGGGTGATATGTACTGCAACGAACATTGGTTTGGCCTTGGTATCGGAGGTATGTACAGATCAATACAAACCTCGGTTGTAAACATGAGTAAGAAATCCTCCCAACCGCTCGCATCCACTGGAGGGCGGGGCCCGAGTGAGTCGCCGTGATACAAGTCGCAAGCGCAGCCAATAACACAGCCTTCGCTCATCTCTTGAGTCTGCTTAATTCTCACAAGAGAGAGTTATGAGTAGTAGTTTTGGGACGTTAGATACATGGTTCGTGCAGAGCGGAAATAAAATGCCCCGAAGCCATCATGTCACCCCGCATCTTCCTTCCTAACAAGCCCACTGTGGGTAAAACGCCTTGTCACTAGCTCATAGGGTACGAAGGTGGTGTTTACATCATTATGGTGGGTGCTTTGCTGCAGCTCAGCCCCTCATGATATCATGTCATGAGGTTGCATAATTGACGCAACCCCGCATCCAATCAGTTATCTGGAAACTTATCAACCCATCCAGCCCTCCTTCGGTGGAGCTTCTAGAAGGAGTTGTGGCAGCCTACAGATATGCAGGTATAGACACTTTCGTACTTATGCAGGACGCTTACAGAGCGCGTCATTACCCTTGTTCGGTTGTCCACTCGATGCCATCTCTCACGGCAGCTCCGCCTCATAGGGCTGCATTTCATCTAATCATTCGTACGTTCCAGCAATCGGCTCGTGAATCGCAACACACTCAGCACGGGCAACGGAGTAAGCTGAGTGTGAACTCAATCACTGGATCGTGTGGAGTCGTCCAGTTTTGCGCTATGGTACATAGTTACAATCCGGCTAAAGAAGAGGGGAGGATGGAAAGAATGGGACATCAACGATAGGCTTACCGTAGAGTGACAAACGCAGTGGAAAAGATCTGTCGGGGCGGATGGATCGATCGGTAGCTGCTACTGCGGCCCAAATGCACAATTGCATGCGATGGAGGAGTTACGCTGCGCATATCGTCGGACGGTGGAATTTCAACATCCCCACCACGCAGGGAAATCTAGAACCCCCGAATCCAACGTGCATGACTGCCGAGGTCTGAAGATTGTCTTGAAGCACACCATCTCGTCCACAATCGCGAGTCACAGCTGTCAAAAGTTCCCGTTGTTCAGCCCTATGACTTGACATTCTCACCTCAGCCAGATCCCCTAGTAACAGTGGTCCCGCCGGGAATCCCCGACTCCAGCAGGTTGGTACATATCCCCATACCATCATGGGGATCGGCGAACCATATGAATGGTGACTTTTCGGTAACTATTTTCGGTCTGTTAAATAATTCGTACATATATCTGCTAGCGTGGGTATTTTCGACAAAAATACCCGCAAGCGGCACGATGACGCGAATATATTTTAATTTCCTATCTCCACCAATCCGCATAGCCGTTCAGGTATCGTTACCTGCCCTCTCGAGTCCGAAATTGCGGAGAGGGCATACCCTCGGGACCTTCGTACAGGCTCCGCCACGATTAGGCATCCATACCGATGTTGAGGTTTGGCAATGTTTAGTATTGCTGCAAATTCCTTGTAATTGTTAACGGAGTTCCATGAAACCACTGGGATACAGGCTAATATCTTCTCCCCACCCGGCCCACCGCTTCGTCAATCAAATCAATCTACAACTTCCAGTGTCGCGAGTCAGTACTCTAAACTCCAAAACAACATCCTTAGATAGCCGAGAGCACCCAATGGGAAGGAGCGCAGAGTCTTATCAAACCCTTATTATTGTGCGAGCCATCTACTTTTGGGTAACTTGCCACGCTCAGCCCACCAAGGCTGAGCGGACTGTCACTTGCATGTAGAGCGAGTACTTCACGAAAAGTCTCCGCGTCCACGGTCTGAGGTCTGCTCGACGACCGGCCACAACCAGACTCCAGGCAGCAGTTCTGCCACCGACATCCCCGCCAGCCGGAGCCGCACGCATTCCACACCAAGTCACGGTTAACTCCGAATTTTATCCGCTCTTACCGTGTAGGAGGCCGGCGTAAGGCTGGACATCACGGGTCACTGTTTTAATTTAAAACAAACGGGTTGTTCCCACCGGAGCCCATGGAGCTTCGTTTCGTATCCATCGTATTAAGGGAATTTATCCAGAGACAGCTAGATGCGAAAATAGCACCTATCATGGAGAATAGAATCATGATTATATTATGCACAGGCTGTGCGACCCTTTTTTAGCGCTGGCAAAGAAAGAAACACCCGAAATACTTATTGATTCCAAATAACGTTCCGGGGCCTGCTCTGATTACCTATGTATGTTCACTAACTGACTGCGCAATCAACAAAGCAAGTTGCCTCCTTACCTATTCCGAGCGGGAGTTCCAAGCGAACGAACTACCGTGAGCGAGTCGCTGTCATCTGAAGTCATACGTCGCGTCGCGAAGCGGGATGCCTAGACACCGCAATATCGCAATATATTTCGCGGGCGAATGCTCGATAGAACTAAGTGATTTCTGACCTGCTCTGCCTCTTGACAAACAAAACACGAAAATCCAAATACGAATCGACGATTGGTGTCGACGGCGGTTTCCAGTTCAGCTGCGCCAAAAAGAGAAATGCGGAGCCGGTCGGGGTCGGTGTAAAAATGTCGCTAGACACAGCGCAGCTCGTAAAGCCCGCGCAACACAAGCGTTGCATGGGTCGACCTTTTCATAGCAGCATGCAGGCATCATCGAGCAGGTTGGTGTGTCTCGGTGTTCTGTGACCCCAACCACACTGCCCATCCACCGCTGCCTCTTCATCTTCTGCTGCAGAGCCAGGGATGGCGGCCATGTAAGGTGCTTGGTCAGAGGCTTCCCCAGGCTTGCAGTCTCCAAATCTGGCACAACTTGCAGCAAATATGCAGGTGGTGCAACCATCCACCAATCCACCCAACCGCATTGCAACCCGGTCACGACCGGGAAGACACCCACTAATTTGGGTGTGGGTTCAGGCAGAAGAAGGATGGAAGACGGAAGGTTGGAAGGAAGCCTTCGAAGCTTCCATGCGTCTTCCTTCCATGATCCGATCCCACCATCCATCTATCCCTACTGTCTCGTCGGGGCTTTGCTTCTTTGGCGTTGGACACCACCCATTCCCAAAAACTACACTACTTAAGCCACCCCAGAAGACAGCGTTCCCTTACCTCCGACTCAGCCCATCACTGCAGATCAAAAGACGATAAATATCTACCCTTTCGTCCCCATCAGATCGTATATCATCATCGTATATCATCGTCGTATATCATCGTCGTCATCGTCATCATCACTGTCATCCCGCCTATCTCCACATAGCAACTACTTATACCGGCGCCTCTTACCTTCTAACTGGCACCGTCTCTCCACAGCATGAACCATCAACCACAATACCAATTTGCCGCCTCTCCAGTAATCGCCAGCATGCCTTCTGTTTCACATCACCACCACCACTACTCGCGCCCAACAGCTACACGAGTCTCCAGCACTACTACTGAGTTCCGTGGTTCAACAAATCCGGATGAAGACTGGACCAAAATTAGTGACTTGGCTGAACGCCGTCGGATCCAGAACCGCATTGCGCAGCGCAATTACCGTTCGTCGCCTTTTCATCCATCCCCACTGCCAGTGGTGGCTAACAATCAATAGGCAAGAAGCTGAAGCGCAGACTCGAGGATCTTGAACGCCGCGCCGCTTCTCGTTCCGTTTCTCCCAACGAAGACACCGACGGCCGATCTACTCGTGAATCATCAGCAGAGCAACCGCTGCACTCGCCGCCTCCGAGCTCAGAACCTCATCTCACCAATTCTCCCCCGTTACGCGACAGCTATCTGCCACCTGTTAGCAATGGCACCTACACCACCTCAAGTAACTACTCCCCTCACTACCGCACAGCAGGTAGTGCGCACTCGCCGTCATATGCTCCTACATTTTCATCAGCGGAATCGAGCAACTACTACTACCCTCCGGTAACAGCGGGTGTGTCAGCATCATCACACCTGCCTGCAATCTCCGACCACCCATCAAGTCAATCACATTACATCTACAGCTACTCCCAGCCCACACTCTCATCAATAGTGGAAGCAACGTGTGGTTCATCAGTGCCTACGACGTCGGGAGCAGAACAGCATACCTCATATCTTCCTCTGCCATCCGCAAGACTCTCGGGGTACACTGGAGTTGGTCCTGAGTACGCTCTGCCCAAGACGGCACCACCGGTTTACGACACGGAGAATCCGTTCTATCTTTCGTACGCCGGCCTTGCAGGTGAGCTTTCACAGCTACCCTGGGTATCTTTTACTCTTTGAGCTCTCGCTGACGGCCTATCCCAGAAACGCCCGACCCTAGCTACTTCTCAAGTAACTACTATCACCATCACCCGCACGAGGATCACCACCACCATAGCTCTCCGTCAATAAAGCAAGAGAACTGATCCTGTTTCCTTAACTTTTTCCTTAGCTGTTTCATTGGGGTGTTATGTTGTTTAGAATCGGAAAAAGCAATCCAATTGCTACTGTATCCATATTTATTTCATCAACGAATTTTAGACGATTTCTTTTTATTGTGTGTTTGTACTCCTTCTGTCATGTGTGTGCTCGGTTTGCTTTCTGGGGGCAGCGTTTGTTTTGATTTTGCGAGGTCGCGGCGTGGCCGGGGTGGAAGGCAAGGATTGGTGTATTTTTTTCTTTTCCGAGGGGTTTTCGGGGATGCACATTAGATGCGGGGTTACGGCGGAGGATTCGGCTTGGGCGGGCCTTCATTCGCTTTTGCGTGGGTGGGGTTCTTAAAGTATCATCTACAATACACAAACAATGGGATTTGTGCCTTGAGTTCCAATTTTGAGTGTCATGAAACAAATCTTCCGAGACTTTTTCTACTATACTTTAAACAGCAGTAAATGATTGGTTGGCCGGCTCGCGAACTGCTTCAGCGTCTAGGTATGCAGAATTAGTTCATGGTGCATCTCGCATGGACATGAAATCTTGGTATCTTGAACTGGATCGAGCTCGCCCAGTCATAATGGCTCTAGCACAAGCACCACACCGGCGGGCCACCGCTAAACCGGTCGCCCACAGGACACTTCGACCCATCCAGCCCATGTTTTTGAGGTGGTTGCTCGGCGAAACAGCTGCGCCGCATGGTCTCTAGCCTGGAGAGGCCCTTCTGGCCACAATCCCCTGGCTTGTGATGCAATCAGGATGGTATGCATGCCCACTACGCTGTAACAAAAAGCAAAGCGCGGAAATTCCTGCCGGGTGCGAGAAATATGTGACCACTTATTTTCTGCTGCTATGACAACACATGTCGACTGGAAAAAAACCGTCGCTGACCGCGCTTCAGCCCTTCAGCCCTATGATCCGATGCGATGCAGCGGATGCTTCTCAGCTCTGTTCGCGTGCATACGATTAGAGGTTATCATGCCCAAAGGCAAGCTGAAGATCTCCTAATCGACGACTTCTGGCTGGCTATGGTCCCGGCACCGGTCTTCCCACCGATTTGATCCACCGGCCGGCTTGATGCCTACTATCATTGTTATAACCTCCCTGCTAGGGTAGACCCTTCTCGCCAGAACACCCAGGGATCAGGCATGGACAACCCGGAGGCGCGGGGTGCGGTTGGCTCGCGGGGAACGGGGAGCCGAAGCGATAATTATATTGTCTTTGGCTTTAGTTGCTACTTCCGACACCCTGATACTTATAGCGAGGTCTATGGGGCAAGCAAGCGGGTGAGAGCTAGAGTACAAGCGACCGAGCGCTTGGTGCTTATGTTCGCTACGTACGCGTTTGGTGCCCGGGAGAGAGGGAGGGGAACATGCGAATATCGACTTTCCAAACATTCCGATAAATTGAAAATGCAGGCTTCCATTCGTGCGAGACTACCTAAGTGCACATTTGTGAAACGCAAAATCCGCCTGGCTTCGTATTCTCGGCGACGCGGTCACGAGGACTTGTGACTCTGTTTTCTCGGAATCACAGAGTTACAGGGCAATACGAAAGCGCATTCTCTGTACGCGCGGCAGTGCTACCAACAAATCGGTCGGTGCCGTTACCCAAGAGGTATTTTGGAGTAACCCGTGTCCTTATAATTATCAGATAGCGGACGCATGTACGAGTAGAGTACGTAGAATATATGTAGAGCATCGCTCCATCCAAATAGTCTCAATGCAAGGTCTTTGACTAAGAGGGCCCGTCTATATTTAACAAAAATGGAGTCTCGCATGGACACCACATATGCATCCTGTGGCGAACATTATTTTCCTTCTAGAACTACCGCAGTTATTCTTGCCCATCTTCCATGCAGCCGGTTTTGTTGCTCTGCACCGGCGGTTCAGACGAGGAAAGGATTCGTCGTCCACCCAGCTGACCGTACTTGGGTTTGAAACGTGCAGTGGTTTACAAATCGTATAATAACATGCTATAGTAACGATTAGATATATGTCGCACCTCCGATAGATGGATGCGTGGTACGACAGCTCCCGAGTTACCGGTCGGTAATCGATACCCTATTCACTGTCAGTTTATGCCCAGTTTTCAAATTTCACCGGGATGTATGCGGGTCCGGGAGAGGCAGATACTTACTTCAATCCGAAACAGCAATCCTCGTCCGGGGGGCAAGAGATCACTATTTAAACGTACAGGACTCCGAAGCCTAAAACAGTAATTTTGTATGAGCTGTCGAACCGGGAGAATGATCCTCCGACTATTAGTCCGAATTGACTACTTAATACTGGAACATAACTAGTCCTGCGGAATGACGATGATTCGTTAGAGTGCTGACTCGGTGAGGTCTGCATATGTACAAGCATGATCCAGTCTCCGATCGCGATAGACGTCTTACTCACTTATAATTCGCCGTAGCAAGTGAGACATTTGTGGGTACGTATCGTAAATTCAGCAGTTAAAACCCCTCACCTCAAGCCATGAGAAATCGAGCATTCTATGGAAAGAGGGCGTTCATGTGGGGGCTCTAATTGGCGTTTGAGAGTCGAAGGCGACGAGACGTCAATGTGCAAAATAATTCTGTCGGACCTTCAAGCACCCGAAGGGGGTTGTCCCTGAATCGTGGCTCGGAGTGCGCTCCATATCGGGGTAAATGGCTTCAATGCATGTTTCCCGCATCGTTTTGCGATAAACTCTTGAGATCGTGTGCCCCACTTACCGCACTTGACTGGTCGGTCATCTTTAGTCAGTCAGGGATCCTTCTAGCCTCTAGGAGACTCGTATACTGCGGATACATTCTGGGTCATTCATATATGATGGGAGAGGCACATGCGCACGGTACCAACCAGTTTAATATACGTATTCAGTACGATACATTTATGCAGGACGTCAATGAAGATAAAACAAACCTACAACTTCTGATCATTCACAATAGACCAAGCCAACATACTAGGATAGATGTATACGTACCACAGCAGTATCTTTGTTCGTTCAGATGCGGGGTACTGTGGAGACAACGGGAACCTGTTCCAAACGCCCGGAATCCCCAGGGTCTTCGCTGGGGGTTTCTAAAAGCACTAAATTTGGCAATTGCGCAACCGAGTGATTCCGGTACAATTGGCTTGAAAATATCCCAGAACGCAATGCTGTAGTTAGTGGGGATTGTGGAGTATATTTGTATGTTTCGGAAAGCGCCTGACGCCGGCGAGACAGTAGTTCTGGATGTCTGACAAGAACGCGTTTGCTTCTTCAGTCGTTTCGTCCGATTCGCGAATTCGGCACTTTCTACTCCGCTGCTAATGTTCCCCGCGGTGAAGTTTAATAAGCCAATGAAATCAACACAGCAAGGGCTCATCCAGCCTTGTGTAGGCGTATTTAGTAATATGAAAACAGGCAGGGGATACAATTTGCAATTTGATGTCTCATTTGACGTCACTCGATAATAATTCTACGCACATCAACAGCAGTAATACAGCAAAACCAACAGGCTTAGGAGATATTTCTATTAAGCCGAAGGGGAAACACAGTAGCCTCGTATTGGAAAGGCAGGTTACGAAAGAAAAGCCCGCTATTGTCACGGGGTAAATTTGATATGTGAATAGGTGAATGGTAGTGTCCACGAACCCAATCGGATGGGTTAAAAGTATCCTATAGCTGGCTGGTATAAGCTCGTGAGGTTCAAGTGAGGTTACCATGCACCAGGCAGATATGGAATTTGCTAGAGTTGTTATCCTGTATTTGAGATAATGGCGAATCGGTTGCTGCAACTCGGGTGCATTGTGGTCGAACTCTTAAACCTATGCCGAGGTCGAAACCAGCCTCAAAGTTAGTCCCACTAACCAATCGCTTAGTACTCTTCCACACTCCAACTCAGTTCTGAGATGTTGGCATGGGTTTCACATGCGCATTATTGAACTCATACGCCGTTAGCCACAAGTTCTGAAACATAACCAAGTTCCGCGTTTCATATATTGAAGGTTTATTTGCAAGGACTCCTTTCCCAAAGAAACTGTAGCCCGTACTAATGAATTTCTCAGTGCTTTTATACTGTAGGTTCCGGGCAGCCATGCCATTCCTCATCGTGCGCATGTGCCTTACCACCATGTCTTTCTCTCCGTACCCTCCTCGTGCCTGTTCTCTTCACACCTTCCTCCCGTGTTCTTTCCTCGCCGTGCCATTTCCGCCGTGTCATTTCCTCTACACCCTGATACCTAGGTACGTATACCACTTCCCTGATCCCCGCGTCCTTTTCTCCCACATACAGGAAACCCTAACCCGATTTACCACTTAAGTGCCAGGTGATGAAAGTAGGTACCTTCATAATGTGCCTTATGGAGTGCCTTTACTGGGTTATATTTTCTATTTCCTTGGGGAGAGAGAAAAGAGAAAGTCCACGCACACAGTAAGTACACCCGACAAGGTTGAACACTCTGCAGTCACATATGCACGAGAGACACTGCGGCCATACCGAGGATGAACTACGAACGTTCAAAAATGACAGAGTTTGTGTTCGGCCAATGCCGAATGACGGCTTTGGTGGTATGAGCCGAGGTGGGGTGACTCTTACTTTGGATATGCGGACCGGATGAGTGATACTTAGTGCAAGGGAAAATACTTCCTCAAGCTGACAATCATGGTACTCTCCTATCTCTCTCACTCACACTCTTGCACCGGGTAAAGGGTTTACACGATGACGCAGAGTCAGGTGTCAGTCGAGGATTAGGCCGTACGCACCGTTGCGATGGAGAGCTTGGTATCCAACATCCACCCTCCAAGCGAGGCTAGATTCGAGTCTGAATCAGACGTAACGGTTTCTTGAGCAACTATGACCGTGACCCTGAGCGACCATATGCAAATACGCTTGGATGACGACGAGGCGCTGCCTACTATAGGAAAGGGACTGAGAGCGAAGGGGGTCAGTGACAGGGCTGAGGGAACAGGTAGGACCGGGTGCAATGACGATACAGGTCCCAGGGGACAGAGTAGCCACAAAGATAATTTTATTGCTACACCCTCAAACTTCGGGATGACCATACTTCATGCCTGGTGGACGACCCCAAGCGATACCACCTATGTAGCTGATGACCGGCGAAGTTTGTTGTCACAGCAATGGAGATTGGGAAGGCATCGATGCAAACCTTAACAGTATGGAATCATTCGAGTGCATGTGAGACGGCTGTGTTTATTCCTTAGCCCAGAGTTCTAGAGTAACTATGAGTCAAACAAGCTTGCTGAACTATGTAGCAAAGATGAACCAGGCACTACTATATGGCGTATTTCATGCCCACGCACTCGGCCATCCGAAAGGTAGCCTTTGGATATATTCTCGACCTCACGTCCAGTACTGATTAGAGGGCTGCTGGTTTGCTCTTGTATAGTAAGAGTGGTTGATAGTACATAAGAATAAAGCCCCGAAGTATCACTTCTAGACCTGTGCCTGCGAACTAGTGGGCGCTACCTAATTTCAGCAACAGCACTCCATCATCCAGGAGAATTAGTTTCGTGTGCCGGGGACTGCAAGGTGACTACGGATAACAATAGTACGCTATGCCACTTTGAACCCCAATTTTGCTCTCCTCACGGTGTTAACGGCATGACTGGTGGGAAATGACAGTCTACATGTGGAAACGGGGCATCAGGGTGCTTGCTGGTCAGCACGCCTGGGGGCTTCTCCGAAGAGTTAGGATGGTGAAGAGGAAGTGCAGTATTGGGCGAGGAAGAGGGCGGATATGAGGATTGAGGTGTGACTAGTGAAGAAGCAGGAAAGAAGGCGTGGGAGATATTGGGAAGGTCGAGGATCAAGATGAAGGGGGCAGTGCAAATGGCATTGCCGCCCACAAGTTCGTCCGTCAGGTACATCACGAGAACTCAAAAAGGGTGACCACCGCAGGTTTCGGCCTTCAATCTAGGTGTTTACCGCACCATACTCTTCCAGCTAATCCAGGATATTCTTTTTTATTTATGTCTTTGACCACTAAACTTCCAATTATCCATGCATATGCAGTTGCATCGGGTGAATTTATAATTTAGGCAGGCGGTTTCAACTTCAAACCTATAGCTATGTGAACTGATACCATAGCGACCGCAAAAAGAGAGAAAAACAGTAATCACCGCAGGTTTCGAGCCTGCGATCTTGGTGTTTATAGCACCATGCTCTTCCAATTGAGCCAGAAGCCCTTGTTCATTCGATCCTCTAAACCACTGAACTCCCAATCAATATAATTATTGCAGGCACAAGGGTACCGCGGTATTTACGCAGATAAATTTAAACCTACAACTCTGAAGAAATACCAGAGCAGCTTCAAAGAGCTAGTGGTATATAAAAAAACGTTGACCACAGGTTTCGAGCCTGCAACCTTGATGTTTATAACACCTGGTGTTTATAGCACCATACCTTACCAACTGAGCTTGGGAGTTCTTGTTTATTCGATGTCCTGGGTCACTCAAATCCCAATCCATGTAATTGATACCTGGTACAAGGGTGGATTTAGGCAAGCCGTTTTAATCTACAACTCGTGAAAAACTACCAGCTAAAGGAGTTACAGAAGATCAAAAGAGTGTTTACCATACCTTACCAGTTCAGCCAGAGTCTCTATTTATTCAGTGGTGTTATGGATCCTTGGTCGCTACCGAGTTCAGAGGCACGGGCCAGACGGCCTGATTCCCAATATCAGAACAGCCCAGGGTGGAGCAGGGGAGTGCTTGGCCCCAGGTTCAAAGCTTGTGACTTTTGTGTCCACTGTCCACTGTCCATAACCCACAAGCCTGCCACCCTTCCACTGGTGTCTGCTATTGGTATAGATCAACCTTGCAGCTGGATCTGGTTTCTTCGTTTCCTTATCCAAGGGAGCAGCTAAAAAAAGTACTTTCTGGTGGTTAAAATCTTCCTGTTAGCCCAGTCCCATTTCCACAAACCCGCCACCGAAGGAGTAATATCACGCTGCATTCTTCCCAGGAACAAATTGGCAAGGACTGGGTCTCTTTAAAGCAATGGCGCAGGTTTTGGCAGAGCAGCGCGCAAAGGAAGTGTGTGTGAGCCCGTCTGCTTTGTCATGTGCTGTGCACCAAGGCGGCAAGTCTCCTCGATATCCGCCACCCTATCCACAAATTGCCGCGGAGGCGCTTCCGCACACCGGTGCACTTTTTACAAGATATACTCTTCCATCCTGTGTGTGATTCAAAATGGCATACCAGGTACACCGGTGAAATCCTATTGTACCCCATGTCACGCCTCACGGAGATGGCCCACTTTCGGGATCTACGGGGGTCGTATTTCGGGGCCGCCGTCGCGGTGTCATTGAGCGGCACTGGTACTGCATTCCCATACGTGTTTATGCGGCACGACCCATCCAGGATTCGAGGAGTAGGATCCGATAGATCACCCCTCTAGCCAGTTGGCCTGCACTGTTACCATTTGATGCGTTTAACGGCGGAAATTACTTAGACGGATAGCCCGGAGGCGTGCTGTGCCAGAGGTGGTTAAGCGCCTCAACCTGACTGCAGCGAATGGTATCTATTACTGAGCCATTGGACCACGTCGTTCCGCTGGCAGTGTGGGGCACGAACGGTGGTCGTTCGGTAGTCTGTCATATGGCTTTCTCGCTGGCGAAGCCGTATGACAGACTAATCGTTCGGCGTATTCCGACTTTTTTACTCGACTGACTATTCTTCTAGACCAAACTCGCAGCTTTTTCCGCATCGGCCGGTTGGAATGAATCCTGTATGTAAGTTAAGATAAATCAAGATAAACTGAACTCTAAGTAGTTTAACTTAAAATTCGTGGTTCATGTTTGACATCATGTCCAACTTAAATTAGCACTGAATTTATTATAGTGTATATCGCAATTTCTTACTGTGGCTTGCTGTTCATGACCAACATTATCCGCCAATCATCCAATAACAGAAATCATCATCGCTCGTCACTCGCATCTCTATCTCAATCGAATGTTACTTTGGATGCTAGAATGACTTGATTGATCGACTGACCTATCTCGAGGGCATAACGCCCGTATATGTACAATCTCCCATATGCGTAAGCGTATGCACTATCTGACATGAACGCATCATCCTGATCCTAATGCAATCCTCATACACGCCACCATCTCCATACAAGCCTCCATTCTCATACAAGCCATCAAACGGAGCTGAGACTCACGATGCAGGTACACATGCAACATCGAAAGCGGCTTGACTCTGGTCACTTATGACTGCCCGATCTTCAGCACCGGCTTTTTGGTGCTAGTAAGCCTACAATTCCCGTACTTAATTATGCTCGGCTAGGGAAGCTGAGGTTAATATTGCAGTTATGATAGAAAGGCTAGGGCCCAGGAGCTAAGAATAGTTCTGCTTAAGAATGCACTCCACCAATTACAAGAAAATGCATTCCTCAAGACACTTCAACCGCATCTACTCATAATCATAACTAACCTATATCTATCTTCCCATTCAGTTTATGTGAGACAAGTTTCCTCAATGGGTTCCGTGTCTTCGCCGCCATTGCTCCTTGGTGGAACCATGCAAAGCAGGCAATATGTGTCCGGTATTGGAGATGGACATGGAGCAACAGCCGCATCAAAAGTGGTAGAGAGAGATAGAAGTGCGGTGAATGTCTTCCACCAAAACCATATGTTTACCTATTCGATACCCCGAGCCAATTGCTGATCTTCTGTTGCAATATGGAGGGTAGAACCGTGTGCGTGTATAGACTAATATAAAGGTACAGAGATAAGTATGGAGAAAAACTCAAGATATAAGAGAGTTGTGCCTTACCGGGTCCCTTACTGCCAGTTCAATATTTGCAACACTTCTTTTAATTTCCATGCCGGCGATATATCATGATCCTCAGCATTCCCGCGGAAAAGCTAAAGGGCCGGTAAAAGTGCCATGAGTAATCTTGACACTTGTGAACCTCGGAAATATAGTCCAGGCCGTAGTGCTGGGGGCGGATAGACACCGCGCATGTGCCGATCGGTTCGGTGATAAATGAGAAGCGTCGCCATTAATAAGTCATGGCTGCAAGCGGTATACATACCGCATACGACCTAATTTATACAATAATTTGAGCACCTACAGTGTGGATTGCAAACAAACAGGAGAATGCCGATCAGTAATCTGCATGGTGGTGATGGGCGATACGAGATTATGGTGCAGTGTATGGCGAATTGTAATCATGCATGGACACATGGACCTCGCACTTTCTGGAACCGCACAACTCGAGATTACAGCAACATAAAAGCACGAGCTGTGGGGACATAAACCTCTCTCCAGCCTTCCTCCACACCACCATCACCGCACAATGGCAACCGAAATCCACACGCTCCCCCTCTCCACCGGCGAAGTCATCTTCTATCGCACCGCTGGCTCCCCCACACTCCCCGTGCTCCTCCTCCTCCACGGCTTCCCCAGCAGCTCACACCAATACCGACACCTGATCCCCCTCCTCTCCAGTACACACCACATCATCGCCCTGGACCTTCCCGGCTTCGGCTTCACCACCGTCCCCGCGGACTACACCTACACCTTTGCCACCCTCACCACCACCCTCCTATCCTTCCTCAACGCCCTTTCCATCATCCGTTTCGGAATCTACATCTTCGACTACGGTGCTCCCGTGGGTCTGCGTCTCGCGCTACTCCGCCCAACCTCCGTCACCGCCGTGATCTCACAAAACGGCAATGCCTTCACCGCTGGCCTAACCTCGTTCTGGGACCCGGTAAAGGCACTGTGGGCGAACGACACACCGCAGATACGGGAGGAGCTAGCGAGGGCGGTACTGACGCTCGAGGCGACGCGGTGGCAGTATGAAGACGGGGCTTCCGCAGAGCGGGTGGCGGGGATAGAGCCGGAGGGGTATACACTCGACTATGCGTTAATGTCGCGGGCTGGGGGGAAAGGAATACAACTAGGACTACTCAAGGACTATGCAACGAATGTGGAGCTGTATCCCGAGTTTCAGCGGTGGATGCGGGATAGTGGGGTACCCGTGTTGGCGGTGTGGGGGGGGAATGATAAGATGTTTGGGAGGGCAGGGGCGGAGGTGTATAAGGAGGTGGGCGGAGAGGTGGTACTGCTGGATGGGGGGCATTTCTTGTTGGAGACGCATTTGGAGGAAGTTGTGGAGGTTTTGAAGGGATTTTTGAATAGGGTTTCTTACGCCCCCTGAGTAGTGGTGTGGATTGGCGTTTGTGTCTCCAATGACAGAGCTGTCTTCAGACTAGTAGATCGTTGCAATTGACGTCTTATCACCAAGAGTATACTAAATATCACTCGCATGTCATTTCACATTGCTGTTGAAATACTTATTGCTAGAAGCTTATCTGTTCTAAAGTACAGGTACATTCATGAACATATATACGCGGTATTCGGAGTATGTCTTGTATGTCTTGTACGCATGCATGCGCACTCAGCTGGCATCTCCAGCTGAGTATGGAATGACCATCATCTTAGAGAGATTATGCATCAGCCCAACTGAAGCCATACGCCAGGGAGATAAATCATATATGCAACAATTGCTTCAGTCAGCATGGACTGTTCTCGTTCTTCTGTTGACACAATGCGTCTAGATAATTATTGTTAGAGTCCCTATTGTGCTTCCGTAACATTACCAAATATCAGACACTCCACCCATTTCCCAAAACTTCTTTCCTAAGCCTAATCATAAGTAACAAGTGCCCAATTAAGTATACTCTCTTCACACACTTATAGAGCTATAAAAACTCATCTTCCAGCCCACCCAGCCATATCTAAGCATACATTACCAGGTTAGTACTACAGTATACCTGATACTGTGGGTTTTGTCTCTTTGCCACTAAACCTTCGATGTGATTGTAGTGCTCGTTGGCCACGGTGTTGATCTTCTATTGTTCACTATCCCACACCTATATACATTCACCGTCGCTCAGTAGCAGGGTTCCCTGTTCCAAAGCTGGCAAGGAATCCCGCAATATTTTTGGCTCATTCAGCCCACATCGGGAATTCGGTTCTAATGGATTGGTGGCGAGTAAAGCTTAGCCTGAGTGATACCCATGACGCCATTAGATTTTCTGCATACCTTCAATTCCCTTCCTTCTCGATGTTGCAGCTGTCAACGTATCCGTCTGACGGAACGACGCATCATCAAAACTCACTCGTGATTAGGCACGGATCGCACTGTTCAAAGTAGCGAGATAGAGAAGCTTGATTGTATCCTATCTAAGAGGGCCACAAGGCCACATATATACGAGTACAAGTACAGCTGAATGCCAGCAGCCCGTATCAGAGTCAACAGTCGTCTCCGGCCATACGAGACATCACCGTCTCCGGCCATACAAGACATCATCTCCGGCCATACAAGACACCGTCTCCGGCCATACAAGATACTAGACTCATCTCCAGCTGAGACCTGTATATGCAATACGCACTATCATCGTTCTCTTTTGAAATCCAAGAAGATAGGGAGAAATTGGAGTTGAATTCAGTGATAGTTGCTGGACAAGACTGAAAAGGACGGTGTAAACTGCCCCGCCTGCTACTTTCGGTCGGTTGTACGACACAATATTCATCTCTCAGAACCATAAATCCAAATCCATTCCTATACATCCCCCAAAACTCTCTCGCCTTGACCAAGCAAGGCCTCGCGACTACAAACCACATCCTACAAAGTAACTCGGTACATATATACTTCCCCCTCATCGTACACCACCTTTTACGCAACCCCTAAAACCTCAATCCTACTCCTCCCCTCCTCCTCGCCATCCTCCTCCTTCGCAACCCCCCTCTTCTTCTTCCTCCCCCCCGGCACTACTCCCCCCCACCCCTCCCTCACCCAGCGTCCCAGCGTCCCAGCGCGCTCCGTAGAGACGGGATACTCCCCCTGTCCCCTCCCCTCACCTCCCACCGCCGCATCATCCTCAAACTCTAATCCACACTTCTTTACCACCTCTCCCCAGTCTGCTCTTGCGGGGCTTCTAGCGGCAAGGAAGACGGGGTACCCATCTGCGATGCGCACCAGACGCTGCGCCATACCCACGTGTCTCCCCAGCTCCTTCCCGGGTGTGGCAAGGAGGAGGTGACAGAGTAGGGTGGAGTACAGGGCATCGGTGAGGAGGGGGTGATAGGTTAATGTCTCCGCCTCGGATGGAGGGGGGAGAATGGGTGCGGGAGTGGAGAAGAGCGTTGAGATGGCGAAGATGGGGAGGTTATTACTTCTGTGGCGGGAGGAGGTGGAGGAGGAGGTGGAGGAGGAGGAGGTGGAGGAGGAGGTGGTGGAGGAGGAGGAAGAGGAGGAGGAGGAGGAGGAGGAAGAGGAGGAGGAGGATATGGTGCCGTCTGTGAGGAGGAGTGTGCCGTTGCCAGAGTCTGGACTGTCGCCGGGCGTGTACTCAAAGAAGCCCAAGAAGCGGCCATAGTCCCGAAGTGCGCGCTTCGCATACGTCCGTACTGCTTTCCGCGCCTCGGCCTCTTCTTTCCCGATCACGCGGTCTTCGCCCGGAGGAGAGGAGGAAGAAAAGGAAAATACCTTCTCCATGCTCTGCACTGCGACGCTGAGGTACGTGGATGCGCGATGGAAGAGCAGCTGTCCCTCTAGCGAACTCGGCATTTCCTCATCTGGCATTGTCCCACCCCGCTCGAGCACCCCAGCATCATGGCGACCACCGCGACTCCCGAGTCCCAGCGCCTTCGTCAAATCCCCAGCCGCGCCCAAAAAGTCCTCTTTAAAAACCCTCGTAACAGCGCGGGTACGTAACGGTGCGCCTTCACCGGGACGTTCCGTAATGACATGGTCTAGGGGGGTGAGAGAGGTACATTTGGCGAGCATTCGCGAGGGAATCTTTTCGTGGAAGAAGTGTACATATTCCGCGTCGGCATTCCCCTGTTCCCTTTGAAGCACCAACTGGGCGACGTCCTCTAGCGAACTCGCGCTCTGCATGGTTGCGACGCTCGCCGCGATCTCATCCAGCTTGTATGCTTTTGCCAACTTCTGCGTCGCCAATTCTCGCATCCGGTGTTTCCGCTCTCTACTCAGCCGCGGAGAAGGCCCCGAAGAGCCAATTCCGAGTAGGAGGTGGTGGTCCTTCTGTGAGAGCGATGAGGCGACACCAGAGGCGGCACGGACGGCGAGTGTAGTTGCTTCATCGACATGGCGCCGGATCTTTAGGAGGTCGAAGAAGACGGCGGGGTCGATGGGACGTGGTCTCGGGGCAGAGTAGTTGCTGTATGCGAGGGATTCGAGGACTTCCGGGGGCAGTTGGAGCCACGGGCCGTGGAAGGAGGAGATGTAGCGCCAGTGTCTAGGTAATGTTAGGTGCAACTACAACGGGAAGAAAGAGAAGAGAGTACTTATTCCTGCAAATGATTAGCGCACTACTACTCGGCTGCGGCGGAATGCTGTTCTCCTTCTCCTTCTCCTTCTCATCGACATTGTCGTTATCTCTATCCCTTGCATTGCTGTTACCAGCGCGCGCCTGCAATTGTAACTCGGCGGCGGCTTTTTCCTTTTTGGACTTGGATCTGGTCATTGGGGTGTTTTAATAGCCAAAGCGACCGAATTCTCAAGGCCGTGGTTGATCGCGAATTGGAGGAGCCGCGGATTTAAGCGGGTGGGTTGCGATGTTCGTTGACGTTGGAGGTTGGACTCGACGGGTGTTCAGACTCTTCCTTTCAAGCGCGCAGCTAAAAAAACCGATGGCCCGTGATTGGTGACGATTGGGTGGTTCTGCCCAACTAGGCAACGCCAAGATGATGACCGAGTTAAGACATGGGGGAAGAGCACTTTCCAGGCGCACAGCAGCAGCTTCTTGATATTATCGAGTACGAGTACAAGTACTAGCTATGATACCAAGTACTACACCTCCGCCCTCCACTCGCCGCTCGTCTCATTCATGGTGTTACACCTTGCCCGACGAAAGCCAAAAAATAAACACACGAAGAAGCCCCAGTCCACTTCCCTCCAGCTCTAGTACTACTATTACCCAGCAAGCAGATCAACAACTCGTACACCGCGTAGCACACAAGAGTATAGGTATAGGTTTTATGTATCCCGTTGAAAGTCTGCCGCCCAGGGAGGGAAAAGAAAAAACCAAATGGTTCCAAAAAATCTGCAAGGAGGGCATTTATGAGAGTGTAGGGGATGGATGGATAGGTGGATGGATGGGATGCCGAAGAAACAAGAAATGACTACAGAAAACAAAAACACCTCCCAGAACAAAAAAAAACACAAGACGCAGAAAACTATGATAGCAAAAAACACCCGAACGAAAATGTCAACAAAACAAAAGAGTACCATCCCAACACTCATCCGGTTCCAAAGTGCCTTGCGCTCACGCTGCTAATGCCACCATTCCTCAAAATCGAGCGGGCGGGCTAGCCAATCATTGTTCCCGTGTTCGCTGTAGCACCAATGCTGACCTTCCGTAGGTCGAGTACCAGATGAAAAGAGGTGACACAAATTCCTTACGCCTGAAGTGTAGAGTGACCGCCCATTCCAGTTCCCAAGTATTGAGGGATGGGCATGAGGCGGCGCTTCCCTAGTGCGCCTTGTAACACCTAATATCCAAGCGTGCAAGTGTCGCAAGGTTGACTCCACTTTAGCCGATGGACTTGCACGCATAAACACCCTCTATCCCAGCAAAGGCCCAGTGAAATAGAGAAAGATCGCAATCCAGACAAAGTTTTGAATCGAATCGATTCCCCAAAGTATTTCCGAACTCATTAAACGCTTTCATATATTATCATTGCCGACAGACCCAACGCATCCTCTCCGCCCAAACTCGACCGACAATTGAAGAGGATTAATCGTGAGGTCATCGTCCGTATATCATACTGCTCTGCTGCACTGGTACACCGTGACGTCCCAGTTCCATTCCAGGGGAATCCGGGTTCTGTTTTTCCTGTAAGTTAGCATTCATGTAGCGATTCAAACGCCAACGTTGACTGATTGACAGATGTCGACACGATGAACAGATACCAAAGGAAATACATGCCTTCTTCCGTTTCTTCTTCTTCTTGTTTTGCTCGCCATCCCAGTTTCCACCGCCCGGGCCACTGCCAGCATTTGTCCCAGTATCTTCATCGTCGTATCCCTCATACCCTTCATAGCTACCTTCATCGTACCGCCTCCGCTTCTTTTGTCGCTTCGGTCTGAGGTCATCGCCATTTGCTCCTCCGGATATCGTAGAGGCATTGCCTGGGGTAGATCCATTTAGTTGCGGGGTTCCGACCGTCATGGGGGGTGAACGCGCATTCTCCAACCGCTTCCGAGGGAGCTCATCGTCGAGACCAAGTATCGAAGCGTCAAACTAAACAGCCATTGTTAGTGAAAATTTTGCTTGGTACGCCTATCCCTATCGGCGCAAAGTCATCCCACCACCGGCGCTGCTACTGCCACCTCATCTGGATATATCGGGGGGGAGCATACCCCTGGTATATCTCCCTTAGTGACCCCCGCCAACCCCCGCTTCAGTTTTGACATGTCGAAACCGTTTTGTAATTCCTTCCCGAGAACATTCGAAAGATGCCATTCCTCAGCTGGATAGTATGCCAGGTGTTGCAACTTGTTTTCCACGGGGTCCATTCGATCTTCCATCGGGTGTCCCAATTGCGTTGGCTTTGCCACCACCTCATTCTTTCCCGATATTCCACTTATGTGCCCTTTGTAACTCTTCCGGAGCTTGTTCTTCTTTCCCGTAGCATCAAACCGTGCAACCCTTTCAGCTATCGCTTGGAGTCCATAAAGTTGCAAAAGATTCTCTTTCGGATCCGGAAATGATCTTTCGTGCGCTGTGCATTGTTAACCCTCGCTTTTTTACTTTGATCCAGCGGAAAAAGTGCAAGAGAGGGAAAGGGAACAAACGTTTCTGACAAACGAGGTGGTACGGTGAACAATCGGGATTAGAAATCAATTCCTGGATTTGCTGCATTGAAGGCGATGAACTCACAACCCCGCCATCAGTCGAATTACCAATATGCCGAAGATTAGGCGGAACGGACCGACGCTCTGCGTCAAAGGAGCCATATGTCCGTCGTCGCTTATTAGAATGGGGATTGCTCTCTCCAAAACTGTCCTCCATCTCTATATCTTCATTGGCAGAGTTTGGTGCACCAGAGCTAGACGGCGTAAGCTGTGAAGTGGGCGCGGTGGTGGTTAGAATTGATCGAGATCCGAATGAACTCGGAGGTGTCAACTTTTCTGTCGTCATCGTATTCGAATGAGCATGGCTATTTGACATGAATGTGGGAGGAGATATCGGTGTCGGTTGATCCAACGGAGCTGGAAGGGGTGGGTTCGTGTGCTGAGAGTGAGGGGTGAAGGTTGTCATACGCGACGACGGAGTCGGGGGAGGAGTCTGGGATGGCGGTGTTGGACCGATTTTGGCGACTTTTGGTGGGACGGAGGAAAGCGCGAGACTTTCCACCGTCAAGTCTGCTGAATGCGGTGATGGAAGGAGCGGGCTGAGGCTCGAAGTGCTAGCTCTGCTGTCGCTGTTATAAGTGGATAATATCGCGGTCGCGGAAGAGGGCGCCGCGAGTTGGTGGAATGAAGCCGTGATCGTGATCGTGGTGGTCGTTACAGTTTATCGTTGGTGGCGGTGGTGGTTATTAGATTGGAGGAGGTGTGTTGTAGAAGAGAGAAGTAGTTCGCACAGGCCAGTCCAGGTGATGCAGATGGCGATCGATGAAATGCACACCTGCCCTTTCCTGAACAAATCACAAGGAAGAAAGGGAAAGGAGATGCTGGAACACCAGAATTCGGACCGATCAAAGACAGCAAATACCTCCTCAGCTATGACAAAACGACCGGTAATCACTTTTCCCTGCACGCAATAACCAGTATCTGCAAACTTCTTGCTTCGATGGTGAACAGACAAGTGCTGGTGCCGAAGATCGTTCCTTGAGGCTCTTCGATTCTGTCGCCGCCGTATGTCCGAAGACCGTCCCCACTTCACACAGCGTACGACTCCTTAATTGTTGCAATGGCGTCTGTTTCCTGCAACTTATGTATTCGTAAGTGTCGTGAGGATTGTCGATGGATTCTTCGACCTTTGCCGCGTTCGAGGTGGAGTCGTGCCGGTTCGACTTTGAACAGTTGAGTATGGGAATGGGCAGAGGCTGGGGGGGCCCGGAGCGTAATTCGGCTGGGTCTTAGCGGGAAGGTAAAACCAGGCACGCGAAAATAGCGACAGCGACAGATGGATGGACGGACGGCCGATAGATGGTGGTGGTAGGTCCAAGATGAAATGCGGAATGCGTAAGAGAAAGGAGTCGCGTTCTATCGACGGTCGGTCCTGGTAGTGGGAGGTAATAGTGGTAATGAAAGCTATAGTGTCGGGGGTGATGGTGATGGGGATGCAAAGTACCATGTACCCACGGCGCCGCCGCCTTACTCTCGCTTTTTCATCTGCTCGTCAGATTTTCAGCATGAAGGTGGGTGTTCTGCAGGCAGCAGCAGCACCACCAGCAGCACCAGCAGTTACAAAAGAAAGAATTCTCGGCTCGACCTGACTGACAGCGCTTGAAGCACAACAAAGCACTATGACGACGTTCATCCCCACTGTCCGTCAATTCTCGTCTGACCTTCTCTTGCCAGGCGCTAGGCAATGTCGCATGCGTTTGTTCTTCTTGAATGTCCGCTTTTAATGTCTTCCTTCAAACTAACACGATACTCTCCACAATTACTCCAAATCCACCTATTAGCAGCGGCAAAAAGCTTTAAAACATCGAGTGGAGCTTGAGGATAAGATATCCCAATCGCTACGAATAGAAACGCTATTGTCCTGTTCTGCGCATACAGATCTCCACACTAGAATTCCAGAGCTCTGGAAACTTCGATCATCTCTGCCAGCTCAAGCGCTTCTTGCCTTGCCAATCTTGCGATTCCACCCAAGAAAGTACTTCCTCCAACTTGTCGGTACCTGTAGTTGTAATTGCCCTTCGCGCACAGCTTGAAACTAAACTCTTATCAAACATGTCACAGCTTGTCAGTTCTAATCCTAGAATGATTTGCCCCACAAAGAACCAGATTGCCCCCTTGCTTCAAACGTGCAAAATTCGCGAGAGCGGCGAGGGTTAGGGATAATTAACTCTACAAATCGGCTGGTCGTTTTCTTCGCCGTTGTTCCAATCAAGCTTGTGTTTAACCAACGCATCAACGCAAAAGGATAGAGAAGTGTGCATAACACCAACCTAGCTTCCCCACAGTCGATTCGAGTCTGTACCTGGTACTCAAAGTAGCGAGAGTAAGAAGGAGAAACGAGGCTCTGTTTGGGTTTACAGATCTCAGGGCCAGAACGAGTCCTCGCAACATTCTCCGAGTCAAAGTCTATCCAGTAATTGATTACTGAAACAAGCTCTCCGGGATCGTGGTAACCTAAGCCACCCAGTCTGCCTTTCCTCTACGAGAAAACGAATCGATTTGATGAGCGTAAGCTGATACAAAGCTTTGCAATTTTACTTTGAAGTCATTGTGCGGCTTCAGTGGTTTGCAATGTGGCAAAATGTGGCAGAATATGGTATGCGTTTGTACTATACACGATGGTCCAACTTCAGGCACTGGGAACAAGAAGGAAACAAGGCTCTGTTCAAATGTTTATGGCCACGATGAGTAGATATTTCGCGGCGTTTGACGTATCTTTAATTGTCAGCGTGCATCCCTACTATATTCCCTACTATATAACACACGAAATAAAGTCACGAAAAGTTACCCAGTCGGAATATGGCGAGCTTGAAAGCAACACGCTCGAAGGAGGCAACTTTGAGAGAGAACCAGCAGAAGTATGGAACCTATCTGTCGGGGGTACCGTGTGCGTGTTCACTGGTAATCAATGGAATGATTTGGCACCGGTATTTTTACCTGTCCGCCCTCATGTGACAGATCCATTTTCTGAGAGCATCTCCAGGTCTTCTGACGTGAGAAAAGAGGACAATCTCTCGCTAACCAAAATTCAATGAACCAAACTGGTACTGGCGGACAGCTGTTTTCCTTGGGTGATTTCGTTTATGACTGCTAAACTTTCGAGGACCCCGTGCTCTTGTAATGGATATTCCGCCTCCTAGCCGACCTTTCTTCTATGGAAAAAGAATTGATCTAGCTGGTGTAGGCTGATAGAGCGGTGCGTATAGAACAGTACTACGGTATTCAATTTCAATTTAGAGAAGTAGCCATGGTTTGAAATGTGGTTAACGTGTTGCAGCCCAGCCAAAAGTACCGTTTCAAATCAGACACCATAACGCTCACGTGACTTAACTCCATTTTGGGAGATCTTCGAAGCTCCCGACGCAAGAGAAAAGAAGAGGAGAGCTCTACTTGTGGTGGGTTTGCCAGGAAGCGCGTTTGTTGGTTGTGGATTCACATCTCAAACCGATGTTTTATCCACCTATGACGTGACACATATTATGCGGAGCAAACATTGACACGTCTCCCCCAAGTTTCACTTCCGCCTCCATCTGCACTCACTCTCAAGCCCACACAAATGGACTCCAACGACGAATTCGGCGGACTTCCCGACTCCCTTCTATCCTTCGCACTTGATGCCGCTGAGCGTCCTCCCGCTCGCGCTCCCGTGCAGCAGCCTACCCCGCAAAAAGTCCTCCAGCCAACCCCGCAACGCGTCTCTCGCCCGGCCGGCGCTGCCTCCTCCATCATCGTCTCCACGCGGCAGGCACATCCCCTTCCCCTCCCCCTTCCCCTCCCCCTTCCCCTCCCCCTCCCCCTCCCCCTTCCCCTCTCACTAACACACCG
>Ga0307512_10000645_pt1 | contig 51514 bp, 36 predicted proteins | sample 14_EM_MG_FD_200267 | JGI IMG/M metagenome (GOLD analysis project Ga0307512, IMG submission 200267) | Populus trichocarpa ectomycorrhiza microbial communities from riparian zone in the Pacific Northwest, United States - 14_EM | ecosystem: Host-associated > Plants > Roots > Unclassified | place...
TTGCTTCAATTCCCCTCTAGTAATCTGCTCCACTCCATATACATGAACCTTAGGTGTAGTTTGGATTATTTCATTCTTCCATTCTTCTAAGTAATAGTATTCTATTGCAAACTAATAAACCACATTCAACATGGCAGACCTTAAACTTTTCCATACCCAATATATATTCATGAGAGTATTCCATTATTGTAATGTAATATTAAGTGCTCTCTGAAATTGATAGGTGTGATTTTATTTGTTCAGAGTCCACATAGCTTCTATATCTACTTTGTCAAGAAATATTTCCCCATAACATCATTTCTTGTTCTTCGTGTGGATTAATACTACAGTACAATTCACCGACTCAGATGTGATTATTCTCTGAGCGTAATTTTCTTGCCAGGTGCAAGTGAGAAATGTATCAGAAGTTTGATTTAAGTAATTGCAATCAGGATATCATAGTATTAATGCAAATTGGTGGTCAATGTAAGCATTGATATTTCTAGATTTTCGCTATTCGAATGGCCAGTGAAACCTCTTTTGCCCAAATTTAAGTAGTAGTTAATATAGTTTGTTGAGCTGCTATAAATATACATTGCAAAACCAGATATATATCTACTTGAAGAGAGCACAAAGTACATCTAGTAGAACTTAACATACAGAATTGTTATACATGCGAGGATAGAACTATATCAAACAGACTTTTGAAACTAATATTATCCCTATTCAGTTATATTCATTGTCTTAGTTATGTTCTGTGTTAACTAACCTATTGATATTTCCACCAGTAATGGGATCAGTATACCCTCCATTTACTATATATAATAGTAAGTAATAATCGACTGAAATGCCGGAATACAAGCTATTCAGATCATTTAAGTCTGTGGTAGAACTCAGTCTATTCTTCTGGTGTATAATGTGTAATCCATACCAAGTTAGAAACTTTCAGTACAGTATTTAATAATCTTCATCTTAACCAGCCTATTTGGGATCAATCATGGTGTACTAACTAAGCATATTCCATTGTATCATCTCTTCAACCAGTTACATTACCTCTACCATGTGCATGTCATCAATATCAGTATTGTCATCACAGTCATTTTCCTAAATTGTATTTCCTGTAGAGTTTCTCTTAGATTACCCTCCATAATTAATAATCTCTGCCGAACCAAGTCCAATATAGTTTGAACCACTGATATTGAATACTTGAAAGCTATGAGCCCTCTAATTTGTATTCCATTCTTTCTGTTAGAATAGTTACTTATAAACTACAAAATTAAATCTACTGCACTAATATATAGAAGTGGAATCAAGAAGATATGGAGTGATATTATTCTAAGCTGTGGGTATTTGTTGTACTGGAACTGCCAAAATAAGAAGCAATTTCAAATGGTTAGATCTATTGAAGTAGAGGGATATTAATTTCATTTATCAACTACAATTGGCAATCATAATCCAGTTATTATATGATAAACTTTGGATAAAAGTCTTACAAATCACTACACACTGGTTTTGTACTAGCAATGTGGCAATTAGGGTGATAGATTCTAATACTTCATAAAGCTGTTGACTTTGATTACAGTATTGTAATTGTAATTCAGTTTGATATTTGGAAAACCATTGAGCTTATATTAAACTATTCACATTGTGTAGTTTATTATTCTTATTTTTAGTCTTCTCTAGTGGGACTATTTATATTGTATCTTGTATGCAGAGTAAAGAACAGCTGTTATCATATTGACAGTAACATTATCATAGAGTTCTTAACATTCATCAAGTATCCCAAAATTCTCTGCAGGTGCAGATTGAATCTGCCAGAGTGGATTTAGTTGATAGTTCCATAAGATCAAGAAGAAGAGTATTCAAACAAAGGCAAGATGTATTTGAATATTGAGTGATTTGAAAGTTCTCAATTCCAAGTAAAATATAACTGAGTTGAAAAATTTCCGTGTGGTAACTGGATCTGATATTAATGTTCTGTTTTCCTACAAGAATGGATTGAATTTGAAATGCATATTGCACATACTGAAGGCATTAACTGCATTAAAATTTTAAAAGGTGCTCTGGATTATGATATTGCCAGTATTCCAACAAGTGGTATAATAGTGAAATAGAATTGTGCCACAATCCAGTTTTTTAAACTACTGGTAGTATTGTGGTGAAACTAGTATATGAATTCCAGTATTAGAGACTTTGTTACAAGAATGTATGTTGTTTCACTGCACAATTGTATTTCATATAACAAGCTATTATCTCTTAATGCAATATAATATAAAGCTTCCAAATACAGCAGATGAGTATTATGAAAATGTTAATCAAACCCATCTTATGTAATCATTACATTTCTGAAACAGAATAATAGTTTTCTCAAACTTCATTGTTTCCAAATATTATAGCAATTTAATCTTCATCACTTGAATTGTTCATCATAAGATATTGTTTTTTGTTTTTACTTGATTATCGCTATTACATACCTGCAACTTTATTAACCAAGATATGTATTTCTATATAGGTATTTGTATATTTACTACATGTTCAACAGGTGAATTCTATGAATAGTTTGATGTATGAATCATACAGATATCTCCAGAGCTCTTATTATTTCAATTAGAATATATATACTTTAGTAGAAACAATTGATTTCAATAATGGAATCCTCTATTACCTTTGCAATATTGCACAAGATGGCCCACACATAAGCTACAATCTGTTGTACAATTGATATTAGCAAATCTAGCATTTTAGAATAATAATTAAGCTACCACATTAGTACTAACAATGTTTCATTTAAGCAGAAATTGCAAAGTAGATGTGCAAGAATAATTTTCATTATCAGTAGATTATTCACAACCTTCAGATTAAATCATTGGAGATTTTGCAAGGTAAATTCCTTAATACAGCTAGAGCATATATTAAAGATATGGGGACTGGTAGTACATTGCGAATTGAATATCAAAAACAATAGTGATGTTGTCTTTATAGTTCAACCTCTCAGCAGGGATAATTTTGAATCTGAATATTCAAGTTTAGAACTATAGTGAAATTGAATCTATCTTATAGAAATACAAAATGAGACTATCTTTTCATTCTTTGATTCTGAAATGATATTATAACAATGAAATTGCACTATAAATATATCAGTTAATTTAAATAACTATAAAGAGATAGTCAATTTATCAGTTGGTAAGTAAAATATTACAGACACTTCATCTAATGTAAATGAAGATACATAACAAGTAAAGGGCTTATTTAAGGTACAAAGTAATAGAAATGCAGAATTGAAAGCAGAAAAGTTGTCACCATTCCAGTTTGATGATATACCAATATGTTTATTGGAAAATAAGTGTTATTTATAATATACTCTGGCATAGATCTATTTACTTTCATACGATATGAATTATTTAATACATTTCTGATTGCATAATTTTCCAGTTTACTTAACTTCTTACTCTATTGTGTAGTATAATTTGTATGTATCTCTCCATCCTCAAATTGTAGCTCTATATTATCACACTGCTATTGTCAACCAATTCAAAATTCAATTGTTAATGTGTAGAGAGTATCTGGATTGAAATTACCACTGAGTTACTTTGGATAACTAATAGATAGAATCAGCCTCCAAGTTACTTTATTTCAATTAAATAATAAATATTACTATATTATTGCAAATAGAGATATGGGATTTGCCATTTGGTAGCCTCATTACAAATACCACAATTTGGACAATGTCGTCTGGTCTCGATTATATCCACCTATACTTGGTATTATCTGAGAATCAATCCAGTTTGGTACACACTAGTACTTTGACTGGACTTAACTATTCAGAATAACTCAGTCCAGATATATCCATCCTTGTACAGATCCAATCAATTTCAGAATACTTATGGAATAGATCTTATAATATATATGATTATCAAATACTATATATTATAATACCAACAGTGAGAACAACTATTACTTCTAGATATCAAGATGATATTCTGACTATTTTTCATAGTTTTTGTCAGAGTAGCTCAACTATTTCTAACAATAACCAATACTTGATAGTTGCAATTGATTTGGAATCAATTATTTCAATACTATATAGGTAAGAATTTGATGAGATGAAAATTTGAATGCATTTAGATATTCGTTACTTGGATGGCTAATTTGTCTTCCTCTCTCCTGGTCATTGCAATATATCTTTACAGTGTGATTTACGGCAAATTGAATCTTCATAAACATTTTCCATCTCCAGATTGCTGTAATCATATAGTGTATGATTCCAATTTACTATGTTGGATACTTGCCACTGATATTATACTAGGTTATTATTACTCGAATATACATTATTGAGTCTGAACATAAATCATTGTTGCAATTAGTTTCTCGTCTGTTTTAGTCATTGTACTGGTATATCAAACTTCTATAATTTGTCTACCAAGAGTATACAAATCTACTATGTGAGGGTAGTTAATACATACACGGCAAGAATGTATTTTGTTCAAGCTTGAATCAGTACGGATTTATATCATTACCGTATGCCAAGTTAGAAAGCTGCTGTAACAGTATCATTGCTGTGCTACTTTATTAGCTATTACTCTTATCTATATATATAACTATATCACACAAATTTCTATTACAATCTCAATATCAATATATACAGATATATCTGAGTATACATTGTAAATCCATTAATTCTGTGTAGTAATGAATAATACATACCAGTATACCAACATTGCAAAGGATATTTCGTTTATACACTGGACTAGAGTCGAATGAGTGATAATGAGATGTAATAGAGTCGTAACAAGTATACATGAACAGTCAGATTATCTAGTGGATAAGCTGCATCTGGAAATAGAATATAGTCTGCTATTTGGTACTTAGGACGGTTAATAGATGGTAGGTCAATATCTGGGAGTATATGCAGACGTAATGAACTTAAATAATATATATTCAGATTTATGTATTTTCCATGGTGAAAAATCTTATGTCTATTAGCCGAATTTATCGCAACATATGAATATGAATTTCAAATTGTTTATATATAGTAATTGGTATTATCCTTTCAGGTAAGTAATGTATGCACAACAAATAACAACAGCTTTATAAGTGGGATAATTCCCCAATATTTCAATAGTGTAGTCTATAACTCCAATTGAGTTTATTTATTGGTATTGAATCATCAAATTCTCCATCTCCAGGTATATTTGGCTCATTTGTGTTATTCAACACAATATCTACCAGCAATTCCAGGTTTGGGACAATTAATATGTTTCATATGTGGGTGGAGAATAGTGACCATCAATAAAGTTAACTTTTATATATACATATTCCCCTTGATGCACAAATATAACAATACTAATGTCTTCAACTACAACATTGTATAGTTGAATTGAACTCAGATTATTATGTAATGGTATAAATTCACAGTATTGGTCTCAATGTTATTAATGAAGTCTACTTTAGATATCTGGGAGGGATCTATATTTCAAACTACTATATCCCAATACTAAATTGCAATCAAGCTACATTACTGTGTATGTATGATAAGTAGTAATATGAATCATGGTATGAAAATGGGAAAGAATTTAGTGTTCACTATTCTATTTCACCATTTAATTATAATGATGAATAATATCAAACCTCACAGGCTGTATAATCCAAAGTCAATATACTCACATTATAAAATATAATGACAGATATTGGGAATGTAGCTAGGAGTTATTATCTTTCCTACGCAAATGGCACAGTATATCTACAAGTACTGTTGAGATTGAACCGAAGTACACCACCATAGTACATACAATCAACAGAGATGTCATAACTCAATGAAAGTCCAATTTCAATTGATTGAACTGAACTTATTCAATTTTTGTATTCCTTATTTACTGCAATACTCAGTGTCCAGCCCATTCTATCTTCTTCAATTGGTAGAACTTGAAATTGCACTAGGAAAAATGACCTTACGCGACATGTAACTCACAGAGATGCTGCCTGTGCGATGGTAATTCGTAGCATTTTTGACACGTGGCACGATAGAGTCCTATGGACTGCCACAATGTCTAGATTACTATCATTCTCATGCAATTTTGTGTGTTGGATACTATACATCACACTGCAAAGAAACAACTTGAATACATGCTGCCAGATGCACTTCATTGCATGCTTCCAAGTATGCTCTGGGTATAGTTTGGGTTGCACTGGATTGCCCACTCCCAGCCTGCTTGACTGTATGGTCCTGATTGCTCTATATGCCACACTCCCAGCCTACTTGACTTAGGCTGTCAGGTATGCTCTCAAGGTGCTCCAAAGTATACTCCCTAGTATACCTCGTGGTATGTGCCCAAGTACACTCCTTGGCATGCTCTCACAACTGCTCCCAATTGCTCTCAATGGTACACTCCCACCCTGCTTAACTGTATGCTTACAAGTAAGCTCTCAAGATGCTCACAAGCACACTCCTGAGCACGCTCTCAGGTACATTCCCAACTCCACTCAATGACAAACTCCCAACTGCACTCGATGACATGCTCCCAGCCTGCTTGACTATATGTTTCCATTTGCTCTCTCAAGACACTTCCAAGTACACTGAGTGTACACTCCCATGATAACCTCCAAGTATGTTCTCAAGTACACTCCATGGCACGCACTGTAGGACACTGCAATTGCTCTCGACCGTACACTCCTAGGCTACTTGAATGTACACTCCCAAGTACGCTCTGAGGATGCTTTCAAGAACACTCCCAGGCACACTCTCAAGTGCACTCCCAAGTATGCTTTCAAGTACACTCCCAATTGCACTTGATGCGACACTCCCAGCCAGCTTGACTATAGGCTCCCAAGTATGCTGTAAAGACTCTCCCAAGTACACTCTGAGTACACTCTGATCTAGACCTCTGGGTCACTCTCAAGTACACTCCTGATTGCATTCGACGGTACACTCCCTGCCTACTTGGCTGTACGCACCCTGGTACACTCTCATTAGGGAATTCACTTCCACTCTCACCGGATAGTTGCTCCCATCTATGCTCTGGCATGCTCAATCCAGAGACTTGCTGAGTTGCATTCACCGGTAGGCATGAGGCTGGTGATATATGGCAGGTGGTGGGAAGTGGTCAGCATGAGGCATGTGGCGTGTCATGTGTGGCAGACAACATATGTTGGGCGAAATCATAGTGTCAGTCAATATTGTCATCTGACGTTTATCTTTAGCATGGCCACCATGACATGGTCCCATGATGCCTCAAGATCACGGTGTTGACAATTGCATCCTTCGATTGGTGAGGAAATCTAGACAACTGGATGTCAGGGAGATCAGATCTCCAACTCGGTTTTGTCAGGGGAGTCCGCAGCCTGATTCCTCTTGTTTTGGGGTGTATGTGTGTGTATCCTGTCTAGGGCTGATGGTTATGATGGTGATGGTAATGGTAATGGTGATGGTGATGGTACTGAAAGCACTTAGTCAAGTAAATTGGTTGGCTACATTAACATTAATGTCAAAGCTTTAACTGACTTAAAGTCTTCCATTGGCCAAAGCTTCCAGGAACTCAGAGTGTTCATTTGGTGAAAAGTGTCCTGTGGAAAACTCTACTTCTGGAGCATGGCTTTGTCAAGCGTGGCTTTCTCAAGTGGTTTCCCAAGCGGGCAATTGAGTTGGCATTGAAGCGGGCTGTCAAGATGGCTCTCAAGAACCATTGGGCTGTATAGTGGACCCACAGCGATAGTGTGACTGGTATACTGGTGTAGCAACACAGACTCCAGGCAGTAACAACAGGTAGGTCCATATCTGGCCACATACCATATAAAGATCTATATGCCCATGCATATATCTCTATGAATCAACCATAGATGGTAATAGGCTACACATAGAACCGAGTTCCATGGGTAGCTTGGTTTGAGCTGGCTGTGTATGTGTTTACATGTAATGCAGGCAATAGTCAATTTGCACTTTTGCTGATATGACAATGAATAGTACTAGATTTACATGAAAATACAAGTAGCTTATAACAAGCTTCGGGTAAACCTCTAATCAATACAGTGTCCACCGTTATCTTATCTCAATTTGTAGACATGCATCTCTGAGTCTGTGTAAAAATATATGGCTGGTGGCTGGAGATGAGCCAATTTCTGTCTTTTGTATCTGCAGTTATAATTGTTATAGTAGTACTCTACACACATCCACTGAGAGTCCACTAGTGAGCCCACTGATGAATGTGAGTCTGCTGGAGAGTCTACTTGAATGCCAGTGAGATAGTGAGGCTGATCACCAACTTGACAGCTTACCTGAGTAAGCTGTCCTTGAGAGAGTGACAGTTCAGAAATCCACACTTTAGATGTAGTAGAGTTTTCTGTGGAAAGCTGTTGGCCAATGAAAAGCATCGAATGTATGAAAGCTGTGCCTTATACATGACTCATGATCTGTGGAACCTTGTTCAAATAACCAGCTCTAAGTTGGTACAACCTTTAACACATATATTGACATAGCTGAGCCACTTGTCAAAGTCCTTTACTACTATAATTTCCATCACCAACACCATTACCATAACCATTAGCTGCTTTACAATCAGCCCCACCAAAATTCATTCAAAAATATCCAAACATGATGGTACTTGCAATGACCCACATTGCATCATCCACTGCACACTGTACCATACTGAACAATGCCAGGCAGTTGCCCTCTGCCCAACGCCTCCCAGTGATTTGTACCTGCAGTGCAGTAGGTATCTGGATAAAACATACTTGAGCATAAATGGGAGTATATTCTCAAGTGGGATTGGAAGGATCTTGGCACTTAAAAGAATTTTTGGGCGTGATGAGCCAAGTTGGCTGGGAGTGTGCAGCCAAGTGCAATGGAAGTTTGTTTCGGAGTATTCTTGTAAGTATACTTGAAAGCATACTCAGGAATGTACTTGAGAGTATACATGTAGTCCATTTGAAATTGTACTTGGAATCTGGGAAGTATCTTCCAATACAGGCGAAAATTTTTGTAGTACTTCCACATGTTGATGTCAACATTAGAACTGCATCTAATTACCGTAGAGTGGCCTGGGAATGTCACATACCCTGTGTGAACAGTTGTGGTGCAAATGGTCATTGAAGTTACTACTAATCATGATATCATGTTCCAAATTGATATATTTAGTTTGTATACACATCTAAATATTTATGTTTCTATATTTCCAAAAATCTATCCATCTGCACATGAGTAATCTGAACTTGGTACAGAAATCATTTGACAGCCATCGGTGGTGTATTTGGAGATGGTATTCAAGCTGATCTAGACATCCACGTGAGCACTATGAGTACAACAGTATGAGAGTACACTTGGTGAATGAGATCAAGTGAATATAGAGATGCACTTGGTGGCTGCATTCTTGTAAGTTTGGTTGTGCAGTTGGAGACAGTAATTAAGCATGTTTGGAGGTATACATGTAGATTAAGGTAGAGAAAATTGGGAGATATAGTTGGTGGACAATATTAGGTAAACCTAGAGATGCACTAGAAGATGCTGAGGAAGGAGATTTGGACTTTCATGTGGTGAGAGTGATTGAGGAAACTTAGTGATACCTTTGAGGGACATAATTGTGCAGACTGGAAGGTATTCTTGAAAGTAATGGATGTGGAAATGGTTGATTGAAAGGGTGGCAGAATTGGAGCAGAGAATCCATTGATTGGTTATCTGACAATTGTGGAAATGTGACAAGAGATTTCTTTTCATTTGTGGTTCTGGAGAGCTAGAGATAATTGATCTGGAGGTGGTTAATTGGAAGGAAAGCACAATCAGAGCTGAGATCCTACTTTTCAGTCAACTAATAAAGGTGTAAATTTGGTGGCACTTAACTTTACCCTTGAGTATTCAGACAGCTGGTTGGTGGCAGTGATATAGCAGTTATCTTGTATTTGTGACAATACAGATGGTCTGGCTGGCCAAGCTAGACAGTCAGTTATCAGAGGATACTGTACTTGGTAGTAAGACATGATGATGACATGCAAAAGGTAGGTAACATTCGTTTTTAATTTCTGGTGACAATGACGTTTTGGATAACAAATAGAGACAACTGATGGGTTGTGGGATAACATATAACAACATGAGAGGATGTAGAAGATAAGGGGTATGACCTACCTTATTGAATTTAGAATAAGTTATATTGACATTAATACCCACTAGATTAGTAGCCCAGCCTGCAATATTTGGTATTGTAACTTGTAATAGTCTGACAAATTCTCCACTCCCAGTTTCTCATGATCATATCCATCATTTTCTCTTATTACTATGTGTAATCTCTCTCTATCTTATCTTGAGCTTGAATGTTACCCACCAAGATAAATTTATGTAATTCATTGCTATCTCTCCATATCATCATTATGAGTTTAGATTGAATTCAAATATCCACCAATGAGATACTCTATATGGGTCCCAGCCATCCTTTCATCTCTTATACATCTATTTATCTTCATATGTTGAATTCTATACATTCTCACAATTACTGCCTGATTGAATAATAAAGTCTCAGCGATATAGCATCATCCTCTAAATTGATGACTTCCAGATTGACTGCCTGCAGATGAACTGCCTGCTGATTGGTCACCTCTGGATTGACCACCCCAAGTGTTACAGGAGTTCAGTTGTAATGTAAACTCTTGTTCATTCTCACCAATGCAAGTTAAGGCAGATATTGACAATCCACTCATATTACATACCTCTTCTGGCCAATTCTATTCACACTGTCCACCTTCAAGCAATCATTCTGTTTTGCTTACTTTCTTCTTCCACATAAATCTCAAAGTTACTGTAGTTACTGCCACTATGTGTATTACTAAAATTGCATCATTACCACCTCCATATTACATATGTAGGTTTACCTTATCAAAGCATGTAACTTTGCAAGAAAATGACCTCCAAATGAATTTCCAATCTTCCATGATTATGGCCTTCCAGTGAATCTCTAAGTTAACTCAATAACTGCCACCAAGTTTCCACAATTACAGACACTAAGTACATCTTCTATCTTGTTCATTTACAGCCAACAAGTGTATTTCTAAGTTCACTTGTTCTCAGCATATAAGATTACACCTTTCAACGCTTCAAGAGATGCTTCCCACTCACTCAATTTCGGTCTCCACACATTCTGTAAAGTTTACTGGATTAATAGTTTCCTGTATATCTCTATTTTTAATTGAACATGGCATCCAATTTTGCATTATTGGAGCCTTACTGTGTATTTTGAACTCCACATCATAGCCATTAATTGATTCACCCCTGACAGCATTCAAGTATCATATGCAACTGGCCACAATTGATCAGGTTGACATAGATAACTACACTGGTTACAGATTGACTTCCATAGACAGATTATAATATATTATTAAATTTCAAAATTCATTCTTATTGTGAAATAGACATATCTAAACCAGTTAACCATAATTGGTGATATACTCTCTGGATATGACATTTTAGCAAGTACTGCAGTGAGAGTGTTGTATTAAATTTAAACTACTCTGTAAGATTTGGGCAGATTTTCAAAAGCTCCAAAATTGACTGAATAGAATAGTGAAATTTTGTTGTATTCAGAATACACATCAACAACTATAAACACTTTCAGAAGAATCTTTCTGTACTCTTACAGAATCACAAAGAATTGAACATAGCATAAGTTACATCTGGAAACTCAGGGAAAAATCTGAGCAATACGGGAAAGTTTAGTAGGGTTGCTGAAAGGTATCCCTATCGCTGTTAGACTATTTCAAATTTTGTTATGGATGATTCTGACTGGTAAAAAGTAGTATATAGAGACTGGGGTAAAAATAACTCTAGTATCACAAATTACTATATAACTGAAACCTCTAATAATAATGTTGTAAATCAATCTCTACACTATACTACTAGCTATATATGCAATTGTATCTATTTAAATATGCTGTCACATAGTTATATGGGAAAGAATGATTACAGATACATGCTACTAGGTCAAAATAATATACGTTGCACATTGGGGTATGTTATGTTACTCTACTGGATATATTGCCATAATAAAAATATGTTTTGAACAAGAAATATTTCCTTAAAGAAGTCTATCAGAACTTAATTGCACATCTATAACCATGATAAAAAAATATCTGTCTTTATTTAGCTGTAGTAGCAATATAATATACTACTTGGAGGGTATTGGCCAATTCAAAACTACTTAGAAAAATGACAACAATCTTGAGGATATTAAGTCTAAAAGCAGATGGGTTGATAATAATAGCACCAATTGTTGTTTTTTTCTGACAGATGAGAATCATCCAGTCATGGCAGCTTCTAACAGATTGGTATATAAATTGCTACCTGAATATTAGTTATAGTACAAAGCTGAAAAGAATCTAAAGTGAGTGAAAATGCCTGCAAATGGGTTACAAAGAATTACAGAACTGGAACTACTATCTGTCAAACAGGCTATACTAACACAATATCAAATTACCTCCCCAAAGCAAATTACAATAGATTGTTTGTCCAATGCAGTTACTACTGCAATAAGAAATGAACATGATTAGATTTTCAATATAATACACTAGTACTTCAACACTCTTGTCAGTCTATGGTTATCCAGTATACCCAATAATGTTATATACAGAATCTCTCTTTGTAATATCTGGTTGTACTTTGCTGAATATATCCTCATAGTCATTGTATCTCACAGGGATATAACCTCCATCATCTGTATGTACAGTACCTCTACCAGCATCTGTGCACTGACCTCTATCCCAGACTTAGGATTTGGGATTTGGGATTTGGGATAGTGATAGAGAAAGGACACTGTGCAACTGCAGATCAAACAGTTCTCCGAGGAAGTATTGAAATTCTTTGAGCTGAGCCACTTTCTATTGTGACTCTGCAAACAGGTAGCAGTCATTCAATGATCCTAGAATGCTGATAGGGTGCAAATACCTCTACTGCTCTGTGAACCCTGATCCAGTGCTTGGGTTGATTGTTTTAATCTCACCTGGATCTTTCAAAGTGGTGACCTTTCTGGTAGAAAAGACAGTGGTTACAGAAAATGATAGTACATAGTACAGAATTAGAATAGTTGAGGTAATAGCAATAAGCTTTGTTAAAGCAAGATATGAGCAGCCACAAATTACAATCAATAGATTGTAAAGAGTTCTAGTCATGATAAACCTGTGCAGTAGGAGGAAGTCGCACAAGAGAATGGTAGTTGTATCAATGAAGGTTCTAGTTGAAAGAATAAGAATTCATTATATTCCTTATAAATTTCTTCATTACAAGGCTTGTCTGTCTAATACCTAGTATTGTATGATATTTCAGTCATACTTCAGTATAAGCCCATCTGCTATACTGACCTTCCATACACTGAAGAAGATTGGTCATGATACCCAACACCCAGATGTTACTACATCAGAAGTTCAGCAAGTAATTCAAAGGCAAGAAAGAGGTTCTAGATTAAGACAATAGCAAATCAGTATTAAATATAGTCATAAGTACATATAAGAAACAATATTGACATAACTGTCTAAATAGGAATATCAAGTCCCAGAATGCAAGCCAAGTTTACAAATTAAAGGATAACGGAGTCCCTGGATATGAGTTCTCAATGTCTGAACAATCTGAAATTATTAATCAATCAGGCTATAGATAAGCATTAGAGTGTATCATAGGGAGATATCTTTCGAATAGAATTTCGCAGCAGTTCTGGCTGAAAATCAAATGAATCTGAGTAAAATCTTTATATCAGTGGCAGTGGCAATAATTTGCCACTTGCTGATGGAGACGGTTATATGGGGTTGCTGCTGTGAATTCTAGAGGTGGATACAATTTACAAATTGATTAACATATCTCAGAATAACTAACCTGGTATTATCTATACAACATACAGCTGGTATCTATTGCCCATAATTGATGCAGTATCTGGCCATCTGTTTAAAACCTACACACTCCACTTCAAGGGAATCTACTACTTACCCCAGCTCTGGAACCAATTCTTGTAGTTACTATGCCAGGAGTAATAAATTTTTTTAAGAGTATTGTCAATAAAATAACTTATACAATACATCTTATATTAGTTAACTTGTTAGATATGAGATATATAAATATCACCCAGGGCAATCCAAATAGCAGAATTGACAAGCTGGAAATCTGACTTAATATCCACCTTGTATCATATATTACATCAATATCCAGAGCAATACCAATATGTTACGGCCAACTGTCATAGAGTTCTTGCAGGTTTGGAATTTTAAATAAATCTTATGGGTACAAGACAAAACAATATATAGGCCGCTAAATGGGGATAAATTGTAAAGTGAAATCCAGGTTTCATGTAAAAGTTATAATGATATTAGATTCACTATTGAATTGGTATTACCATACAATGTCACCATTTTGAAGTACTTTTCGATATCCGCAGTATAACAGTTCAATAGACAAGTACAATATAATGGTACTGTGTTTAGCAATAAAGAGTTTAATGTATATACTTCAGACAGAAGACAAAGAGAGTCAGAATGATACTGTTCACTGCATGATTATAGGTTATTATCTTAGGATACTTAGATGGTTGGCAACATAATATTTCACAAATTGTAAACTAGCAGTTCAGATCACATCATAGAATATACATGGTGCCGATTCCAAATAGGTGGATGATGAGAAAGTAATATTGTAGTCACTGATTAAAAGATACAATACACAAGGTACTTTAGGAGCACACAGGGTAAGCTTAGACTATTGTGTGTATATACCTCTAGAGTCATAGAATGCTATGGACTGTAATGCCCATTCTACATAGTTGTATGATAAATAGCCACTAGATTACTTGGTGGATTATCCAATTTTCCAGTGGCTGAGATATATATTTCCATCAATACTTGTCAATAAGTCTACAGAGTATGCCATATCCAATTTTAGTTAAATATTAAGTAAGTATCTTCTTAGCAAACCTGAACAGAATGGAAATGCCTTCAATAGTACACCTCCTGCACAAATTATGATACTCTTGTATATGCTATATGGCTATATTTTTTTAACTGAAATGATGGCTGAAGAACTCTTTTACAGATTATGTGGATATTTGAAACCTATTTATAGAAATAAACAATAAGAATCAAATTGCAATACAGCTCAGATTGCAAAATTCACCAAATGCATTCAAATGTATAGCCTTTCTATCTACTGTGCATAGTACAGGACTGAACCTGACAACAGCCAGCTAAACAGTAAATACTCAGAAGATTGCAACAATGAATGAATATAACTACGTATACGCACTGGATATCTACGTGAGCAAAACAAAATTCACATTGAACACCTCCAATTGTATTTCCTGGTGGCTACAATAACAGATGGAAAATTCCCTACCAGCTCTTGACATTGGCCACAATGTAACTTCAACATATTCCAATATATCAACGAAATATTAAAATCGCAATAATATGCTTTGTAGAACAGTTCAATGGCAAGTACAGGGGGCATCTTCTAGAGTACATAGACTGGATACATTGCAATCTACTCAATGTGGTATATTGTGACATCATTTGAGTGGTGAAATCTAGGTAAGTCTCTGTATGCATAAAACCACTACAATTTTATAAACAGATGGTAACCTGTTAAATGCTGTTATTTTCAGGAATTTCAGAGTGCAACTACATCAGTGTTTCTCACACTCTTGAAGCTAATTAAATCACATGGTGATCTTCTAGTATTGATGTTCCTAATGTTGGAATTGGTTGCAGTTAGTGTTAGCAACGGGTCCGGGTAACACGCCAGCGGTCCAGGTTTGGACTGGAATAACAGTTCGGTTCAGTTCCAGAACAGTTCAAAAACCCAACCCGCTGCTTCTTGGTAGTCCAAACCCGGCACTGTACTCATCAACCCGCGGGTTTCCCCTGGTTTGGCTAGACCCGTCAGGTCCAATCTACGGATTTGCATTTTGCGTTGTTCTATGTATGGACGCATTCAGATATCTTACTGTGTATCGTAAAACATTCACGATGGTACGTCGATGTTCTTTTGGGATGAACTTGCTGCCATTGTGCTCAAAATATGTTGTCAAACGCTCCATGCCCCATCCTGAAAATGAGTGTCAATGGAGCGTCAACGATTTCAGGTCTTGCATCCTGGGTACTCAGAGCGGGCATTGGTTGCAGCTAGTCATAACTGAGGTATTGGCCTCCTTTATAGGCGAAAGCAGAAGTGACATGCTCCCTGCCCCATCGTGAAAATGAGCATCAAATGAGCGTCAACGATTAAAGGTCTCCCATCTTGGGTAATATAAGTGGCGCATGATTTCAAACCTCTATTAATGAGACATTGGCAGCCTCTCTAGGCAGATAAGCAAGCGACATTCCTGCGACAGCCTCCCAGACAGTAACACCTAATTTCATATACAATGTTGTAATGCGGAGTTCATGACCATTTTAGCCTAGAAAAACTATCAGAACATCGTACATACACAATGACGGACGCATAGGGCTTCGATTACCAATGATGAAAGGCCATAAATCGTTGATGCTCCGTTGACACCCATTTCCATGAAAGGGGACGGAGTGTGCCACTATCATGTTTCCCTATGAAGGTGGCCAATACGTTGATTATATATAGGAACAACCATATCGCTGTGGACTGACCCGACTTACAAGACCAAAAATCGTTAACGCTCCGTTGACGCTCAATTTCAGAATGGGGCAAGGAGCGTCAGGCTCGCTCTTTTGCCTATAGAGCCGGCCAATACTTCATTTATGAATGGTCTCAGCCGATCGCCAAGCAGATTACCAATGATGCAGGACCAAGAATTGTTGACCCTCCGTTGACGCTCATTTTGCCATGGGTGTTTCCCCAATATGTTATCATTTATTTTGGCATAGTATATCATTAATGCTGTTTTGGCCGCCTTTGTACCGTCTTCATATACTTTCTCCTTCATCAAAACATTGTTCTTTAATAATACATATAAATATATCCTTTAAAATATACTTCAAAGTGTCCACTAATTGTAAATAATAATACAGTCAAAAATCTCGTTTCATTTGATCAATGCTCATCTTCACTGTTAGGTTCGCTCAATTGGCCGCTGTTGTCTGCAAAATGGATGTCAGCTGCATCACCATGCAGCAGATAGTGTACTAACCAGTGGATGTTTCTTCATTAGTCAGCAAATCTGGATCAAAATCTTTATCACGCTTGCGATCCTTGGCATATGCATCATGATTGAAAAATTGGGCACAGGGAAGAGGGGTATGGATATACACAGATCGGGGTGGCACAACTTCGATTTGGGATAGATGAGCTGCCTCATTGTAACCGGGTGGAACAAGTGGCCTTTCGGTTGGAGGTGGCATCGGTTCGGTTGTCGGCTGTCTGAGTCGCTCTGGAGGAGGTGCACCCGTGCCTTTGCATCTTCAGCGTTTCTGGGGCTGATGTGCTATGCCAGTTTCGCAAGGAAGGCAGCCGTCCATCTGGTTTTCACGAAGCCTCGCCAGGTGTCATTCCATCGCAGCCTTCACATATTTATGCCCTGGAGACTCAACTCCCCTCTTCTTCTCTTCTCGGACTTCGGCCCGAGGTTTCTTGATGAGGAATTGCATTTCCTCTATTGCGGTGCGTGAGAACCCCCCTTTGGCCGTTTTGGCCATGTTCAAAGCCAGGCGCATGTCGGACTGTTCTAGCTGTACCCGACCTCCTTTCCTTGCCATAGTTGCAGACATGTTGAAAACTACAAGGAAATCAGTTGCTGTATCTACATATTAGATTCGGCCATTACCTCAACCTTATATGCCTATGTAGTATTGTATAACATGGTTAAAGCCTGTTTGGTCCACTCTCGGGGATTCTTATCACTAAATTCTTCAGCGAAAATCCCAGAGCTGACAACATCATGATGATCGATTTCGCGGACTGTGCGGACAAATTCCTTGGTTGACCATGGAGGTTCCCCATTACGGGCAACGATTAATTGGGCACATAGTTCGTTAAGTACTCCAGCTGTATGTTATATCATTCATTGACAGCCATGTACCTCGATATGACGACACATACATCCAATCACATGCTTCTTCTTATTCTTGCTGCTTCCTGTTTTACGGAAAATGTTTAACTGTGCGTCCAGGGTCATGATCTCGTTGGCTACATTTGCAGCATCGCGGCGAACTAAGTGGTGTCTGCGTTGTAGTTGGGTCTCAGCGGGTGGCGTATTGAAAGAAGCGCCTGTCGTTCTGCTCTATTCAGTTCCACCCTCACCTTGCTGAGGTGTTTGTGGTGCTAGGACTTGCTGCTGTGGAAGTGAAGAGATGATGATAACGAAACGAAGTGGGAAGTCCTGAGGAAGAAGATGACGAAAAGAAGTAGGACGTCCTGAGGAATATATCGTTAGCTTTAAGTCAAAATGGGATGCGTAACAGCCAACTTGCACGTTCTACACATGATGAATCCTGTCATGCATAGTTGCCGGGTGCACAGGTTGCCAATGGTCATGCGATTTGCACCAAGTTGGTCCGATGTTGTGTGTCTGTTTACAGGGAAAAATCTCGGTGAATGACCATCGAAATCTCGTGTTTGGGTGATTAAAACTGTACATTCTTCGTCGGAAAGGACGTCATCTGATGTTTGTATCAAGACATCCCAGAGATCTTTCATGATACAGATGCTAAACATCATGTCATGATGTACGGTTAGCATTGCTATTCCCAATGTAGTGATGTTCAAAACGGGGATTTTGCTTTGTTCAAGTTGATTACTAGTACCAACCACGACATAAAAGACACAGCATGCCTCTATGTGGTCCACATCTTGCAACATCCAACATCTTGTCCATCAACAAAGTCAACACAAAATACAATGGTCAATGTTGCGAACAAGCACCGTTTGCCACTACTGGCAGGCAAATACGGCCAATCAACACAGCGCTGCATACGACGATGTCATCAAGCGAATCAGGCCAAAAGCGGCTTGGAGGTAGAATGAGTCCTAGCCTTTGGAGTGTTGCATAGGTTGCGATCCCAAATGGACCTTCCGGCGGGGAAGAGACAAGAAACGCACTTTTCAAGCAACGCAGAGAAGGAAAAATGGATTGAGGATCATGTGGAGAGATAGACCATTGTGGCAAGAAAGCGAGTTGAAGACGCAGCGACAGCAATTAAACACGAGCAGGATGATATGAGAAATGCTGAAAAGGCGGGATTGACAACCACCAAGCCTGAAACAACAGTCAAGGAGATGTTGAACGCCATTGGAGAGAGTCTGAGTGATCTTGCAAGTTCCGACGATGTGGAGGATGGGTGAAACGACGATGATGATGAAAAATGTCCTGCAACGGGCAAGCTTAGCGAAGATGACGAACACGGCTGGGTGATGGGCACAATGTCTAAAACGGTACAGCATCGCACGGAGCGTTGTCGGCAGAAGCAGATGAAGCTTGACGAATTGATGCAACTAGTCCGGGGAGACACGGCCGACTACTTCCGTGAGAGGGATAAGAAGTTCTGAAAGATTGCATTGAAGGTTCCAGCTATCGTTCAACCTCAAACAGCAGATGATGCAGCGTCATCTGAGCCAACGACATTTAGTGAGCCTCTGGAGACTCTTGATAGTGTCCCCGGAGAATGGCAAATGCCGCAAGCGACATCACGACCAGGGAGTAGTCATGTGAGGCTAGGTTCATGGAAACCGCACACGCACAACGGAATTCCGCCCCCCCACCCGCCGCAATGCCCAATAGGTCACAGATTCAGCAATCCAAGCCGGATGAACCCGTATGCTTCAACCCCTGCATATCTCGTCCCAAGCTAATTACCATATAGAAATTGGATTCCGACGAGGACATGGTGAAGGCTCCTGCATCGCCGGTTGAATCAATCGGCAAATTGGCATTTCGGACGATGTATCAATTTGAAATGCAATACCTGTACCTATTTTGCCATGTGTCAGCTTTTGCTTGATGTCAGTGATCAAATTGTGAGACATGATAATTCATCTATGCATGTGCAAGAGTCGGATAGGCCATGCCAATGTCTTAGACATCAAATCTCGGTGACTGACGACCAATGAATGTGATATTGTCCTGCCTGTCACTAATAAGTGAGACAATTACAATTAAATTACAGATGAAGCTCACTAACAAAATATAGCTCAGTGATGTCATACAAGTCATAGATTCAGCGGTGAAAGCGCAATACGAAGCTAAATGAATGACGACCGTGATGCTGCATACGATGATGGATTCAACTGCATAACTCGCTGCATAGACCTGCTGCATATAGTTGAGATGTTGAAAATTTGTTATGGGAGGTCATGGAAATCGCGGAGAATGAGCTGGATGAGGAAAGGTGAGAAAGTTGGGCTAAATATATCAAAAACGAGTGTAAAGATATATATGCGGTTAATTGCCAGCCGCAAGCGTTGGAATGTGAAGGGCCAACCCCATTTATCACTCAGATAATGTGTTTAGTGGTGCATCAGAAATTGAGAGGCTTGGAAGAATTTGGATGCAAATGTTTATACATAGAAACGATTCATTGGCTGCCCATGACGAATCTATGCATTTTTACATATAATAGTTGAGCACCCACAGACTGTCAGTATGTCATTAAGTGGAGTGTCAACAGAGCGTCAACGATTTGTAGTTTTAGATTTTCGGCAAACAAACAGCTGGGTAGTCACATCCTTCCAAAGTGATTGTATTGGCGGTTAATATACGCAAAAAGATTAGTGACACGCTCGTTGGCCAATACTGGAAATGAGCGTCAACGATGCGTCAATGATGTTTGGTCTTGTGCGTCTGAGAATCAAACAGAAGATATGGTCGCTGGAACACATCCTCAATGTATTGGCCGTCTTCAAGGCCAAAAATGCTAGCGTTAACATCACTACTATCTCATAAAAACGAGTGTCAATGGAGCGTCAACCATTCATTTTCTTCCATCCTGAATAATCAAATCGCTGTGCAACAATATGAATCTATAATCGATGTTTTGGCCACCTTTATGCAAAAAAATGGCATTGACGATATCGCTACCACCTCCTAAAAATAAGCGTCAATGGAGCATCAACGATTTTGGGTCTTGCATCATGGACACTCAAAGCGCTGTGCATTGACATTAACCCATAATCAATGTATCGGCCGCCTTTATGTGCAAAAATGCTCGTGATGATATCGCAACCACCTCCTGAAAATGAACCTCAACAGACCATCAACAATTTTTGGTCTTGCATTTTGGACAATCTGAGGGCTACGGAAAGGCGTTAACCCATGATTAACTGATCCGCCACCTCTATGGGCAAAAATGCTACTGACAATATCGCTTCCACCTCCTACAATTGAGCGTCCACTGAGCGTCATAATTTTTTGTGGGGGCTCAGTAAGCTACACAGCAATGAACTGCATCGCATTGTTACAGCATTGAGTCTTACAGGTTCAGTCTTTTCAATTTGTCCTTGTATACAACTTCACAAATATGCATGCAATGTCTCACAGATCTGATTGGTTTGCGTGTAGCTGTAGGGTCAATATTTATGAACCCGCAGTCTGCTTTACTGTATCGTTACCTTCAGCAGTCTTTCGTGTCGGATTACCCACATTTCTAATTCCCACCGCCATGTCTGGTTCAAAATCATTAAACACCTCATTGCTCGAGGTTATAATCTCTTCCAAATATGAACTTGGCTTTATTCGTGATTTGAGCGACTTCACTGTACAAATTGTCCTCGATGCTTGGTGGGCTTCAATTAATCTAGGCTCGAAGCAGTGTATTGCATGGAATAATTCTAGACAGGCGCCTGTGTGGCGATTCTATTTGCAGTGCGGAATTGAGGAGACCAGCAGCCGTGGCATCATCTGTATCGTTTGTCAGCCAGGTCTTCGCCATCCATCAGAACATGGGACCAGCGGAATGGGGAAACACTTGCTGGCAACAGCTCACATTGCAAAGTTAAACGAATCAACAGAGTCAGAGGTCACAGAATTGACTAGTTCGACGGTTGATGAAACAGCTTTGGCCATCCTGAAGAGGCAAGGAAGCCAAGGAATCAGAATAGAATGATCACAGAGGAAGATCATTTTTGACATCCAGGTTGATCCATATTGACCAAAATGACAGACAAGACGTTCTAAACTGGCAGCTAAGGACTTTGAAACATGCGAATTTCACCAACACACATGGAATCGCTACATCATGTTAGGATATGTTTCGGCTCATACTCCATGGAACGATATATCTAATCTAGAGCTACAACAGTCATAGAAGGCATTACGCGATGACCTCGTGCTGCCGTCCACTCCTACTCCTAGCAACATATGCCGGAGGGAATATGCACTGACCGTGGATTCGATTAAGAAGCAATTGCCATCACGTTATGAAGTTCGTTTTGCTTTGGACGGATGAACGTCTCCGAACAACCTAGCCATAAGGTCAGTCATTGCTTCCTATATGGAACGAAACTGGGCATTGGGTGAAGTTCAACTTGCATTCGATGAGGTTGATAGCCTGTTCTTTTCCCGTTTCGACAGCTAATTAAGGATGATAGGTCAAGGGCCAACATACCGGAGCAAGGCTAGCCGTACATTTGAAGGACGTGCTTGATCATTGTGAGCTTACTGATGGTCATTTGCATGTTATTATGACTGATGATGGTTCCTCAAATTACTCGATGACATGCGAGCTGCAATCAACACTCGAGGACTCTGCAATCCAGTGGCCTGCGTTGAGGAACCTCTAGTGTTATCAACGGTTCCGGGTTACCCGGCTGCGGTCTGGGTTTAGAACCGGACTGGATGGTCCGGTCCGGGTTGTTACCCGGAATACAGGGGTACCCGGCGGGTTCAGGGACGGGTTGGAACCGGACCGTGGTTCCATTTTACGGTTCCTACAACTTTGCCTACAATTAAGTATCTGAATTCTGATCATATCGCGACATGATCCATACGTGAAATGTGCAGATTGATGCCTTATTTCATCTCCCATTCTCAGATTTGCGATCGGACTACTATTCATTCAGTCGCTTGGAAATTAAGCCGAAAAACACGCCAAAATGACCAGGTTTCCATCGCGACTCCATGAGAATTGGTCCGATTGCAAATCGGAGACTGGGAGACGAAAGAGGGCATCAAACTGCATATTTCACGTATAGATTATGTCGCGATACGATGAGAACTCAAATACTTAATTGCAGCAAGAAATGTTGACTTTTGAGGAGCGGGTTTTGTGTGGAAACCAGTTGCAACGGTCCGGTTCCGGGTCGGACCCGGACCCGGAACCGAACCGGGACTTGGGACCCGTTGCCAACACTAGGAACCACATACCATGCATGGCGCACATCATACGGCTGGCTTGAGGTGCATTCATGAGCAGTATCAGTGTGAAACGCCGCACCAAGTCTTGGGAAGCCCCTTAGCGTGATCAGCAATTTGGAGAGAATGAGAGCATAGTCATTGGGAAGAGTCAAAGACTTCGAAAAGAGGGCAACAGTAGAATCAATATGGTGTCGGCCATGAAATAAGGTTTAGCCAAGATCATTGAGAATGTGCGTATTTCATGATATTTTGGAAGTGCTGAAATTGACATTCAAATAGCAGAGAATGCTTTCAATTTTGATTACGCTGACACCTGGTCGTCGAAACAAGTTCATTGACTGTGGAAAAGCCAAAGTCCGCATTGCCGTACTTCCGATTATGGATGTGAAGACATGGTGGAACTCGACTTTGGAGTTACTCAAGCAAGCCTACCGATTACGGGAATTCATACGCGAGTGGCTCCAAGATCCAAAATACCATCATGCAGACCTTGGGAATAGTCAAAGACTTCGAAAAGAGGGCAACGCTAGAATCATCAAGGTGTCGGTAATGTAACCAGGTTTAGCAAAGATAATAGAGAATGTGCATATTTCATGATATTTTGATAGTCATGAAATTGACCTTCATATAGCAGAGAATGCTTGCTGTATTGATTACACTGGGACTCGGTCATCGAAATGAGATTGTTGACTGTATAACAGCCGAAGTTCCTATCGCGGTACTACTGATTCCGGATATGAAGCCACAGTGGAACTAAACACAGGAGTTGCTCAAGCGCGCCGACCGATTACGGCAATTCACACCCTAGTGGCTCCACCATCCACAATTCACTGATGACCGGCCACCTTTCACAACTCAAAATGAGTGGACCATTGTGAAGTATGTCATGGAAGTATTGAGGGAATTTCGATATTGGACCCTGTGGATGTCAAAGAGGCATACTGTAACATTGCATCACATGATCACAATGTACAGCGACATGTTCGAGCACATGGATGGCGTGATGCGAACTTTGGCCAAGAAGAAGATTCCATGGATGGAACGCTTGTTCCTCGCAGTGAAGTTAGCTCGACAGAAGCTGTCCAAATACTACACCGAAGTGACTCTAACGACGGGCATGCTGCTCATTTCTGCACATATCCTCGATCCTTTTCGGAAGTTGCAATCATTTATAAAGTGGGACATAGGAATGGATATTAATCCTGAGGACAAGACTTCCTATACTACCCAATACCAAGATGCCTTTCTGAAGTACGTGGAGAATAAATACTGTGCCAATCATCGACGTGTGCCGGTCAATCAGCACGAAAGCTTACCGCTCAGCAATCTCATCCTCTCCACAATGGCTTCAGGATCCTGTCAATCATCCATTGATCCATATGATTTGTCAAGCGATGATGAAGGATACTTAATACCTAACAATGTGGCTGGGATGACACCCAAACCAAGCGATCACGCAGCACGTCTAGTGACCACCGCCAGGCTCTATTCGAATTCACCGCCTGAAGCAACAAGGAACTGGGGGCAAATTAATCCAAATCTCCATCATTACCACTCCAACCCAATGGAGATTCGCAGTACATTTTGGTTACCGGACATAACCGACTGGTGGCGTCAACAGAAGGAAACGAACTCAAAGTACTCAGATGTTTCCAATGAGGCGCGCAAAATCTTCTCTATCATACCACGTGGTGTCAGAGTGGAGGCCAGTTTTTCCCTTGGCCAAGATGTTATCGGCTGGAGGCAGTTGAAAACCACAGGTGGGACCGTTCGCAAACAAGTCGTTGCAAGGCAGTTCCCTCGAGCCAAGAATGGGATTTTGGCAGGCGCTGACCCAGAATTGGATACAATGAACACAGAAAACAACTCAGAAAAGAAAAAAGAAGCGGAAGAAATGAAATTGCACAGAATGGCCAAGGTTCATGACTTTTTAGAGATGTGGCAGGGCAGCCAAAACCAATGTGCTGCCCAGAAGGAATCTCGCGCTCAAAACATGCAGATAACCGCCATGGGATACATTTCAGACATGGAAGAGATTGTCAAAGCATTGGGTCACTCTTTCAACATGATGGAGCGGCTGCATTCAAATTGTCAGAAAGGTCTCCTTTGCCACCACCTTGGTCTGCAAAGGACCTCACTAGAGGACAAACTCAAGAATGAGATGTCTACCGAATTCGAAGAATCAACCGTCATCCAGTCGAAAGTGACAAGGACATCGTACTTGAATGCATTTCGTACGCTGAAGATTGGCTTAACTGGAATGGGGACTTACATAATCCAAATGACAATGAAGACGATTTTGCGGCAGACTGTGAATCTGATGTAGTGCAAGACAATTGCATCGAGGATCCGTAATGCCAAGAGCAGGGGGATGAGAGCGCTGCGCCGAATGTTCCCGGATTGATTCAGCCTAGACGGAAGTCACAGAGACAGGCTGAAAAGGGGTTGATGACGGTCAATGAAATCGAAATGAGGAGTAATAAGGGAGTAATGAAACAGTAGCACAGAATGCATCAATGTTTCACCAGCTTCTGTATGTATCTTGACCGACAGTTTTAGTTAGAGATATTTAATGGGCGAATGGTGAGCAGTAGCTTGTGAATACCGGCTGATAAACAGAGGTATAGCAGGCGCAATGAACGGTTTGACAAGATACATAAATTTTAGTCGTGTGAGAACGAACAGTGCAAAAATGTTACTGCGCTCAGCTTTCCCATAGGGCCAAGTCTCAATCTGTGAGAAAGACTACCAAGAAGTTCACAACATAATGAAAACAATTATCGCTGGCAGCAGATGTTGAATGGACGATACGTTAAAATGAGCATCCACGAAGCGTCAATGATTTGTGGTTATGTAAGTACGGTAATTACACAGTGATTTGGTCGACGTTATTCATTACCGATGTATTGGCTGCTTGCATGTGCGAACAAGATAGCAACACGGTCACCGCCCCATTCTGAGAATGGGCGTCAACGGAGCATCCATGACTTGTGGTTTTGTAAGTACGGTAGTTACACAGTGATTTGGTCGCTGTTATGCATAACCAAGTCATTGGCAGTCGTTATAGGGAAAAGTGATAGCAACACGGTCACCGTCCCATTCTGAAAATGAGCGTCAACAGAGCATCAATGATCTGTGGTTTTGTAAGTACGGTAATTACACAGTGATTTGGTCACTGTAATGCATAACCGATGTATTGCCAGCTTATATAGGCAAGAGACACAGCAACTGAGTCAGCGCCTCATTCTGGGAATGAGCGTCAACGGAGCGTCAACGATTTGTGGTTGTGTAAGGACGGCAGTTACACAGTGATTTGGTCGCTGTTATGCATAACCGAAGTATTGGCAGTCCTTATAGGCAAAAGTGACGGCAACACGGTCACTGTCCCATTCTGAAAAAGAGGGTCAACAGAGCGTCAACGATTTGTGGTTTTGTAAGTATGGTAATTACATAGTGATTTGGTCACTGTTTTGCTTAACTGATGTATTGTCAGCTATTATAGGAAAAAGATACAGCAACTCAGTCACTGCCCCATTCTGAGAATGAGCGTCAACGGAGCGTCAACGATTTGTGGTTTTGTAAAGACAGTAGTTACACAGTGGTTTGGTCACTGTTATGCATACCCGATTTATTGGCAGTCCTTATAGGCAACAGTGACGGCAACACAGTCACTGTCCCATTCTGAAAATGAGCGTCAACAGAGCTTCAACGATTTGTGGTTTTGCAAGTATGGTAATTACACAGTGATTTGGTCACTGTCATGCATAACTGATGTATTGCCAGCTTTTATAGGCAAAAGATGCCGCAACTCAGTCACTGCCCCAGGCTGAGAATGAGCGTCAACAGAGCATAAACGATTTGTGGTTTTGTAAGGATGGTAGTTACAGTGATTTGGTCGCTGTTATGCATAACCGATGTATTGGCTGTCTGTATAGGCAAAATAAGCAGCAACACAGTGACCGTCCCCTTCTGAGAATGAACGTCAATGGAGCTTCAACGATTTGTGGTGTTGTAAGTACGGTAATTATACAGTAATTTGGTTGCTATTATGCATAACCGATGTATTGCCAGATTTTGTAGGCAAAAAACACAGCAACACGGTCACAGCCCTATTGTGAGAATGAGCATCAATGGAGCGTCAACGATCTGTGGTTTTGTATGTACGGTAGTTACACAGTGATTTGGTCGCTGTTATGCATAACCAATGTATTGGCAGCATTCATAGGCAGAACAGACAGCAACACGGTCACAGCCCCTTTCCAAGAAGGAGCGTCAACGGAGTGTCAACGATTTTTAGCTTGGCATGTTGCATTATTTATGTTCCAATTGGTTGCAGACATCGATTTATCAGATATTGGCTGCCTTCACTGAGAAAAACAACAGCAACATGCACGCTGCCGCATCATGAGAATGAGCGTCAATGGAGTGTCACCAATTTTTAGCGTCGCATTTTGGGTAATTTATGTTCCGATTGGTTGCAGACATCCATTCATCGAATATTGGCAGCCTTTACAGGCAAAAACAACAGCGACATGCTCGCTGCCGCATCCTGAAAATCAGCGTCAACGGAACGTCAACAGTTTTAGTTGTTGCATATTCGATAATCAAGGCATCACGCTGATCTTTGCGTTGATAACGGAATTATTGACTGCCCTTATAGGCAAACATATAATTGAACAATGGTAAAACACCATTTCCAAATTACTCGATATTGCAAGCTGCAAAGCATGATATGACATATCCTTGGTTGTTGAAAACGTGATTTTGATAAGATACTATTAACTTACTCCAAAAACAAGAGCCGTGATTGAATCAATGGATAGACATGCTGGGCGACTGGGTGACAACCCTCCCAATTCAGACGGGTTGGGAGTTTACCATTGAACTGTACCCGAGTTGATGGTTAGTGTTTATGGACAACCCGGACCGCCAATTTCGCAACGGTTTGCTTTGGACCCGGACCCGGAACCGAAGTGACGGTCCGGAACCGTTGCTAACACTAGTTGCAGTGGAATTGCATTGATGTAAATTGAGTTTTTGATATAGATACAGATGAGTAAAGAAGATTTTTATTAGGCTTTAATTGTTTAAACTGAAATACATTCCAATTGTAACTATTTCAACTGTATTCAAGCAGTGACATCATTTAAGCTGATCAAAACTATTTGTGCAGTGAGTATTCACTTGATATCAACACCTCAGTGCAGTCTATTGGATAGGGTCTGTATTGCAAACTTTCCATACGCAGTAGGTAGAAGATAAGTTTCAACACTCCCTTTATCTTTTACAATTTGATTTTCCTGACATAAACATCATTCTAATATAGGAAAATGCAGAATTCCTGATTATTGTAATTCAGATGTACTGAAAACATGGGGAGGAGTGTAAAAGCAGTCAAGGATAGATTTGTGGCCAAAGGGACAAAGAATATTAAGGGCCGGGTAAGCACAACTTGATGTAGACTACTTCCAATCTCTCTAAAATTGCAAGCAATTAATTTTCCTATTGAAAACTCTATGATACTATCATATCCAGGTGTGCAATCATATATTCTCACACCGTCTCATACAGTGCCATCGAGAGACATACTGTCTATTAGTAGGATTGGTCCCGAAACCTTTCAGTGTGTCTCACTTATGGGCTTATATGATATCCCCCTTTGGACTTCTCACCACCAAAACATTGGGTCTGATTAAACACAAAATGCCTCCAAAGCAGTCTGCCAGAATTCAATTGCACATCACTGTAAACCATGAGCATGATAACACTCTACAGGCAGTGGAACTGGCAGCTGATACCACTCCCCAAATGTTCCTATCAAAGGCTACGATAAAAGGTGATGTTAAATTTGTTTTCAACCTCATGGACAAGCTGAACAATGACCAATTCATTGACCTTGACTATGCCCTCGACAATGACCTTAACAATAACTTCGACCACATACTCAACCAAACCTTTACAGTAATCTCCACAAGATTCTTTACAATAACCTCTACATTGACCTTGACTATAACCTTGACTATTCTATTTATTATGACCTTGAGTATGGCTCCTGCTATAACTGCTAGTCTGACCCAGACAATGACTTCAACTATAATCTCAACTACTACCAACACCATGACCTCAACAATGACCTTGACTGTAACCTCAAGTCCGACCTCAATATTGATTTACACTGTGACATCGACTATGCCCATGAATATGTCCTTGATGATTACCTCGACTATAATGCCGACAATCACCTTGACCAATGCTTCGACAATGCCATCAACAATGACTATGACAAAGACTACGACAGTGAACTTGACTCTGATTTCAACTCTTTCTTTGACCATGACCTGGACTACAACATCTGCTATAACCTCAACAATGACTTTGACAATGACCTCGTCAATATTAGAAAACAGTAAAGTTGTCTGACAGCCATGCCCAATCCTTGCAGACACTCCGGTCAGCCTCACCAGTGCTCTGAAGTACTTCCAGATGTCCCAGACCCCACTAGAGCTAAGCAAAGTGCTCACAGACTCTGCAAGAGCAGGCTCAGGTGCTCCTGCAAGCACCTGTAGATATGGAGGTGCATTCAGGATGCTACAAAATTTGACTTATAGAATGGTCAAATTTTGGAGCAGCTGAGGCATCTGCGCAGCACTGTGGGAGACATCGAGAGAAGCTGAGAACCATGTGCAGCTCTGCGGGATACGCGGTGCCATATTCACACGGCAGTGGTTGTTTGTGTTCCATAACCACCAGGCATTTCGTCTATCATATTTGTCTTTGTTAGCATTGCAGATTTGCTACATCATCATATGACATATATTATGTATCAAAATCTCTCTATGTATACACATACAGTGAATCTAACTGCAGACAGCATTTGAGTGTAATCAGACGAGCACCTGGAGACGCCAAATGAGAGATCTTAGAGTTGGACATTGATGCTGATGTGGCTGCAACATCCATCTCTCACTACACCTCCCATTCAGTGTGGATGGGGGAAACCTGTCAGCGGCATACTCAGATTCTGAGATACCTGGGACGGACTGAGCGATGGAGAGTATGTATTTGGGAGGTGGCAGGGTAGACATACAATATCTTTTCATACAATGACGTATGCACTGTACATTTCCCAGCTATTGGTTCCCACTCACTCTTGTCAAGCTTTCACAGATCAACGCAATTTGTGTGGTTCCTCACAGCTAGGTACCCAATCCGATCCTCTCACATTCTACTTGCGCTCAATGAGCCAGAACCACTCGTTTTCATGAAAACCTTTTGGATTTCGGCAGAGGCGCGGCAGAGTGTTCGTGATGAGCTCTTTGTGATCTAGCTCCGCCCCTTCACCACACCATGATCATGTGAACATTGGGATGAACTTGGAGGCCATGAGAAAGCTGGTTTCAAGATGTACTTCCAGCCTGAAGTTGGGTAAAGTGATGGATACAAATGTTGTATTTGATCGAGTGAGTTGGGAGAGGCACTCCGGATGCCTTGATCATGCATACTCACAGAATGTAATTGTATGAGTTTTGAGATGGATTTGGAGGCCATGATTGAGTGAACTTAGAGATGCAGTCCTGGGGCGTGATTGGGCAAGTTAGTAGATACCCTTGGAGGCCCTGATCATGTAAACTTGGAGGCCAACATCAAGTTAACATAGAGATGCACCATAAGGCCATGATCAAGCCAGGATTGGGATCAACTTGGGGACCATGAGCGATCCAGATTGGAGGAGTACTTGGAAGTGGACCATCTGGAGGGGGTCCGTCACAAGGTAGCTGTAACGGGAACTGAGACTTTAGTCATTGGTTAGCTTGTACATGTGGGAATGTAGAGAGCTAGGTAGAACAAGGTCCGTTGAGAAATGAGAGATGAGTTATGGGATGAGAGCTGAGAGATGAGAGATGAGATATGAGAGATAAGAGATGAGAGATGAGAGATGAGAGATGAGGGATGGGAGACTGGCTGGAAGCGGCAGACAGGCGATTGTGGGATGATGCACTACTTCATGTATGTAGTACCTGGTGTATGCTGTGCTTGGTTTGAACTCATAATCATGGCATACAGAGATAGAGAGGGTTGACTTAACATTGTGTTCTTAGGTGATGGTTGGGTGGAGGACAAGAAACAGAGAGACGAGACGAGATGTGTGATATCATCATGAGTGACTGCGACAAACGGCAATGTCGTCTGCAACTCAATGTACCATTCCCGATATGGCCGGTTTGATGCTCCATCCGGCAGGTATGTACTACGATAGAGTGCCATTCAAATCCAATCACGGAAGTTGTATGCATCATTTTGCATATCTGCGCTTATCCTCCATATTGTTCACCTCTTCTTCCGGTATCTCTCCTTCTCATCCACAACTCTACTATCATCGCCAGAACCCAACATTAACCAATTCTTCTCAATCTCTCCATGTAATGATGATGAGTTGACACCGAGTCCAGCATACACCAAGTACATTATTCACCGAGTACAGCATACCCTGAGTACAGAATACACCGAGTACAGCATACACCGAGTACAGCATACACTCCATACAGCACCCATCCATCATTCTCTGTCTTCTCTGCAATTTCACCATTACATGATGAGCTCTACATGTAGCTGCTGCTTCCAGTGTGCCTCCCTACAAGATCGACCACCACCAACTGGCTCTCCATAGGAGCGCAGAGGTCAATTCACTGTGTCACATTCCAATGTGTGTGACTTAACTACCGGATGAATGGAGTCTCAGCAACTGAAACATCCCAAATTATGCTGCATGGAAATTGTCCCCCCTCAGGTTTTCGTCCCATCCCGGTTGATCATGACTTCCTATTGCATCCCGAACCTCGCTTCTTGATGGCCTCGGACTGCATGTCAAAACTCACTGGATCACAGCCCCCAAGTCCATCTCCAATACTGCTCGATTACGGTCTGCATATTTGCGCCTTCATGGCCTCCAAATGAATCTTCAATGTAGCTTGATCATGGTGTCCAAAATGGAGCAATCATTGCTTCCCAGTATATTTCCAACCTCATTCCATCATGACTTCAAAAGTTGGCATGATTATGGTCACCAAGTGTTCTCCCCAACTTCGCCCAATTACTGCCTCCATGTACATATCCTAAATCGCTCGATCAAGTCCGCAAACTACATCCTTAAGTTCATTTGATTGTCATCTTCAGGCACACCTCCATTTGCTCTCCAGCAACTGCCTAAAGCCAGTCCAGATAAGCCGTGTGTAGATGGATAGCTATATAGATACACAGATACTTAGGTACATAGATGAGAGTATGAACTGACTACATGAGAATTGAAAATTGTTGAATGATAAGTTGTAGTTATGATTTCCAGGTGCATGAGCAGCGCTCCCAAATACGATGTGATACTCCCAGACTGCTCAACAGCAATTCGGAGAACTTCCAGACCTGTCACCGGCACTCCCAAGCTTTTCCCCAGTGCTCCCTGGCATGTCACTGGCGCTCCAAGCTGCTCCCCTTGTTGTCACCAGACCTCCAATATCCTCACATGTGTTACGGCGGCGCTCCCAGTGGCACCTGAAGGCCACTGCATTGATCCAGTCGACACTGGAATTTTAACTCCCTGGGATTCTGGTCTGACAACTTCCAAACACTCCCAGAGGCTCTGAGAGACAATAATACATTTTACTGATAAATAACCTCAACAATGACATTGACAATGACCTTGACAATGACCTGGACACTATCCGCACCAATTACTACAACAATAACCTCAACAATACCCTCAAAAATAACCTCAACAATATCCTCCACAATACCCTCAAAAATATCCTCCACAGTATCCTCAACAATAACCTCGAGAATAAACTCAACAATTACCCCAACAATAACCTCAAAAATGACCAAGACAATGACCAAGACAATTACCTTGCTAATTGCCTTGACAACGGCCTTGACATTGACCTCAACACTGCCCTCCACAATCACATGGGCAATGACCTTGACAATGATCTCCACAATGAGCTTGACAATGACCTGGAAAACGACCTTCTGAATTGCCTCGACAATTACCTTGACAACAATCCAGACATTCCTCTCAACAATAAATAATATAATGATCTCCATAATGACCTTGGAAATGACCCCCACTCTGAACTTGACAATGACCTCGACTCTGACGTCAACCAAAATCGGAACTACGACCACCACTATGACCCCGACAATGACCTTGACAATGATCTCAACAACAATGAACAAAATTATCTCCATAGGGACCTTCACAATGACCATGGAGGTTAATGAGATGGAGCTAGCACAATCGACCAATTTACTGTATGTCTCCACTGTCATTGTACCATGTTGAAAGCAAAAGAGAAAGGATGAAGAAGCTCAATTGTCTATCGATCCAAAGAGAAGGAAAACTAAGGACTGATATATGGAAGAGAGAGAAGGAAAACCCAATGCTGACTGCCAAAGCTGGAGCCCAATGCCGAGTACCAGTGCCGGGCCCTCCTCCTTGCCATGGGGGCAGGCGCGACTGATGGGGACAGGCTCGGCCAATGGGGACGGTAAGCCACCGGCCTCTTGCCCGAGCCCGCCAGCACCAAACACTAGAGAAGCCACCGGCCCAAATCCCTAGTCAACACTCCCCCTTTGGCCCAAGGCTTTCCAGACAAACAAAACCAAACAAACAAAGCCTAAGATCCTCCTCCGAGTTTCAAATCCCATTAAATCCAAATCCAAAGAAAATCCAAGCTTACAGTATAAATCCAAATACACAATCTGAAACAAAGGAAATTCAAAAATCCAAATCCTGCCCGTGATCCTAAGTGCACCTGGCCGAGGCCAACTTCCTCCACAAGTCCACCGAGCTTACTCCCCCATGGGCCTTAGTAGAAAACAACTTGGCAATCTAGAAGAGGTACGACTTGGAATCAATCCCACAGGTCGAGGTTAGATTAGCCTCACTTTGAACCTTCTGATCCGCATATGATGCCCACTTGACCGTACATCAGGAAAATGTATCTTAGTCTCTGGAAGACTCCAGGAGTGTCTGAGAGGATGGGGAGTGTAAACTTAGAAGCATCGATTTCAGGAGAGTATCAGACCCTAGGAGGGCTTTCCGGCCGGCCTTCAGAGTAACTGGGATCTCTGATGACTGGTACAGGTGTAACTGGGAGTGATTGTGATAGGTTTGGGAACACGTCAGAGCACCGGAGAGAACTTTGTGTGCACCTGGAAGTGTCGCTGAACCAATGTGGAAATGACAAACAACCTCTGAGGGATGCCTGGATTCGTATAGATATCCATTGGGAGGACAGCAGGCATTGTCTGAGACTCTCTAGATGTCCACAGGCAATCGATTTCCGTCAACGGCGAATATGATGCATGGATCATTATTCATTATCAATTCTCAATCATACTAGCTATCATCTTCTTCAACACTGTATTTGTCGCCTCGCTACATTGTAGTACCAAAGGAAAGGGCAAGTGATTCGAACATAAACACATGTGCACCGAAACAATAACCCGACTACACAGTCGAATGATATCAATCAAACGTGGTGTCAATGTTATCCAATACTTCTCCCATCCTATCAGGGCCAACGAAAGCAGGAACACACAATTCATCAACGGCGCAAAGAAGCTGGAGGCGCTGCTTGCATTTGCTGATTATTGGTACCTGGCAAGTGGCTGAAATTGGATCCCAATGTCGTTTGGCTCAATTTGTGATATATAATAGAGGTGTAATGAGATGTTTGCTAGCTGCAAATCTAAAGTGGGGTTTGAAAGGCAATATGATATAGTCGGATGAAAAAGGTAACCAGCTACCAGGGACAAGAGGAGCGCCAGATGGGAAGTGCTGTGTTGCAGGAGCACGGAATGGAAATGAAGAGTGCCAAATCCATGCTGTGGAGCGCCGATGGGGATTGAGAAGCGTCCAAACTTGGGGAGGAGCAGCGAACAGGGGGGGGGGTCAGGAGTGAGCAATGAATTGATGGAGCGCCAATCCAGGCAGAGGAGCACCGATGGGGATTGAGGAGTGCTCTCTGAGCGGAGGAGCGTCAACAAGGGGGAGGGTGGGTACAGGATGCAGAATCCAACATAGGCGGGACATCCCAGACCGAGGAGCGCCGGTGTGAATTGTGGAGCTTGCATCCCAGGCTGAAGATCTTGGAAATGGGGGTATAGAGCGCGGAATGAAATAGAGAAGCGCTAAATCGAGACAGAGGGGATTATGGAGTGCCTATCCCAGCTGAAGAGTGCCGAAAGAGGAGGAATTGACTGCAGAAGGATATAGAAGAGAGTGAATCTAGGCTGAGGACCACCGACTGGGATTGAGGAGCGCCTATCTTAGCGGAGTTGTGCCGCATGGTGGTGAGAGGGGGGGGGGTTTGAAGCGGCCCCCTAATGTGTGATTGATGAGTGCAGTGGCTTTTGCAGTGAAATTTATCATGGGGGATGGACAAAATGTACCTCGATATTCATCTTGAGAAAACATACCTGTGGCCTTCTTTCCACCTGCATATTCAGACAGCGTACAATGAATAGCTGCGGCTACCAGCGCTAAAGTCTGCGGAGCGAGAGGTTGGAAACACTGGGATGTCGTTGGCTGGCGCCCCAAGCTATTGGCCCTGAAGAAAAATTGATGGTAAATGATATCAAGGACTTCCATTCGCGTGAACCATGACTTCTCATGATCAACGACCTTGGAGAGATATGCATCGTTGATCAGGAGCTCCTTAACCTGAACCCGAAGCTCAGGCTCAGAGCACAAATCCAACCAGTAACTATGGACATCAATGCACCGTGCCCCATGTACCAACCGTCCTCGAATGGTACTTATCTTCATTTTCAACTATGTATAATTTGGGGCGTAGTCAATATTGTAAATCTGATAGAGGAGCATTGACCAGAATCCAAGACTTACTGCTACTTGTGTTTGCGGATCGATTTTGAGAGATGGACCGCTGGGCAATTGACACACAGATGGTGTACCTGCCGGAGCACCTGCTAATGCCCGCTGACGATCCTGAGCTTCAATGGCAAGTTTCCAACCTTCTTCAACCATCTAGTACTTGTCATCGGATAATAGTGGCCAAGGAGTCTTTGTCAATACAATTGCTTCCATGAACCTTTTCGCTTCCTCAAAAGTAGCCTTTTGGTGTTGGGGAATGTTCTGATCTGCACTGGCCTTGGGTTGTGGAGCATTCTGGTCTCCACTAGACTTGGGTTGTGGCAGCGCCTGGGCGGATGGTGCATGGTCGGACTCGGATGAATTGTTGTAAAGGGCTGACTGTTGGCGTTCGAGCAGTGGTGGTGCCATTGACCCAGGTGGTTTTCGGGAATTTGGAAGCAGAGGGCGTGCAATAACAGTATCGGCACGTCTACGTTTCTCTCGCAATGGAGCCCTTGAAGTTTGTAAAGACCTGTCCCGGTGCACCTGGCCCAGAAGTAGAACCTCCTGCTGGTGATGCAAATCGTCTTCTTTGATGTTGGATGATAATGTGGACTCTTCAGTGTCCTCACTTCCGATCTCAATTTCGCCATCACTGATGTCCTGATCGGTAACATCATCCTGCTTCAGTAATGAATTCGGGGATATTTGTCATCCGCAATATGATGCACCAAGGCAGATAATTGTTAGGCAAACATTTGAAGGGAAATGATGATTGGCTGCTTTCTTGAATGCAAGTGCTGTCTCAAGGTGTTCTTGTTGATTATTCTGTGAATAGTGATTCCTCACCTGGCTGGGTGTAAGTTCCATTTGCTGCAATGAAGACAGACAGTTGGGGAATGTGGGAGAGAGTGTATAAGCAGTAAATAGAAGATTAAGTGCAATAGAATAACAGGATAAATGAAGCAAGAAGTTACACATAGTCGAGGAGGATGCAATTCGACGCGCGCCTTGAACCTATCAAGAGAGATGACCTAGATGGTCCATTGTTATATCGAGGACGGCAGTCCGCTGTTGCAATTTAGGATGTTGTCAGGTGCACCAGAATAGATGGATTCCTAATGCCAAATGTTAGCAACTCTCCTATCAACAACACTCTGTATGGATGCAAGAATTGGAGGTTAGCTAAAGCCAATGCACATAGAATACAACCAGACGCACCTGAACGAGACACACCTGAACGAGATGCATCAGATCGAGATGCACCTGAAAGAGACGCACCGGAAGAAAACTCGCGACATTAACTCACCCTCGGGGTTTACCAGATGAAGCACTGAGAACCTGAATGAAAACGTGTGCCCCTGCGTATGACTCCTCTATATGAAGTAATCAGGCGCGAATGCTCGACCATTCGACGTCACCTCATGGCACAGAATTGGTGCAGCATTGACAATCGGCACAACTCAATAAGTGACTGCTGAGTTGCAAGGGGTCATACTGAGTGTGTTATCGATCGAGAAGGATTATGAATCTCCGTATGTGGGATATCCGCCGGAAGGACACACATATAGTCACAATAGTGTGTTGTATCAGGATGCTGCACCTGAATTAGCGGTCAATGAGGCAATATCGTACGTATAACTTCCCTTTTATGTGTTCATCCGGGTCGTGTCTGCAGAATATCCTTCCCAACAATATTGTGGTCAATGCAGAAGGGAGAGAATTTGGTATACGAACAAGAGATACACACATAGATTCAGGCGTAGAGAAAATATGGTAAGGTACAATGGTTGATTCAGGGGTCATATCATGGATTCAAGCACTTGTCAATGCCAAGATCACTAACGAATGACTCATGCATTCTCACTCACATTCTGATTTTGGGCCTAATATCTAGTAAGTTGCACACCGTTAAATCATATATTCATTATAAGTCTCCACCACATTGCAGGTGGAAATAAATGTTGAGGTTGAAAGCAATATGCTACGATAGGTATGAATGCATAGTGAGACGTCATCTCACCGCGGGCTGAGGAATAATGATTGCATGCATGCATGCAGTTCCGGGGAATTGAGGTGCACCGAAGATTAAATAGTTACGATAAGATTTATTCGCTGGGGATTGCAGGCTCGCCTTACTCTGACAGTCAATTGCAATCTTCGAAGTTGTCTATTCATCACTCGAGCTTTCAAGCGTCGCTCTCTTCGAACTTCTCTCATGATGGAATTTGGTTAACATAATGAATTGTCAGATAGAAATTTTGGCGGCATAAAGATACATTTAGTCAGAATCGAGTTAAGTCTGCATTCCAAGCATTGAGAACTTAGGCTTCTTTGAGTAAGTGCGGTACATCGGTGAGCGGGAGTTGCCGGCCATCTTGTAGAGTCGCTGCGCAGAATCTGTCTTTTGAGATTGTCGCTCTCCAGCTGCAGCTCTTTGGATAGAGCTCGATGATGCAGAAGCTATTTTAGGATTTGGAAGCAGAGGTCCAAACATACTACTAGGCAATATCGAGTTAAGTGAGGTTGATAATTGGCCAGATCTATGCGTTGATGGGTTCAGTTGTGCAGGGCTACCTTCCTTCAAAGGACAGTTGACCCCGAGCTAACAGTTTAAGGCATGTTAGCGGCGGCCTTCATATACCGATCAAGCATAGATTGATATATTAGCAGAGGGCAAGCGTGATGACCCGCCTGCACCTGAATGTGCTGTGTCTTGAGAGATGACAATCGGTGTGCACAGTATCCACTGATTCAAAGCCAAAGAAACCATGATGAGGATGAAGCAAACTAAAATACAAAGTGCACAATGAAGTGGGGAACATGCGCTTTGGAGGCTTATTGTCACAGTTGAGGCGTGCCTGACCGGGAATGAGACATTCATAATGAGTCGCAGCTTGCCACAGTTGACCTCATAGAAATCCAAGAATGTTATTCTGGACTGGATTGCAGATCTCAGTTGTGCCTGAACTTCAATCATAGCCCAGGACTAGTGTTAGCAACGGTTCCGGGGTACCCGGCTGCGGTCCGGGTTGTTACCCGGAATACAGGGGTACCCGGCGAGTTCGGGGACGGGTTGGAACCGGACCGCAGTTCCATTTTACGGTTCCTACAACTCTTCCTCCAATTAAGTATCTGAATTCTGATCGTATCACGACATGATCCATATGTGAAATGTGCAGATTGATGCCTTATTTCATCACCCATTCTCAGATTTGCAATCGGACTAGTATTCATTCAGTCGTTTTGAAATTAAGCTGAAAAACACGTCAAAATGACCGGGTTTCCATCGCGACGCCACGAGAATTGGTACGATTGCAAATCGGAGACTGGGAGACGAAGAAGGGCATCAAACTGCATATTTCACGTATAGATTATGTTGCGATACGATGAGAACTCCAATACTGAATTGCAGCAAGAAATGTTGACTTTTGAGGAGCGGGTTTTGAGTGGAAACCCGTTGCAACGGTCTGGTTGCGGGTTGGACCCGGACCCGGAACCGAACCGGGACTTTGGACCCATTGCTAACACTACCCAGGACATACCCAGCAGCGAAAGGTGCAGCTTCGCCATGAATACCCGAGCGGTGTCTCAGTCTCCGACGCTCTGGGATGCCGATCCGAGGTGTGCCCGAACCACTATGATTTTCCTGCATAAGCTCCAGCTTTGCCACAAATAAGTGAGCCCATGTCTCAGATTCTGACACAAGAACTCGATTATCGTGTCGACTGTGTTGATAGCGGATTGGGATTGACAATTATGCAGTGACAGTCGAGACGATATGTGCCCAGGACTCTCCTTTGCACCTGAACTTTGAGCGTATGCCAGCAATAGATGCGGGAATGCCACCAATAAGCGAGCGGTGTGTCAAATTCAGACACAAGAACTCTCAATATCGCCTAGACAGTCTCCTAGCCAAATTGGATTGGCAAATAAGCAGTGCTGGATCTGTCATAACGCGACTTGAAACATATGCCGATAATTCTCCTGTGCACCTGAACTTGAATCAAATGACAGCAAAAGCTGCAGCTTTGCCCGGAATCAGCCAGTCGGTGTCTCATATTCTGACACAGCTATTCAATATCGCCATGACTTACATTATTGCCAGATTGGATTGCTAAATCTGCAGTGCGCGATCAATCTACACGAGACTCATCACATATGGGCAGGATTCTCTGGCTTGACTGAAATTCGCTCAATTGGGCATTTTTCACTCATTTGACGTCGAAATGTGTACATGGCCATAGGTTTCCAGTGCACCTCCAAATTGCAACTGACAAATGATTTGAAGCACTTCGCTGCATTGTCCTCATCATTTGACTCGGGCCATTGATCATGAGATTGGCCAGCCCGTGAACATGTAATTTACCATATCAATTGGCTCCATCTCTGATTAGTCATTAATAATAACAATCAAGAACGCCAATGAAATCCCACTTGAGCAATTTCTGATTGAAGACACCACAACTCCAACATCAGAGCTTTGATTCGCTCTAAAATGACAGAGAAACAGGAGTCATTCATGCAGTATAGTGTGCCTTACAAATGACCTTTTGACTATTCCTATCTGTTAAGAAGATTAGGTTGGTTGAATGTCAAATGAGGCATACCTTGATGAAGCGTTCTTACAATCTAAGATGATAGCTCATCTGACTGAAAAGTGTCTTCATTGTCTGTCAGCCGCTTTGTATGGTCCTCACAGGACTCCAGAATCCGGTGAACCATTAAAGTCATGATGTTCGGTCAACTGATCAAGCCGTGCAGGACTCACATTTGTGTCACTTCAGAGAGTTCATGGAGATCACTCATGCGGATATCATAGCCAGCAGGACACGTATTCAGTGACCATGAATGTGGTACTCTGTTTTGCCCTAACCGGACAACTCATGCAAATGCCTAACACTGCTTGCTCAGTACCCAGAACTTCTGAGTCATTACCGCAAGGTTTGCTGCAGTGAGATTTAGACTGGTTCAGCCCACTTAGGGTGTCGTTATGAATACGGCGGGATCGCGTGAATCTTGGAATCTGAGCTACATTTCTGTGCCCTCATCATTGCCCATTTCTGTATACATGTGGAAAATATCAACATGATCCGCAAAATACATCGTTAGCCACCACTTCAAATGACGAACTTGGCCAGCAAGAGAACAAACCAGCACTGCTTTTTGTGGTGGAGGTGCACTGGGGAGAGCATTTTCGTGTCTCTCGTGTTCCAGAAGGAGCGCCTCTCTTAATGGGTCGTCTTCGTCAGATTCGGGATACTCCGCATGTTCCTTAACAAGCATTGGCAGAAATGTCTCTCCCAGCCATCGGAATATCGGCGAATTCACCCATGTATCGAGTGCCAATTCATGGTGCCATTGTCGAGAGATGTCTTTGCGATCCTCTGTGTCTCCCAACACTGACCAAAAACATGCAAGCCACCATCGATGAACTCTCCACGCTCCTGAAGCACCACGTGAAGTGTATCTCTCCACCAGGGCCTTCAGTTTTGCTTGCTTGTTCTCAGTCCAGTCAAGATCAATGAGGTGTGCATTCTCCTTCGGTATCCGAACTAGGGATTCTCCTTTGGCAAGTTACAATTCCGACCACCTCCTTATTGTCCAAGGATTTGCAATCTGTATCATCCGGTGCGCCGAATCCTATTGAGCTTCTTAGTCTTCAGTCCAGATAGCATGCATCAAACTCTTCACAGCGGAATACAATGCATATGCACCATGCTCTTCCTTCAAAGTCTCATCCTCTGGATTCTCAGGCGCACCTGAAAACAGCCACATTGCGTGATTGCACCAGTCATAGAGTGAATGGAATCCCGGTGAAGCTGTGACTTGAAGTTTGAATCCAATTTCCGCATTCATTGCAATGTGCCAGCCCACACTGTTTTTAGTCTTGTACTGATGGGACTCATCAAAAATGCCAAAACTCCACGCAAAGTAGCAGAGTTGGCCATTACTTGATGGTTTCGCTCTGGATGTTAAGGTATCATACGACACAAGGTGGATATTCCATCAGATTTCCGGCTCGTCAATACTGGTGTTCAGATCCTCATGAGTGAGATTCGCATTTTCGGCGTGCAACAAGTTGACCAGTTTGAATTCGGTTCCTTGTGTCTTATCGTCGATGACAGTCTTGAAGGTCTCTCCCACTCTGTGCATGGTAACCACCAAGATTGGTTCAAGGGCTGATACAAGTGCTGGATGCCCGTGAGGTGATGTTGTCTGGATCTCCAACAGGCAGCGGGGCACAGAATTTAATCTCTGGAGCGGATACCGCTGTCATTCTTCACCGACAATGCCGTGAAAGTCATTGTGCGCCAAAATCACCAACACTTCAAGGGTATTCCCCCATAAAATGGACAGTGGCAACCCCAATACAACTTTCTCAGTGACCAATTTGCAAAGCATTGCCGCTGCAACGGAGGTGAAAGTCTTTCCAAGACCCATTTCATCCGCCACGAGTGCTCCTGGCATATCAGTATCCCAATCCCACGTCCTCAAGATGAACCAGATGGCCCAAACCTGGTGCACCAGAAACTTTGTTCCGGGCAGGCCTGGAATTGAATACTTGTGGCCTGGAACCCAGTCATCGGTTGATTGATGCATAGGATTAGTGTTAGCAACGGGTCTGGATAACCCGCCAGCGGTCCGGGTTTGGACCGCAAAAATGGGTCGGTTCGGTTCCAGAACCGTCCAAAAACCCGACCCGCTGACTATTGGCTGGCCAAACCCGGACCCGTACCCGTCAACCCGCGGGTTTCGCCGGGTTTGGCTAGACCCGTAGGTTCCAATCTCCGGATCTGCGTTTCGGGTTTCATATTGATGGTCGCATTCAGACATGCTACTGTTAATCGTAAAATATTGACATTGGTATGTCACGGTTCATTTTGGACGTATTATTCGCCTTGATGTGCAAAACAAACATACTCACGCGCCCAACCACATCCTGAAAATCAGCGTCAACAGAGCGTCAACAGAGCGTCAACGATATTTGTTCTTGCAATCTGTTTTGCCTATAAAGGCGGCCAATAATTCCTTTATGACTGAATACAACATATCGGAGATGTGATTACCCAGGACGCATGACCAAAAATCGTTGACGCTCCGTTGACGCTCATTTTCATGATGGGGCAGGGAGGGTATTGCAATCTGTTTTGCCTATAAAGGCGGCCAAAAATACCTCTATGACTGCTACAACCTATCGGAGGTGTGATTTCCCAGGACGCATGACCAAAAATCGTTGACTCTCTGTTGACGCTCATTTTGCCATGGCTTTATCCGCAATATGCAATCATTCAATTTGGCACACTCCATCATTCACATTGTTTTGGCTGCCTTTCTGGTGGTTTTATTAACTTTCTTCTTGATCACTATGTTGTTCTTTGATAATACATAGATATATTTAATAATAATCTCCAAAATCCCGTGTCTTTCGGTCAATGCTCGTCACCAGTTGCAGGATCGCTCAATCTGCTGCTCTTGTCTTCAAAATGATTGTAAGCTGTATTACCACACCACAGATAGTATACTAACCTTCATCAGTCAGCATATCTGGATCGAAATCGGTATCGTGCTCGGTTTCCTCATCATTGAACAATTCCGCACAGGGAAGAGCTGTATGCGAATACGTATATCCGGCGGCCGAATTGACGGTTTGGGAAGGTTGAACTTCAGAAGTGTTACCGGTTCGGGCGGGTGGCGTGCCGGGCAGTGGCGGAGTCGGCTCTGGAGTTCGCTCTCTGCGTTGGTCGGGTGCAGGTGTACCTCTTCATTTGCGTCTCCAGCGTGTCTGCGGATTTATTGCGGTGCCATTTTGGCATGGAAGGCAGCCGGATGTTTGGTTTTGACGAAGCATTGCCGGGTGTCTTTGTATCGCAGCCTCCAACTTTTTGTGCCCAGGAAACTCAACACCCCGCTTCTTCTCTTCTCGGACCTCGGCGCGTGGTTTCTTAATGAGATCATTTGTTTCCTCAATTGCGGCACGCGAAAAGCCTTCTTTGGCCATTTTGGCCATATTCAAGGCCAGGCGCATGTCGGACTGTTCCAGCTGTACCCGCCCTCCTTGCCTTGCCATAGTTGCAGACATGTTGAAAACCTACAAGACATTAGTTGCTGCTTCTAACAATGAAATTCGGCTGTTACCTCTACCATATATGCTTCCGTAGCCTCCTCTAAGGAGAGTAATGCCTGCTTGGTCCACTCACGGGGATGCTTATCAGCAAATACATCTGCGAATATCCCAAAGCTGACAACATCATGATGTTCTATTTCACGGACTGTGCGGACAAATGCCTTTGTCGACCATGGAGGTTTCCCGTTACGGGCAGCGATGAATTCGTTACGTAGCTCTCTACGGACACCCGCTGTTCGTTATACAGTTAATTGACCGCCCTTTGCCTCGATATCGATGTACTCACATCCCACTGCATGCTGCTTCATATTTTTCCTGCTTCCAGTCTTGCGGACGATTTTTAAATGTGCATCCTGGGTCATATGTTTCGTGGCTGCATTGGCAGCGTCGCGGTGAACTAACTTGTGTCTGCGCTCTTGTTGTGTGCCAAGTAGATCCGTATTTGATATAGCACCTGGCAATCGGCCGGTATTCGATCCGCTCTCACCTGGCAGAGGTGGTTGTGTATCCTTGATGCGCTGGTGTGGAATAGGAGAGGAAGATGATAACGAGAGGAAGTGGGAAGCCCTGAGGACTATATAGTTAGTTTCTTGTCAGAATGGAATAAGTAGCAGCCAACATGATCGTTATGCTCATGATGAATCCTGCTGAGTATGGCTGCAAGTTGCAGGGGTTTCCCACCGCCCTGCAAGTTGCAAAAAGTCGGTCTGATGTTTTTTGTTTGATAACAGGGATAAACTGCGGTGTACAACCGCTGGAATCGCCTAATCGCTATATATCAATAGGATGGTGTTCGAGGGAAAGGACGTCTGCTGATGTTTGTCTCAAATGATCCCCAGGATATTACATGAAAATGACGCTAACAATCATGTCATGTTGTACGGTTAGCGTCACTATTCCTGATGTATTGACAGTCAAAAGGGAGATTTTGCGTTGTTCAAGATGAGTAAACGTACCAACCTTGACATAAAAGACGCAGCTTGCCTCCATATTGTCCAGAACTTGCAACATCCAACATCTCGCCCAACAACACAGTCCACACAAACTACAATGGTGAATGCTCCGAAAAAGAACTGTTCGCCACTTCCGGCTGGCAGATACGGCAAATCGACAAAGCGGTCAACCCAACGACGTCATCATGCGAATGTAGGCAAGAGCGGGTTGGACGCAGAGAGAGTCCGAGCCCTGGGGGCATTGCGCAGCTTGAAATCCAAAAAGAGGCTTGTGGCGGAAAAACGACAAGAAATGCACTTCTTATGCAATGAAGAGAAAGAGACATGGATTGAGAATTATGTTGAGAGAGAGACCGCTGGGGCAAGAAAGCGAGTTGAAGACGCAGAGGCAGCGGTTCAACAAGAGCAGGACGATATGACGCATGCTGAAATCGCGGGATTGACACCCAGAGAACCCGAAAAGACTTTTGAGGTGATGATGGCTGCTATCGGAGACAGACTGTGTGATCTTGCAAGTTCCGACGATGGGGAGGATGGGGAAGATGAGGATGAAGAGACAGATCTGGGCAAGCTGAGCGAAGATGACGAACCCGGCTGGGTGATGGGCACAATCTCCAAAATGGTACAGCAGCGCATGGAGAGCTTCCGGCAGAAGCAGATGAAGCTTGACGAATTGACACAACCGGGATGGGAGGATGCAGCCGACTACTTCCGAGAACGAGATGAGAAGTACGGCACAGCCGAATTATGGGTTCCAGTAGTCGTTCAACCTCAAACAGATGATGACGCTTCGGCACCTCCACCAACAACATTTGGAGAGCTTATGGAGAGGCTTGAAATTGTCCATGGAATATCGCAAATGCCGCAAGGGACTTCTCGACCAGGAAGTAGTCATATTCAGCTAGGTTCGGTGAAAGCGCAGTCGAACACAACCATATCCGGTCTTGAGCCCGTCACAGAGCCCGATACGTTACCTTTGCTGGAAGCGAAGCCTGTTGAACCAGTAAGCTTTTACCCTGCTTATAGCCTCCAGCTAATCACCATAAAAATTTCGGATTGAGACAAAGACATGGTGACGGCTCCTGCGTCAGCGGAGGAATTGATAGGCAAAGTGTGATTATTGACGTCATCTGTTTGTGAAAAGCAATTTGTTTACCACTTTTGCTAGGTGTCCGCTTGTTCTTGGTTTCAGTGACCAAATTGTGAGACGTGATAATTCGTCTGTGCTTGTTCAAGGGTTGAACGCACCATGTGAACGTTCTAGAATCCAAATCAGGTGACAACACGGCTGACAAGTTCGATTTGCATCAGCATGTGACTGTTAACCGACCAAGTAAAAGCAATATTAGTGACGAAATAGACCAACAAAATTTAAGTGAGTGATGTCATACGTGTCATAGAATGAGCGGTCAGTGCTCAATACGAATCAGTCTGAACGACGACCGTCATGCTGCATTCATCCATGTATCCAACTGCATCACTCTCCGCACAGACCTCATGCACATGGTTGAGATATTTGAAATTGCTTATGGAACGTCAAGGAAATCGAGGAGAAGAAGCTGGATAAGGAAAGGTGAGGAAGTGGAGCTATATTTACCAAAAACTAGTGAAATGTTCTACATGCCATAAATTGCGGGCCGAAAGCGTGGGAATGTGATAGGGCCACGTCATTTCTCACTCAGATAGCGTGGATAGCACTGATCAGAAATTGAGAGGTAACATAACTGCTCGATGCAAACGATAATACATGCGAACGCAATATTGGATGTCAATAATGTGTATATGAATCGTTGCGTACAATTATTGGGTGCACACAGGCTGTTTCGATGTGATTAAAGTGAGCGTCAACAGAGTGTCAACGATTTACAGTCTTACACATTCGGCAATCAATTGGCGGGATTGTCATATCATTCCAAAGTGAACGTATTGGTCGGCGTAAAAGCGAAAAAGGCAAACTATATGCTCGTTACCACATTCTAAAAATGAGCATCAACGGAGCGTCACTGGAGTGTGAACAATTAGTGGCATTGCAACATGGAACATCCAGAGGGCTGCGCGATGCTATTAAGCCATAATCGCACTATCGGTCGCCTTTCGAAACAAAACTTGTTCCGACAACATCGCTTCTATGTCCTAAAAATGACCGTCCACGGCGCGTCAACGACTTTTGGCCTTGCATCATAGAAAATGCAAGGGCTGTGGGGCAACCTTAATCCATAATCTCACTATCGGCTGCCTTTCTAGGCAAAATGTGTTGCGACAACATTGCTTCTATGTCCTAAAAATGAGCGTCAACGGAGCGTCAACGATTTTTGGCTTTGCATCATAGAAACTGCAAGGGCTGTGCGGCAACATTAATGCATAATCACACTATTGGCTGCCTTTCTAGGCAAAACTTGCTGCGACAACATTGCTTCTATGTCCGAAATATGAGCGTGCACGGAGCGTCAACGACTTTTGGCCATGCATCTTGGAAAATCAATTGGCTGAGCGGCGACATTAAGCCATAATCATACTATCGGCCGTCTTTCTTGGTGAAAATGCTGCGACAACATCGCTACTATGTCCCAAATATGAGCGTCAATGCAGCGTCAACGATTTTTGGCTTTCCATCATGGCAAATGCAAGGCCTGCGCTGCGACGTTAAGCTATAATCGAACTATCGGCTGCCTTTCTAGGCAGAACGTGTTGCGACAACATTGCTTCTATGTCCTAAAAATGAGCGTCAATGGAGCGTCAACAATTTTTGGCTTTGCATCATAGACAATGCAAGGGCTGTGCGGCAACATTAATGCATAATCGCACTATCGGCCGCCTTTCTAGGCAAAACTTGCTGCGACAACATTGCTTCTATGTCCTAAAAATGAGCGTCAACGGAGCGTCAACGATTTTTGGCTTTGCGTCATAGAAAATGCAAGTGCTGTGCGGCAACATTAATTCATAATCGCACTATGGCCGCCTTTCTAGGCAAAACTTGCTGCGACAACATTGCTTCTATGTCCTAAGAATGAGCGTCAACAGAGCATCAACGACTTTTGGCGATGCATCTTGGAAAATCAATTGGCTGAGCGGCGACATTAAGCCATAATCATACAATCGGCCGTCTTTCTTGGTGAAAATTGCTGCGACAACATCGCTACTATGTCCCAAAAATTAGTGTCAACAGAGCGTCAACGATTTTTGGCTTTCCATCATAGCAAATGCAAGGGCTGCGCTGCAGCGTTAAGCCATAATGGAACTATCGCCTGCCTTTCTAGGCGAAAATGGTTGAGACAACGTCGCTACTATGTCCTAAAAATGAGCGTCAACGTAGCGTGAATGACTTTTGGCCTTGCATTATGGGAAATTCAAAGCCTGTGCGGCGTGATTAAGCCATAATCGAAATAGCGACCGCCTTTCTAGGCAACAATGCTTTCAACAACATCTTCACAATGCTCTACAAATGAGCGGCAACAGAGTCTCAACGATTTTAGGCCTTGCATCTTGGAAAATCAAGGCGCGGTGCGACATACTTGATCAATAATTGAACTGTCGGCCGCCTTACTATTCAAAACAGCTTGCGACAAGATCATAACCATGTCCCAAAATAAGCGTCAATGGAGCGTCAACAATTTTTGATCTTGCATCGTGGATAATCTAATGGCGATGGAACGCAGATAACCCACAATGAACTTATCGACAGCCTTTAATGGCAAAAATGCTAGTGATGATATTGCAACCGCCTCCAACAATTGAGCACCCACAGAGCATCAACAATTTTTGTGGAGGCTCAGAACGCTATACAGCAATGTACCGCATTGTGCTGTTCCTAGATCAGGTTTTACCCGGTCAGTCTTTGCAATCTGACCTTGTATACAACTTCACAAATATGCATGCAATGTCTTACAGATCTGCTTTTTTTGCTTGTAGCTGTAGTCAGTATTTAAGAACCCGCAGTTTGGTATACTATAAGGTTACTTTCGGCAGTCTTTCGAGTCGGATTACCCAGCATTCTAATTGTTACCACCATGTCGGATTCACAATCTTTGAACACCTCTTTACTCGAGGTTATGATCTCTTCCAAAAACGAACGTGTCGTTATTCGTGATTTGAGCGACCTTACTTTGCAAATCATCTTCGATGCATGTTGGGCTTCAATGAATATATGCTCGAAGCGGCCTATTGCCTGGAATAATTCTGGACATGCGCCTTCGTGGCGATTCTATTTACACTGTGGAATGGTGGAGGACGGCAGCCCAAGCATCATATGTATCGTTTGTCATCAAGTTCTTCGCCATCCATCGGAACATGGGACCAGCTCAATGGGGAAACACTTGCTGGCAAAAGCTCACATCGCAAAGTTGAACGAATTAACAGGCTCAGAGGTTACTGAATTGACTAGTTGAACAGGCGATGAAACAGCGTTGGCCATCCTGAGGAGGAAAGGAAGTCGAGGAATCTCAATAGTAAGTTCGCTGAGTCAAGTCATATTCGACATCCAGGTAGTTCCATTTTGACTGGAATGACAGACAAAATGTTTGAAACTGGCAGCTAAGGACTTTGAAATTTCCGAATTTCCCAAAGACACGTGGAATCGATACCTCATGTTGGGATTTGTTTCGGCACATATTCCATGGAATGCGATATCAAATCTTGAGCTACGACAGTCATATAAGGCATTACCCAATGACCTAGTGCTGCCGTCTGCTACAACCCTTAGTAACATTTGCTGGAGGGAATATGCACTGACTGTGGATGCAATTAAGAAGCATTTGCTGTTACGAAATAAATTTAGTTTAGCTTTGGACGGATGCACATCCACAAACTAATTGGCCATAACGTCGGTCATTGCTTACAATATGGATCGAAATTGGGCATTGCGTGAAGTTCAACTCGCTTTCGATGAGGTTGATCGCCTGTTCGGTTCCCGTTTCAAAAGCTAATTCAGGATGATAGGTCAAGGGCCAACATACTGGAGCAAGGCTAGCCGTTCATTTGAAGGACGTGCTGGATCGTTTTGAGCTTACTGACGGCCGTTTACTTGGTATTACAACTGATAATGGTTCCTCACACTACTCGATGACACGCGAGCTGCAACATCAGCAAAAAACATTTCCGTCCGGGCGGAATGGCTCCGTCAGAGTGGACGCGCTCCGTCAGAGCCGTCAGAGACACCCCGGTGGCAGACTACTCCGCACCCGGCGCCAATACGACGCGTCGCGTTGCATATCGCCCTCCGATCGCGGTTTTGCAGTTTCTTCTCGCTTTGTTGGTATCCTATTGTAAATGAACACTGTGGCGTTGTGGCCAACTGTGACCATACGTCGGAATGAGATCATTGGGTACATCAGCAAAATGTAAATCGGTCCGGAAGCCACATGCAGGGTTTCATAAGCACAAGGCATTTCGTCTATCATATTCGTCTTTGTTACAGTCACAAGATTCGCTACCTCATAATATGGCATGGATTATTTAAGTATCTCTATATATTTACATACGGTCAATGTGGCCACAGATGGTAGTTGAGCATAATCGGAGGTTCTAGCTCGAGGAGCCTAGGAAGAACGTGAGAAGATATGATACTACCCGGCCGTGAGAATCCACGCAATTGCGTGGATCCAGATGAGATGAAAATGAGATGATGTCCATCTACCCCGGGGTCTCCCGAAAATGTACTCCCCGTCACTCAGTCCACCTCTGTTACCCCTGTATCTCCGTACACCCGCCGTCGCTCATTAACGATGTACTTCGAGGCCTTGATTGAGCGAGTTGAGAGATGCACTTTGAGGCCGTGATCGAGCGAGTTTGGAGATGCAATTGGAGACCGAGATTGAGTGAACTCAGAGATGCCCTTGGAGGCCGTGATCGAGCGAGTTTGGAGATGCAATTGGAGACCGAGATTGAGTGAACTCAGAGATGCACTTGGAGGCCATGATCGAGCGAGTTTGGAGATGCACTTGGAGGCCATGATCGATCGAGATTAGAGGAGTACTTGGAGGTGGTCGATCTGGAGGCAGTAGATCGGGAGGGAGGTGCGACGGCAGCCGAGACTCTATTCATTGGTTAACTCGTAATCATGGGAATGTAGAGAGTTGAGTACAATAAGGTCCGCCGAGAGATGAGAGCTGGCTGGCGGGGGGAGACAGTCGATCTTGGGATGATGCAGTACTCGGTGTATGCAGTACTTGGTGTATGCAGTACTCGGTGTATGCAGTACTCGGTATATGCTGTACTCGGCGTTAACTCATGATCATTGCATGGAGAGATAGACAGGGATGACTTAACTTCGTGTTCTTAGGTGATGGTAGAGTTGAGCACAAGAAAGAGAGAGATCAGAGGAGAT